>Ga0308159_1002277_pt1 | contig 22754 bp, 22 predicted proteins | sample PhyCR1_FD_201040 | JGI IMG/M metagenome (GOLD analysis project Ga0308159, IMG submission 201040) | Phyllosphere microbial communities from UC Gill Tract Community Farm, Albany, California, United States - DLSLC.R1 | ecosystem: Host-associated > Plants > Phyllosphere > Unclassified | place: USA... | reverse complement strand
ACGCCACCGCCGCGCCCGCGCCCAAGCCGGCAGGGGTCGACAAGGAACTCGAGGAGAAGGCCCGCAAGGCCGAGGAGGCGGAGAAGGCCAAGCGCGCCGCCGAGGAGCAGAAGGTCGCCAAGGCCAAGGCCGACAACTGCAACCGCGCCCGTCAGGGCAAGGCGACGATGGACAGCGGCATGCGCGTGGCGCGCATGAACGACAAGGGCGAACGCGAGATCATGGACGATCAGGCCCGTGCGGCCGAGCAGCGCCGTCTGCAGGACATCATCAGCGCGGATTGCAAGTGATCCGGGCCGACGCCGGCGAATGGCAATGACGCCCTCCCCGCATCCTGCCGAGCGCTCAGTAGCCGGCCTTGCCGCCGTCCCGCCGTCGTGAAAACAGGCCGGCCGTGCGCCGGCCCTGGCGCTGGAAGCGTTCGCGCCGCGCCACCTTAGGGTCGACAGCCAGCGGCCGGCACAGTTCCACGCGGTCACCCGAGGTGAGCGGCTGGTCCCATGCGGCGGCGCGACCCCACAAGCCGGGCTGCAGGGCCGCCCAGTCCAGTTGCGGATGCTGCCGGTGCAGCAGGCTGGCCTCGACGGCCTCCCGCAGCGTGCAGCCCACAGGCACGTGCAGCACCTGCTCGAACACCACACGCGGCGCGGGCGCGCAGCAGACCGTCACCTCAATCACGCAGGCTGGCCGTAGATCTGCTCGGCGCGCTTGACGAAGGCCTCGACCAGGCTCGACGCGATCTTGTCGAACACCGGGCCCACGAGCGCCTGCAACGCGAAATTGCTGAAGCCGTAGTGCAGGTCGAGTTCGACGCGGCAGGCGCGCTCGCCCTCCTCGCCCACGGGGTTGAACTTCCACACGCCGTCGAGGTTGGAGAACGGGCCATCGACCAGCTTGAGCTGCACTTCGCGGCCGGGCACGTGGGTGTTGCGCGTGGTGAAGCTCTGGCGGATGCCGCCGATGGACAGGCCGACCTCCGCGGTCATGCCGGCTTCGTCCTGCTCGATCACGCGGGCGCGGTCGCACCAGGGCAGGAACTCGGAATACCGGGCGACATCCGTGACCAGCGCATACATCTCTTCGGCGCTGTACCAGATGAGGACGGACTTGTGGACGCTTTTCATAGAATCGCCGCTGTGTGCGGCTGCCGATTGTAGGGAGGCCATGCGCCCCAACATTGACAGATATGAATCCCCCACGCTCATCGCTTCGCGTATCGCTGCCCCCCGAGGGGGCGCGTCAGTGCCTTCGGGCGGCCGGGCGTCACTGACATGGCCACCAAGAAATCAGACACCCCAGGCAACGCGCGCATCGCCGACAACAAGAAGGCGGCGTTCAACTACTTCTTCGAAGAGCGCTTCGAGGCCGGCATGGTGCTCGAGGGCTGGGAAGTGAAGGCACTGCGCGAAGGCAAGGTGCAGCTCACCGACGGCTATGTGGTGATCCGCGATGGCGAGATGTTCATCATCGGCTGCCAGATCAACCCGCTGCGCAGCGCCTCCACGCACGTCAACCCCGATGCCGTGCGGACCAAGAAGCTGCTGCTGCACAAGGAGCAGATCAAGCGCCTGACAGGCAAAGTCGAGCAGAAGGGCTACACGCTGGTGCCGATCAACCTGCACTGGAAGGCCGGCAAGGTGAAGTGCGACATCGCCCTGGCCAAGGGCAAGGCCGAGCACGACAAGCGCGACGTCATCAAGGACCGCGAAGGCAAGCGCGAGGTCGAGCGCGCCATGAAGAACCGCCAGCGCTGATTTTTTTCGCCGGGCATGGAATAAAGCGCGTCGTCCCGGTGTTCATGCAGTCGGAAGGCGCGATTCCCGCGCCGCTGCACCGGATCGCCATGACCTCGATGCGCCTGCCCGCACTGCTCACCATCGCCTACCTCAACGGCATCGGCCTGTTCCTGGCCCACGATGCCGCCACGGCGCGCGCCCCGCAGGCGGTCGAGGCCGGGGCGCAGGGCTGTCGCGCCCCCTTGGCCGGGAGCCACCCGCCATCCGCGCCGGACCCGGGCGCTGCATGACCGACGGCACGGGTGCCCTGGTGGCGCACATTCCCAGCCTGCGCCGCTATGCACGCGCGCTGACCGGCGACGCGTGGACGGCCGACGACCTGGTGCAGGACACGCTCGAGCGCGCCTGCGACAAGTGGCGCCTCTGGACCGCCGGCACCGACCTGCGCGCCTGGCTCTTCACCCTGATGCACAACCTCTTCGTCAACCAGGTGCGCCGCGCGCCGCCGCAGCGCGCCTCGGTGGACATCGACGAGCTGGCCGAGCATCTGCCGGCCGCCGAAACGCTGCCCGAGCGCCAGATCGACCTGCAGCGCTGCCTGCTCCAGTTGCCCGACGAGCAGAGGGCGGTGCTGCTGCTGGTGGCGCTCGAAGACCTGTCCTACGACGACGTGGCGCGCATCCTCGGGGTGCCGGCCGGCACCGTGATGTCGCGCCTGTCGCGTGCCCGCACCCGCCTGCGCCAGCTGATGGAAGGCGTGGGCCCGGCTGCACCGGCGCCTGCCCGCGCCCCTTTGCGGCGCCTGAAGTGACCGTTTGCCATGCGCACCCCTCCCCTCCCACCCGACACGCCCGCCGAACCCGAAGACTGGACCGCCCAGCGCGAGGCGCTGCGCGCACTGCACCGCGAGGTGTTGGCCGAACCCGTGCCGCCCGCCATGCAACAGGCCGCCGAACGCCTCGCCCGCCGCCGTGCTGCGGTGGAGCAGCGCGCCCGCTGGGCCACGTGGGGCGGCATGGCCGCCGCGGTGCTGGTGGCCTTCGGCGTCGGCTGGATAGCCAACGGGCAATGGCAGGCGCGTCCTGCGATCGCCCTGGCAAAAGCGCCTGCGGCGCAGAACTTCGTTCGCGAGGCCACGGCGGCCTACGTGGTCTATTCGCCCGAGAAGCGGCATCCGGTGGAGGTGGCGGCCAGCGAGCAGCAGCACCTGGTGCAATGGCTGTCGCGCCGGCTCGACCGCCCGCTGAAGGTGCCGGATCTGTCGGCCCAGGGCTACGCGCTCGTCGGCGGCCGTCTGCTGCCGGGCGACGACGGGGCCCGGGCACAGTTCATGTTCGAGAACGCGGCCGGCCAGCGCCTGACGCTGTACCTCGGGGCGCTGGACGACAAGGCCACGGCGACCGGACGCCCGAGCCAGGAAACCGCCTTCCGCTTCGCGTCCTCGGGCGCGGTGCCGAGCTTCTACTGGGTCGACCGCGGTTTCGGCTATGCGCTCAGTGCGCCGTTGGCGCGCGAAGCCCTGCTGTCGCTGGCGACCGAGGTGTACCGCCAACTCTGAACGCGGACCGCCTTCGCCGGCGGCCTACACTGCCCCTGCCCTTTGTTCAACCAAGGAGAAAATCCAATGAAACTGCTCAGTGCTTCGATCCTCGCGGCCGCCCTGCTCGCCGGCTGCGGCAGCATGTCGGGCTCGCCCGCCCCCGACACGCCCACCCGCACCGTCGACGGCGTCCTCATCGGGCCGACCGGCATGACGCTCTACACCTTCGCGCGCGACACGGCCGGCAGCGGCAAATCGGTGTGCAACGCGCAGTGCGCCACCAACTGGCCGCCGCTCGCGGCGCCCGAGGCGGCCAAGCCGATGGGCGGTTACTCGGTCGTGGTGCGTGACGACGGCAAGAAGCAGTGGGCCTACAAGGGCCAGCCGCTGTACTACTGGGCCAAGGACGCCAAGGCCGGCGACCGCACCGGCGACGGCATGCTGCAAGGCGCCTGGAAGGTCGCGCGCCCCTGAGCCCGCTGCCCAGCCGATGAAGAAGCCGACCCGCGGGTCGGCTTTTTCATGTCCGGTTGGACGATCGATCACGCTCCAGTGCCGACCCAGCCGGCGCGGGCAGTTTCAGTTCAGGCGCAAGGCGCTTCGTGTGCCGGATGCAGGCCGACTTCCGCCGAACGGTCAGCGGCCGTTGCGCGCCGCCAGCTCGCACAGTGCTTCGCAACGCGTATTGGCCATGGCCGTAGCGATGCGCTCCCATTTCGGCTCCTTCGGCCCGCGTTCCCGGACCTGCGCGCCGGCGAGGTCGCGCGGCACGGCACGTGCGGCCACGGCCAGCGCGCGCACGTGGACAGGCGCTGTTTCGGCCAGCGCGTCGAGCAGCAGGTCGATGGTGGCCGGGCGGATGCGGGCGTCGGGCAGTGCGGTGGCCAGACTCGCGTAGAGCTGGAGGATGGTGGCCTGGCCCCGCCGCAGTCCGCCCAGGCGCAGCTGGGCCACGGTGCGTGGGTCCATCTGTCGCAGCATGGCCTCGGCCAGCGGTACCTGCCGGGCGATGCAACGCGCCACGAAGGGCTGCAGCAGCGCCAGCTCGTCCTGGTACGCCGCGGCGTTGTCGACCACGACCGAAGCGACCAATTGGCCGTTCTGCAGCGCCCCGAAGGTCTGGTAGGCCACGGCCGCGGCCTGTGCCCGGTCGCAGGCATCCGACAAGGTGGGCAGGTCGACGCCGGACTGGGCCGGCAGGAAGCTCGACGAGTCGGCCAGCGTACGCAGCGCCTCGGCCGCCTCGGGCTCCGCCAGCCGCGGCATGCGCTCCGGATGCGCGGCGCGCAATGCGTCGAAGGCCTGGCCGGCCGCCATGTGCGCCGCCATGTCCTGCGCATGCACCGCCAGCGGCAGCGCGCCCGCGATGGCGGTGCAGAACGCCGCCGCCCACCGAGCCAGGCCGCTGCCGCGCATCGGCCGATCAGGCCTCGCGGCTGGCCCGCTTGCGCTCGTGCTCCTTCAGGAAGCGCTTGCGCAGGCGCACGCTCTTGGGCGTGATCTCGACCAGTTCGTCGTCCTCGATGAACTCCACGCCGTATTCGAGCGTGAGGTCGATCGGCGGCGTGATCTTGATCGCGTCTTCCTTGCCGCTGACGCGGAAGTTGGTCAGCTGCTTGGTGCGGGTGGCGTTGACCACCAGGTCGTTGTCGCGGCTGTGGATGCCGACGATCATGCCTTCGTACACCGGGTCGTTGGCGCGCACGAACATGCGGCCGCGGTCGTCCAGCTTGCCCAGGGCGTAGGTGAAGATCTCGCCGTCGTCCATCGAGATCAGCACGCCGTTCTTGCGCCCGCCGATGTCGCCCTTGTGCGGCTCGTACGAATCGAAGATGTTGCTGATGAGGCCCGAGCCGCGCGTGAGGTTCAGGAACTCGTTGGTGAAGCCGATCAGGCCCCGCGCCGGGATGCGGTACTCCAAGCGCACGCGGCCGCGGCCGTCCGGCTCCATGTTGACCAGCTCGCCCTTGCGTTCGCCCAGCGCCTGCATCACGCCGCCCTGGTGGCCTTCCTCGATGTCGGCCGTCACCAGCTCGATCGGTTCGTGACGTTCGCCGTCGATGGTGCGGAACACCACGCGCGGCTTGGACACGGCCATCTCGTAGCCTTCGCGGCGCATGTTCTCCAGCAGGATGGTGAGGTGCAGTTCACCGCGACCCATCACTTCGAACACGCCTTCTTCGTCGGTCTCGTTCACGCGCAGCGCGACGTTGTGCTGGAGCTCCTTCTGCAGGCGGTCCCAGATCTGGCGGCTGGTCACGAACTTGCCTTCGCGGCCGGCCAGCGGGCTGGTGTTGACGCAGAAGTTCATCGTCAGCGTCGGCTCGTCGACCTTGAGCATGGGCAGGGGCGCCGGCTTGGCGACGTCGGTCACCGTCACGCCGATGCCGATGTCGGCAATGCCGTTGATCAGCACGATCTCGCCGGGGCCGGCCTCGGTGGCCTGCACGCGGTCCAGGCCCTGGAAGGTCAGCACCTGGTTGATGCGGCCCTTGAAGGCCTTGCCGTCCGGTCCTTCCATGACCATGACATCCATCATCGGCTTGATGGTGCCCTGGCTGATGCGGCCCACGCCGATGCGGCCCACGAAGGTGGAGAAGTCGAGGGCCGAGATCTGCAGTTGCAGCGGCGCCGTCGGGTCGCCCTTCTGCGAGGGAACATGCTTCAGGATGGTGTCGAACAGGGCCGACATGTCGGGGCCCCACTGCTCGCCGGGCGCGCCCTCTTCCAGCGACGACCAGCCGTTGATGCCCGAGGCATACACCACCGGGAAGTCGAGCTGCTCGTCGGTCGCGCCGAGCTTGTCGAACAGGTCGAAGGCCGCATTCACGACCTTGTCGGGGTTGGCGCCGGGCTTGTCGACCTTGTTCACCACCAGGATGGGCTTCAGGCCCAGGGCCAGCGCCTTTTTGGTCACGAAGCGGGTCTGCGGCATCGGGCCTTCCTGGGCGTCGATCAGCAGCACCACACCATCGACCATCGACAGCGCGCGTTCCACCTCGCCGCCGAAGTCCGCGTGGCCGGGAGTGTCGACGATGTTGATGTGCGTGCCCTGCCAGGTCACGGCGCAGTTCTTGGCCAGGATCGTGATGCCACGTTCCTTTTCGATGGCGTTGTTGTCCATCACGGTGTCGACCACCTTCTCATGGTCGGCAAAGGTGCCGGACTGGCGCAGCAACTGGTCGACCATCGTGGTCTTGCCGTGGTCGACGTGCGCAATGATGGCGATGTTTCGGATTTGCTTGGCTGCAGTCATGGTGTGAGGGCCTCTTCGCAAGGCGCTGGATTCGAAAGGATTTGCTGGATTTCGATGGGGCTCAGCAAGCGCCCCGGTATCAGTTCGCCGGCCGTCACATGGGCCGTGCCCAGGAAAGCTGCGGGCCGTTCGCCGAACACGGCCACCTGGTCGGCATCGGCCCACGCGCCCCGGCGGCGCAGGCCGGACAGGAAACGCCCGGCATCGTCGGCCCCCAGCGTGACGCGCGCGTGGCCGGCCACCAGGCATTCGGCCGGCGCCAGGCGGGTTGCACGCTCCGCCTCGGGCAGGGCCTCGAGCGCCTCGAGCGTGACGCAGCCCGCGGTACCGAAACCGCCGGTCTCGACACGGCGCAGCGCCGTGAGGTGGCCCCCGCAGCCCAGCGCGGCACCGATGTCCTCACCGAGCGTGCGGATGTAGGTCCCCTTGGAGCAACGCACGCGCAGGCGCAGCGAGGGTGCCTCGCCGTGCAGCTGCATGTCGAGCAGTTCCAGGTCGTGGATCACCACGTCGCGCGGCGCGCGCTCGACCGTCTGGCCTTCGCGCGCGTACTCGTAGAGGGCCTTGCCGTCCTTCTTGAGCGCGCTGTGCATCGGCGGCACCTGCTGGATCGGACCCATGAAGCGGTCGAGCACTTCGACCACCTGGCCGGGCGTGCAGTCGACCGGGTGCCGTGCGACGACCTCGCCCTCGGCATCCGCCGTGGTCGTAACGACGCCCAGGCGCACCGTGGTCTCGTAGGTCTTGTCGGCATCGAGGTGCAGTTGGCTGAACTTGGTCGCCGCGCCGAAGCACAGCGGCAGAACGCCGGTCGCGAGCGGGTCGAGCGTGCCGGTGTGGCCGGCCTTTTCGGCGCGCAACAACCACTTGGCCTTCTGCAAGGCCTGGTTGCTGGAAAGACCCAGCGGCTTGTCGAGCAGCAACACCCCGTGCACAGGGCGCCGCTGCACCCTGACACGGGATGGCGGGCTCATGGCGTGTCGTCTTCTTTTGAGCGGGATGAAACTGCCTTGGCGATCAAGGCGTTCATGTCGGCCGCGCGCTCGGTGGTGCGGTCGAACACGAAGTGCAGCGTAGGCACGGTGTGGATGTGCAGGCGCTTGAAGAGCCCGTTGCGCAGGAAGCCGGCGCCCTGGTTCAGGGCCTCCTGCGTTTCCAGCGGGTCGCCCACGAGCACGCTGAAGAACACCTTCGCATGCGCGTAGTCGGGCGTGACCTCCACCGCCTGCAGCGTGACCATGCCGACGCGCGGGTCCTTGAGCTCGCGCGCGATCAACTCCGTCAGATCGCGCTGGATCTGATCGGCGACCTTGAAGCCGCGGTTGGGGGCCGATGTCTTGCGTTTGGGCATCGTCAGAAATGCGGGATCGGACTTCCGGAACGCAGAGGACGCAAAGGTTTCGCAGAGGGCGCAAAAGAATCCAATAAAGATTTCATTGGGTCCTTTCTGCGCGTTCTACGTGCTCTTTGCGGTTTCTGCGTTCGGCTGTCCGGATTACAGCGTCCGCGCGATCTCCTTGATCTCGAAGATCTCGAGCTGGTCGCCTTCCTTGATGTCGTTGTAGTTGCGCAGCTTGATACCGCACTCGAAGCCTTCGCGGACTTCCTTCACGTCATCCTTCATGCGCTTGACCGACTCGATCTCGCCCGTGTAGACGACGATGTTGTCGCGCAGCAGGCGGAAGTGCGCATTGCGCATGACCACGCCGTCGAGCACGTACGAGCCGGCAATCGTGCCGATCTTGGTCGCCACGAACACCGTGCGGATCTCGGCATGGCCGATGATCTCTTCGCGCTTCTCGGGCGCCAGCATGCCGGCCATCGCAGTCTTCAGCTCGTCCACGGCGTCGTAGATGATGCTGTAGTACTTGATCTCGACGTCGTTGCCTTCGGCCAGCTTGCGCGCGCCGGCATCGGCACGCACGTTGAAGCCGATCACGATGCCCTTGGCAGCGATGGCCAGGTTCACGTCGGATTCGCTGATGCCGCCCACGCCCGCGTACACCACCTGCACCTTGACCTCGTCGGTCGAGAGCTTGAGCAGCGACTGCGACAGCGCTTCCTGCGAGCCTTGCACGTCCGCCTTGATGATGATCGGCAGGGTCTTGACCTCGCCGGCCGTCATGTCCGAGAACATGTTCTGGAGCTTGGCGGCCTGCTGCTTGGCCAGCTTCGTGTTGCGGAACTTGCCGGCACGGTAGGTGGCGATCTCGCGCGCGCGGCGCTCGTCGGCCATCACCATGAATTCGTCGCCCGCCTGCGGCACTTCCGTCAGGCCCTGGATCTCGACCGGGATCGAGGGGCCGGCCGACTTGGTGGTCTTGCCGTCCTCGTCGATCATGGCGCGCACGCGGCCGTAGGTCGAACCGGCCAGCACCACGTCGCCCACCTTGAGCGTGCCGGACTGCACCAGCACCGTGGCCACCGGGCCGCGGCCCTTGTCCAGCTGCGCTTCGATGACCAGGCCCTTGGCGGCGGCTTCGACCGGCGCCTTGAGTTCCAGCACTTCGGCCTGCAGCAGCACCTGCTCGAGCAGGTCGTCGATGCCCTTGCCCGTCTTGGCCGAAACCTCGACGAAAGGCGAATCGCCGCCGAACTCTTCGGGCACGACTTCCTCGGCCACCAGCTCGCTCTTCACGCGCTCGGGGTTGGCGTCGGGCTTGTCGATCTTGTTGACCGCGACCACGATGGGAACGCCGGCCGCCTTGGCGTGCTTGACGGCTTCCTTGGTCTGCGGCATCACGCCGTCGTCCGCCGCCACCACCAGGATGACGATGTCGGTGGCCTGCGCGCCGCGGGCACGCATGGCGGTGAACGCCTCGTGGCCCGGGGTGTCGAGGAAGGTGATCATGCCGCGCGGCGTCTCGACGTGGTAGGCGCCGATGTGCTGCGTGATGCCGCCCGCTTCGCCCGCCGCCACCTTGGCGCGGCGGATGTAGTCCAGCAGCGAGGTCTTGCCGTGGTCGACGTGGCCCATGACGGTCACGACCGGCGCACGCGGCAGCGCTTCGGCCTGCTGGCCCTGCACTTCTTCCTCGGTGAAAGCTTCCGGGTCGTCCAGCGCCGCCACGACGGCGGTGTGGCCCAGTTCTTCCACGAGGATCATGGCCGTGTCCTGGTCCAGCGACTGGTTGATGGTCGCCATCTGGCCCAGCTTCATCAGCTGCTTGATCACCTCGGACGCCTTGATCGACATCTTGTGCGCGAGTTCGGACACCGTGATGGTTTCCGGCACGTGCACTTCGATCACGCGCTGCTCGACCGGTGCGGCCTGCTGGTGCGAATCGTCGCGGTCGCGGTCACCGCCGCGGCGGCCGCGCGGACCTCCGCGCCAGTTGCCACGGCCTACGCCACCGCTGGCGTCGCCGCGGGTCTTGATTTCCTTCTTCTTGGCGGGATCGCCGGCCCAGGCGGAAGAAGTCTTGGCGGACTTGATTTCCTTGCCCGAACCCGGCGCGGCCGGTGCACCCGCGCCTGCGGCAGGGCGCGCCGTGCCCGTGCCGGTGGCCGGCTTGTGCAGGGTTCCCTTGACGGCCGCCTTCGGCGCCTCTTTCTCGGGGGCCTTGTGAGGCACCAGAACACGAGCCGGCGCGCTCATCATGGCGCGAATCGCTTCTGCCTCGGCCAGCGCCTTGCGGCGGCGCTCGTCGAGGTCCTTGGCCCGCGCAGCCTCGTCGTCGGCGCGCGCCTTGGATTCCGCCGCGGCCTTCGCCTTCGCTTCTTCCTTGGCCTTTTCGGCCGCCGCCTTCTCGGCAGCGGCCTTGTCCGCCGCAGCCTGGGCAGCCGCCGCAGCGGCAGCGGCCTCGGCACCCGGCGAGGTGTTGCGCGCCTTCTCGGCGGCAGCGTTCAGCATGGCCGCTTCGGCACGGGCCTTCTCGACCTGGGCCTCGCGGGCCTTGTCGGCCTGCTCCTCCCGATCGGCGGCTTCGCGTTCGCGCGCCTCGGCCTCCTCGCGCTCCTTGCGCTTGGCGGCGAGTTCTTCTTCCTGGCGGCGCAGCAGCTCGGCGTTGCGGCGTGCCTCTTCCTCGCGACGCGCCAATTCGGCCTCGTCGATCTGGGGCACAGCCGGCGCAGGCGCCGGCGCGGGCGCCTCGGCGGGTGCGTCGTCGCGCTGGATGAAGGTGCGCTTCTTGCGCACTTCCACCTGGATCGTGCGCGCACGCCCCATCGCGTCCGCCTGCTTGATTTCGCTGGTGGACTTCTTCGTCAGGGTGATCTTCTTGCGCTCGGGCGCAGCCGTGCCGTGGCTCGCCTTGAGGTGGCCGAGCAAGGCCTGCTTGTCGCCCTCGGTCAGGGCATCGGACGCAGCCGATTTGGTCACGCCCGCGCTGCGCAGCTGGTCAAGCAGCGTTTCGGGTGTCTTCTTGAGTTCTTGAGCGAACTCTGCAACGGTGGTGCTGGACATATCTGGTTCGTGCCTCCATGGCGATCACTCTGGCGAGCCCGCGAACCAATGTTCGCGTGCCTTGAGGATCAGGGCCTTGGCTTCATCGGCACTCTGGCCGGTGATTTCGGTGAGTTCGTCGACAGCCAGGTCGGCCAGGTCGTCACGGGTGTTCACACCCGCGCCAGCCAGCTTGGCAATGAGTTCGGGGGTCAGCCCCTCGAGATCGCGCAAGTCCTGCGAGACGCCTTCGACGCTCTCTTCCTTGGCGATTTCCATGGTCAGCAGCGCGTCCTTGGCACGGGCGCGCAGCTCGTTGACCGTGTCTTCGTCGAAGGACTCGATCTCGAGCATTTCGGCGATCGGCACATAGGCCACCTCTTCCAGGCTGGTGAAGCCCTCGTGGATGAGGATGTCGGCGATTTCCTCGTCGACGTCCAGCTTCTCCATGAAGAGCTGGCGGATGGAGCTGGTTTCCTCGGCCTGCTTCTGGGCCGATTCGTTCGCGTCCATGATGTTGATCTTCCAGCCCGTGAGGTCGGAAGCCAGGCGCACGTTCTGGCCGCCGCGGCCGATGGCGATGGCGAGGTTCTCCTCGTCGACCACCACGTCCATGGCGTGCTTCTCCTCGTCCACCACGATGGAGCTGACGTTGGCCGGCGCCAGGGCGCCGATCACGAACTGCGCCGGGTCTTCGGACCACAGCACGATGTCGACGCGTTCGCCGGCCAGCTCGTTGGTCACGGCATTGACGCGGGTGCCGCGCACGCCGACGCAGGTGCCGATCGGGTCGACGCGCTTGTCGTGGCTGAGCACGGCGATCTTGGCGCGCGAACCGGGGTCGCGGGCGCAGCTCTTGATCTCGAGCAGGCCCTGCTCGATCTCGGGCACCTCGTTGCGGAACAGCTCGATCATGAATTCCGGCGCCGAGCGCGAGAGGATGATCGGCGCGCCGCGCAGCGTCAGGTCGACCTCCATGATCATGGCGCGCACGCGGTCGCCGTTGCGCAGGTTTTCCTTGGGGATCATCTCGCTGCGGCGCAGGCGCCCTTCGACGCGCCCCGCTTCCACGATGATGTCGCCCTTGTCCAGGCGCTTGACGGTGCCGGTGAAGATCTTTTCGCCACGCGACATGAAGTCGTTGAGCAGCATCTCGCGCTCGGCGTCGCGGATCTTCTGCAGGATCACCTGCTTGGCGGCCATGGCGCCGATGCGGCCGATGGGCAGCGACTCGATGGGTTCCTCGATGTACTCGTCGACCTCGATGTCCGGCACTTCTTCCTTGGCTTCGAACAGCAGGATTTCCTGGTCGGGCAGCTGCAGGCCAGCCTCGTCGGGCACGACGTGCCAGCGGCGGAAGGTCTCGTAGGCGCCGCTGTCGCGATCGATCGCGACGCGGATGTCCACGTCGCCGGCGTACAGCTTCTTGGTGGCCTGCGCCAGTGCCGATTCCACGGCGCCGAAGACGACGTCGCGCTCGACGTTCTTCTCGCGCGAGATCGCATCCACCAACATCAACATTTCGCGATTCATGCCACTTGGCTCCTTCCGATGACTCCGGCCTTATTCCGCCGAGGGCGCGCCGGTCTTGGGCTTGCGCCCCTTGAAATCCACGATGGGGGCGAGCCGCGCCTCGCGCAGCTCGTCCAGGGTGAAGCCGAGCGCCTGGACCGGGGCCGGCGCGCGCTTCTTGCTGATCTTCTGGCCCGGCTTGGCAGCGGGCTCGTCGCTCCACACGATCTGCCAGCCGCGCTGGCCGTCCGTGCCTTCGGTACGCTCCAGCGTGCCGCGGAACTTCTTGCGGTTGGCGCTGACCTGGCCGGCTGCCGCCTCGCCGATGGGCGCCTTGAGGGTGATGTCGATCACCTCGCCGGCAAAGCGTTCGAAATCCTGTTCGTTGCGCAGCGGGCGATCGATGCCGGGCGAGGACACCTCGAGCCGCTTGTAGTCGGCGCTCTCGACCTCCAGTGCATACTGCAGCTGGCGTGTGACCTTCTCGCAGTCCTCGACCGTCACGAAGGGTTCGGGCGCACCGGGCGCTGCTTCGGAGGTGGGGCCGGACCACGGCAGATCAATGGTGACGCGCAGCAGTCCTCCGGCCGAGCGTTCGATCTCGACCAGGTCATAGCCGAGTCCGGCCACGGTTGTTTCGACTGTCTGCTGCAATGCCACCGGTGTGCGCGCGTCCTTGCGGGTAGCCGCCAAGGCCTGTGCCGCACCGGGCGCCGCCACGGGGCCTGAAGCCCGCGCGACTCACCCGGCACAAGAACTATGAGGTCGAGGCGGTGGGAAAACGATCGACCAAAAAAAACGGGCGGTTGGTACCCGCCCGTTTGGTCGTGAGCCTCAGATTATAGCGAGCTGCGCGGAATTTGTCCTCCCCCCGCCCTGCGCGCTTCACAAAATCAGCGGCTGCGGGCCCGTGCGTTTCGCCAGACGGCCAGAAAAAGGACCGCGCCCAGCGCCAGTGCGCCCGCCGCTGCCAGCAGTGGCACCGAAAAGGAGCCCGTACGGTGCGCCAGCGGCGCCGCGAACAGCGGGCCCACGATCTGCCCGATCCCGTACGACGCCGTGGCGTAGCCGATCAGCCCGGCCGCGGCATTGCCACGCAGCCGCCGCGCATCGCGCACCGCGAACAGGGTGATGGCCGTGAACGGCATGCCCAGCAGCAGGCTGCCCAGGGCGAATCCGCCGATCGTCGGCCAGGCGACCGACAACAGCACGCCCAGCGCCTGCAGCGCGTAGGCCACGGCCAGCAGCAGCCGGTTGTCCCAGTGCGTGGGCGCGCGGGCCCCGATGAGGGCGCCAGGGATCACCGCCAGCCCGAAAAGGGGCCAGAACAGGTCCGGCCAAGGCGACCCGGGCAGGGCCTGGCGCGCGATCACGGGCAGGAAGGTGGCCGTGATGATGTAGCCGAAGCCCGCCAAGCCGTAGAGCAGCACCAGCCAGCGCGCGTCGCTGCGCTCGTGCGCCGACGGCACCGGCCGGGGTGCAGCCACCGGCGCAGGGCTGCCCGGCGCCCCCGCATGCGCGCCGTCGTCGAAGATGCGCCAGATGGCCGCAACGAGCACCAGCGCCACCAGGCCGAAGCCGATCCATGCCGCGTCGGACCCCCAGCGCCCCGCCAACCCGCCCAGCACGCCGGTCGCGGCGATCCCGATGCCGGGCCCGGCGTAGATCACGCCGCCGAGCGCCGGTGCCCCGGTTTCGGCCAGCCGCCGAAGGCCCCAGCCGGAGGCGAAGACGAAGGTCCAGGCGCTCATCACGCCCGCGGCGGCGCGCAGCACGCCCCAGGCCGTGAAGCCGTGCAGCAGGCCCATGCCCAGGAGCAGCAGCGCGGTGGCGACCAGCCCGGCGCGCACCATGCGCGGCGCCGCCACGCCGATCGCCGCACACGACAGCGCACCGACGAAATAGCCGAGGTAGTTGAGCGACGCCAGCAGCCCGCCTGCTTCCAGGTTGAGCTTGCCCTCGTGCAGCATGACGGGGAGCATGGGGGTGAACGCAAAGCGCCCGAGGCCCATGGCCACGGCCAGCGCCACCATGCAGGCCAACGCGGCCCGCCAGCCGCCGCGCGGCTCGTATCCGATATTCGACATCCAGGCGTTTCTGATTCTTCTATTCGGCCAATGCGGCGGCCACCAACTGGCGCGTGTAGGGGTGCTGCGGCGCATCGAGCACCTGGTCGACGACGCCCTGCTCCACGACCGCGCCATCCTTCATCACCAGCACCCGGTGCGCCATGGCGCGGATGACTTCCACGTCGTGCGTGATGAGCAGGTAGCTCAGGCCACGCTCGCGTTGCAGGCGCTGCAGCAGGCCCAGCACCTGCTTCTGGATCGTGACGTCGAGGGCGCTGGTCGGTTCGTCCAGCACCAGCAATTCGGGGTCGACGATCAGCGCCCGGGCGATGGCCAGGCGCTGCCGCTGCCCGCCCGAGAACTCGTGCGGATAGCGTTGCAACAACGACGGGAACTGAGCTTCGGTGAGCCCGACGTCGGCCAGCGCTGCCAGCACACGCTCGCGCCGCGCGGCACCGTCTGGCCCACCGCCATGCACGCCGAGGCCTTCGCCGACGATCGCCTCCACCGTCAGGCGCGGCGACAGCGACGAGAACGGGTCCTGGAACACCACCTGCACCACCCGGCGCAGCGGCCGGTCGGCCGCGGTGCGGCGCGTCCAGCCGCGCCCGTCGATGCGCAGTTCGCCCCGTGCGGGCAACAGGCCGAGCGCGGCCAGGGCCAGCGTGGACTTGCCCGAGCCGGACTCGCCGACGACGCCGAGCGTCTCGCCGCGGGCGATCGCCAGGTCGGCGCCCTGCACCGCCACGAAGGCGTCACGCCCGAACCATCCGCGCAGGCCGGGCCGCGGCACCGGATAGCTCACGCGCAGACCGCGCGCCGCCAGGACGGACGGGCGCCCAGCGCCTTCTGCCGGCACGGCAACGACGTCGCGCACCGGCCGGCTGTCGATCAGCTTGCGGGTGTAGGGGTGCCGGGGCGCATCGAAGACGGTGGCGACGGCGCCCTCCTCCACCAGGCGGCCTTGCTCCATCACCGCCACCCGGTCGGCGAAGCGGCGCACCAGGTTCAAGTCGTGGGTGATCAGCAGCACCGCCATGCCATGCTGCTGCTGCAGCTTGTCGAGCAGATCGAGGATCTGCACCCGCAAGGTCACGTCCAGCGCGGTGGTGGGCTCGTCGGCCAGCAGCAGGCGCGGCTTGCAAGCCAGGGCCATGGCGATCATGGCGCGCTGCCGCTGTCCACCGGAAAGCTGGTGCGGGAAGGACCTCGCCCGCCGCGCCGGCTCGGGCACGCCGGTGTCGGCCAGCAGTTGGACGGCGGCCGCCTGCGCCTCGCGCTTGCCCAGCGCCTCGTGCAGTTCGAGCACCTCGGCGATCTGGTCGCCCACCGGGTAAAGCGGGTTGAGTGCCGTCATCGGCTCTTGGAAGATCATCGCGATCTCGCGGCCTCGCACGCCGCGCAGCTCGCGCTCCGGAATCGACAGCAAGTCGCGCGCGACCGGCGGTCCTTCCGGGCCGAAAAAGCTTGCAGTGCCCGACAGCTCGGCGTTGGGCACCAGCCGCAGCAGGCTCAACGCGGTGATCGTCTTGCCCGACCCCGACTCGCCCACCAGGGCGAGCTTCTCGCCCGCGGCGATGTCGAAGTCGACGCCGTGCACCACCTCCTTGCCGTCGAAGCCGATGCGCAGATTGCGCACTTGGACCAGTGGGGTCATCAATCCGTCTTTCTCGGGTCCATGGCGTCGCGCAGCGCATCGCCCATGAAGGTCAGCAGCATCAGCGTGACGACCAGCACGCCGAAGGTGGACATGGAGATCCACCAGGCATCGATGTTGGCCTTGCCCTGGTTGAGCAGTTCGCCCAGCGAGGGCGTGCCGGGCGGCACGCCCAGGCCCAGGAAATCGAGCGAGGTCAGCGCCAGGATGGCGGCGCTCATGCGAAACGGCAGGAATGTGACGACCGGCACCATGCTGTTGGGCAGGATGTGGCGCCACATGATCTGCAGGTTGCCCACCCCCAGCGCACGGGCAGCGCGCACGTAGTCCATCTGCCGGTTGCGCAGGAACTCGGCGCGCACGTAATCCGACAGGCCCATCCAGCCGAAGAGCGAGAGCAGCACCAGCAGCAGCGCCACGCTGGGCGCGAAGATGGCGCTGAAGATGATGAGCAGGTACAGCTCGGGCATGGATCCCCAGATCTCGATGAAGCGCTGGAACGCCAGGTCGGTCTTGCCGCCGAAGTAGCCCTGGATCGCACCGGTGATCACGCCCAGCACCACGCCGATGGCCGTGAGCGCCAGCGCGAACAGCACGCTCACCCGGAAGCCGTAGATGAGCTGCGCCAGCAGGTCGCGGCCACGGTCGTCGGTACCGAAGAGGTTCTCGCGCGAGGGCGCGGCCGGATTGGGCTGGCTCGCGAAGTAGTTCAGCGTTCGCGGGCCGTAGGGGTTCGGCGCATAGACCGCCCAGTTCGCCCCCTCGGTGATGCGCTGGCGGATGAAGGGGTCGAGGTAGTCGGCTGGCGTCTCGAAGTCGCCGCCGAAGACTTTCTCGGAATAGTCCTTGAAGACCGGGAAGTAGGTCTGGCCCTGATAGCGCACGACCAGCGGCTTGTCGGTCGAGAGCACCTCGGCGAAAAGACTCAGCACCACGATCGCAACGAACACCACGAGGCTGTAGAAGCCCAGCCGATTGCGGCGAAAACGCCGCCAGGCGCGGCGGCCGGGCGACAGATGGACCGGCGCACCCACGGGCGTTGGCATGGCCGGTGCGGACAGGACGGCGGCCTCAGTCAAATTTCACCCTCGGATCGACCCAGACATAGCACAGGTCGGAGATCAGCTTGGTCACCAGCCCGATCAGCGTGAAGAGGTACAGCGTGCCCAATACCACCGGGTAATCGCGCCGGATCACGCTCTCGTAGCTCAGCAGGCCCAGCCCGTCGAGCGAGAACAGCGTCTCGATCAGCAGCGAGCCGGCGAAGAAGGCGCCGATGAACGCCGCCGGAAAGCCCGTGATGATGGGAATGAGCGCATTGCGGAACACGTGCTTCCACAGCACCTGCTTCTCCTTCAGGCCCTTGGCACGCGCGGTCAGCACGTACTGCTTGCGGATCTCCTCCAGGAAGGCGTTCTTCGTCAGCATGGCCGTCACCGCGAAGCTGCCCAGCACCATCGCCGTGACAGGCAGCGCGATGTGCCAGAGGTAGTCGACGATGCGCGCACCCCACGACAGCTGCTCCCAGTTCGGGGAGGTCAGTCCGCGCAGCGGGAACCATTGCAGTTGCCCGCCGAAGATGACCAGCAGCGCCACGCCCAGCACGAAGCCCGGGATGGCATAGCCCACCAGCACGAACAGCGTGGTAACGAAGTCGAAGCGCGTGCCGGCCCGCACGGCCTTGGCCACGCCCAGCGGCACCGCGATGAGGTAGCTGATGAAAAAGGTCCACAGGCCCAGGCTGATGGAGACCGGCAGCTTCTCCTTGACCAACTCCCACACGCCCTTGCGCTGGTAGAAGCTCTGGCCCAGGTCGAGCTTCGCGAAGGACTTGAGCATCTGCCAGAAGCGCTCGTGCGCCGGCTTGTCGAAGCCGTAGAAGGCCTTGATCTCCTCGATGCGCTTGGGGTCCAGGCCCTGCCGGCCGCGGTAGCCCGAGCCCGAGCTGGCCGCGCCCTCTCCGCCCGAATCTCGGCCCTGCAGTTGCGCCACCATCTGTTCGACGGGTCCGCCCGGCACGAACTGGATGACGGTGAAGGTCAGAAGCAGCACCCCGAGCAGGGTCGGGACCATCAGCAGCAGGCGCTTGAGGATGTAGCTGGCCATCGTGTGCCTACTTGTTGGCGGGCGATGCCCACCAGGTGGAGATGGCCCAGGCGTGCGCGTCGTAGTACGGCGGGATCGTCTTGGGCAGCACGAAGGGCGCGGGCCGGTAGCCGATCAGGAAAGCGTCGCCATAGTACTGCGGCACGCCGTAGTAGCCGTGCGAGAGCAGCCGGTCGAGCACGCGCATGGCGGTCACGAGCTCGGGCCGCGTGCGGGCCGACACCACCTTGCCGACGATCGCGTCCACGGCCGGATCGGCGATGCCCCAGATGTTGGACGAGCCCGTGGTCTCGGCGGCCTTGGCGCCGAAGCGCTCGAACAGCTCGCTGCCCGGCGCCGTGCTGCCGGGCAGCCGCACGGTGGTCATCTCGAAGTCGAAGTTGTCCATGCGCTGCTGCGCGAGCGAGAAGTCCACGCTGCGAAAGCTCATGTCGATGCCCAGCTTGCGCAGCGCGCCCTGCATGGGCGCCATCACCCGCACGCTGGACGGCTGGTCGTTGAGCACCTCGATGGTGAAAGGCTCGCCCTTGGCGTTGCGCAGTGCGCCGTCGCGGTAGGTCCAGCCCGCCTCGGCCAGCAGCTTCTGCGCCTGGCGCAGGTTCTCGCGCAGGCTGTGCGGCGGCGTGGTCACCGGCGAGACGACGGCCGGGCCGAAAACCTCGGGCCGCAGCTTGTCCCGCAACGGCTCCATCAGCGCCAGTTCGTCGGCCTTGGGCAGGCCTTCGGCGTGGAACTCGCTGTTGGGGAACCAGCCCTCGACCCGCTTGTACAGGCCGTAGAACATCTGCCGGTTGAGCCACTCGAAGTCGAAAGCCAGGCCGATCGCCTGGCGCACCCGCACATCCTTGAATTTGTCCTTGCGCAGGTTGAAGACCCAGCCCTGGTAGTCGCCCGGGTTGCCGTTGGGAAACGCGCGCTTGACGACCTCGCCGCGGTCGAACACGCGGCCCGTGTACTGCCGGGCCCAGTTGCGCGAGATGAACTCGCGCATGAAGTCGTACTCGCCCGCCTTCAGGCCCTCGAAGCGGCCGGTTTCGTCGAGGTAGATCTTGTAGCTGACGCGGTCGAAGTTGAACTGGCCCTTGCGCACCGGAAGGTCGGCACCCCAGTACTTCGGGTCGCGCACGTAGGTGATGTCGCGCCCGAGCCGGCCGCTCGGAAGCTTGTAGGGGCCGGAGGCGATGGGCAGCTCGGTCGTCACCTGGTCGAAGGGCTTGCCCTTGCCCCAGGCGCGGCTGAAGACCGGCATGCCGCCCACGACCAGCGGCAGTTCGGGGTTGGGCGTCGCGAATTCGAAGCGCACCGTGCGCTCGGCGGTGGCGGTGGCCTTCTTCACCTCGGCGTAGATGGTGCGGAACTGCGGCGCCGCCTCCTTGCTCATGAGGGTGTCGAAAGAGTGCACCACGTCGGCCGCGAGCACCGGCGAACCGTCGTTGAAGCGCGCCTTGGGATTGAGGCGGAAGGTGGCCGAGAGACCGTCGGGCGCCGCCTCGACATCCTCGGCCAGCAGGCCGTAGGCGGTGGTCGGCTCCTCGCTGTTGCCGGTGAGCAGGCTCTCGAACATCAGCGTGCCCAGCCCGGCCGGCGCGGTGCCCTTGAGCGTGAAGGGATTGAACTTGTCGAAGTTGGTGGGCCGCGTGGGCGGCACGAGCCGGATCTCGCCGCCCTTGGGCGCATCGGGATTCACGTAGTCGAAATGCGTGAAGCCCGGCGGGTACTTGATGTCGCCGAACTGGGCATAGGCGTGCGCACCCCAGGCGGGCAGCGCCGCAACCAGAAGGGCCGGGAGCAGCCAGAGTCGCATGCGAGAATTCTGCCCAAGTTTTTCTCAAGGCAGACCCATGGGCTTTCTCAGCGGCAAGAAACTTCTGATCACCGGCGTCCTTTCCAACCGTTCCATCGCCTACGGCATCGCCAAGGCCTGCCGCGCCCAGGGTGCCGAACTGGCCTTCAGCTACGTCGGCGAGCGCTTCAAGGACCGCATCACCGAGTTCGCCGCCGACTTCGACTCCAAGCTCGTGTTCGATTGCGACGTGGGCGACGATGCGCAGATCGACAAGCTCTTCGCCGATCTGTCGCAGGCCTGGCCGAAGTTCGACGGCTTCGTGCACAGCATCGGCTTCGCCCCGCGCGAGGCGATCGCGGGCGACTTCCTCGACGGCCTCTCGCGCGAAGGCTTCAAGATCGCGCACGACATCAGCGCCTACAGCTTCCCGGCCATGGCCAAGGCGGCCCTGCCCTACCTGAACGACAAGTCGGCCCTGCTCACGCTGACCTACCTGGGCGCCGTGCGCGCCCTGCCCAACTACAACACCATGGGCCTGGCCAAGGCCAGCCTCGAAGCCTCGGTGCGCTACCTGGCCGGCTCGCTCGGCCCGCGTGGCATGCGCGTCAACGGCATCAGCGCCGGCCCGGTGAAGACGCTGGCCGCCAGCGGCATCAAGGGCTTCGGCAAGATCCTCAGCACCGTGGCCGAGGTCTCGCCCATCCGCCGCAACATCACCATCGAGGACGTAGGCAACGTCGCCGCCTTCCTGCTGTCGGACCTGGCAGCGGGCGTGACGGCCGAGATCACGTACGTCGACGGCGGCTTCAGCAACGTCGTGGGCGGCATCGACGAGCCGGCTGCCTGAGCCCCACGTTTCCAGAGCCTAAAGCGCCCGCAACGCCAGTCCGGCGAACGCAGGCGGTTCAACGATTCCATCGCATGACGATCGCGCGCCGCGCCCTGCTGATCGCCCCGGCCGCGCTGCTGGCATGGCCGGCCGCGGGCTGGGCGGCCCCGGCGCTCATGCTGGCCGAGCGCTATCGCGCCGGCCTGCCGCTGGCGGGCTGGTGGGTCAGCGAGAAGTACGACGGCCTGCGCGGCTACTGGGACGGCAAGCGCCTGTGGACGCGCGGGGGCGAGCCGATCGCCGCGCCGGCGTGGTTCACCGCGCCGCTGCCCGCCACGCCCATGGATGGCGAGCTGTGGACCGGCCGCGGGCGATTCGAGCAGGCCGTGTCCACGGTGCGCAACCGCACGCCCGACGACAAGGCCTGGCGCGAGATCCGCTTCATGGTCTTCGACCTGCCCGCGCAGCCCGGCGACTTCGATGCGCGGCTGGCGGCGCTGCGCAAGCTGCTGCCGCTCACCGAGGCGCCCTGGGTCGTGCCCGTCGCGCAGGCCCCCGCCACCACGCATGCCGAGCTCATGGCGCTGCTCGACAGGACGATCCGCCTAGGCGGCGAAGGGCTGATGCTGCACCGGGGCGCTTCGCTCTACCGCGGCGAGCGCAGCGCCGACCTGCTCAAGGTCAAGCCGCACGACGACGCGGAAGCACGGGTCGTCGCGCACCTGCCCGGCCAGGGCCGGCATGCGGGCCGCATGGGCGCCCTGCTGGTGCGAACGTCCGAGGGCGTGACCTTCCGGCTCGGTGGTGGATTCACCGACGCGCAGCGGGCCGACCCGCCGCCGGTCGGCAGCACCGTGACCTATCGCTTCAACGGCACCAGCGCGTCCGGGGTGCCGCGCTTTGCGCGCTTCGTGCGCGTGCGGGACGACGGCTGAGCACGCCGGACACGCCCGACAAGCAGGCGCTGGCCGATGTGCCACCGCCGCCCCCGCCGGCTCCCGCCAGCGGCCCGCTGCGCTGGGCCTTCATGGCGCTGGCCGTCGTGAGCCTCGCGCTCGCCGTGCTCGGCGTGCTGTTGCCCGGCCTGCCGACCACGCCCTTCGTGCTGCTGGCGGCCTGGGCGGCGGCGCGCAGTTCGCCGCGCCTGGCGGCCTGGCTCGAATCGCACCGCCTCTTCGGCCCGCTGATCCGCGACTGGCGCGCCGGCGGCCGCGTGAGCCGTCGCGCCAAGTGGAGCGCCGCGATCGCGATGACGGTATGCGCCGCACTGCTGCTGTGGCTGGTGCGGCCGCGCGCCGCAGCGATGGGCGGGATCGCGGTCATGGCCATCGTGCTCGTTTGGCTGTGGCGCCGGCCGGAGCCCTGAAGGCGCGTTTCGCAGGTGCCGTCAGTCGGCTGCAGCGCCTTCCACCGGGCTGCAGCCGGATGCGTCGTGAGCGTGATGGTTTCAGTTCGGGGGCGTCTCGCCGGCCGCGAGGCGCACGTCGATCGCGTCCAGCACCGGCAGCAGGTCGGCCACGCTGTCGATCACATAGTGCGCGCCGGCCGCCGTCAGTTCGGCCGTGGCGCGCTGGCGGACGGACGCCTGCGCCTCGGCATCGAGCGCCTGCCACTCGGCCAGCGTCAGGCCGGCCGAGTTGCCGCTGATTGCCAGGCCCACCGTCCAGGTGCCGGCGTTCAGGCCTTCCTGGATGCCCACACCGGTGTCGTCCACCTTGACCACCGTGCATGGCGGCCACACGCCGAGGTCGGCAAAGCAGCGGTACATCATGAGCGGCGACGGGCGCCCGGCGGCAAGGTCCCCGGCGCACACGAGGTTGTCCGGCACGTAGCCGCCTTTGGCTGCGATGGCCGTGACGACCTCCATGATCGGCCGGTT
>Ga0308159_1002276_pt1 | contig 22765 bp, 18 predicted proteins | sample PhyCR1_FD_201040 | JGI IMG/M metagenome (GOLD analysis project Ga0308159, IMG submission 201040) | Phyllosphere microbial communities from UC Gill Tract Community Farm, Albany, California, United States - DLSLC.R1 | ecosystem: Host-associated > Plants > Phyllosphere > Unclassified | place: USA... | reverse complement strand
TATCTGCTTTGCAGTAAATTGCATCGTACAAAGGTATATGTTAAATTGATATGAACAAAAAAACCTGTAAGGGTTAAGGCGTGTATATTTACACAATAGTAAGACTTAAAACGGCAGCGGATGTCAAATATTTTGTTAAAAAGTCTTAAATCCCCCGCGGGTAGCAGAGAATGTACTTCTCTACAGTTTTTTGTAGTGATTCCAGGTTCGATAAATCTGAAGCCTTTGCAATATCAACAATATCATTATTTTTCATCAATATCTTGATATTACCTACCCCGGCGTTATAAGCGCGGTTCTGAATGGCATCCGTAAATACAAAGTAACGGGCCTCATCTGGTTTAATTTCCAGGAGATGAACAGCCGCATCTTTTAGAAACGCTACCCGATCTGCATCTGCCCGCTCATTACCCATTTCAACCTTATATAAGTTTCTGGAGGTAAGCATTTGGCAGAGCGTAGAGAGTATTTTATCCGGGTGTTTCGTCCAAACTTTTACTGCCGCATAGATATCCTGATCATCCAGATTGGTGAAATGCTCCAGATTAGCATGATCAGAGAAGAAGTTGTTTTCGTTGATATCGTTATTTAAGAAGTGATGGAGAGATGGTGAGGCGAATAAATCCTGGCCAGTTGCGGCTATTTCTTTTGCCCTTTCCAATAGCTTTACCAAAATCATTTCACCTGAAATTACTGTTTTGTGCAGGTAAACCTGCCAGTACATTAAACGGCGGGCAATCAGGAATTTCTCAATCGAATAAATTCCTTTTTCTTCGATTACCAGATTATCATCGTAAACGTTAAACATCTTAATAATCCGGTCGAAACTGATTACGCCTTCGCTTACGCCTGTAAAAAAGCTGTCGCGATTTAAGTAGTCCATGCGATCTAAATCCAGCTGACCAGATATTAACTGATGAAGGAACTTTTTGTGGTAAGTGCCGTTAAAAACTTCAATAGCATGCGTTAATTTTCCATTGAAATAAAGATTCAGATCATGCATCAGCTTTGCTGAAAGATCTTCATGTTTAATTCCGGTAACTAAAGAATGCTCCAGCGCGTGAGAAAACGGCCCATGACCGATATCGTGCAGTAAAATAGCCAATGTTGCCGCTTCTTCTTCACCTTCGGTAATGGTATGTCCTTTACTCCGCAAAATTTCGATGGCCAGGCCCATTAAATGCATAGCACCCAAAGCGTGGTGAAAACGCGTATGTAAAGCACCGGGATAAACCAAATGTGTCATCCCAAGTTGTTTAATATACCGCAGACGCTGAAAATAGGGATGCGAAATGACATCGTAAACCAACTCTGATGGAATACTAATGAAACCGTAAACGGGATCATTTATGATTTTCTTCTTATTCAATAGTTAAAAATAGTTAAATAGATAGATACGGTACAAAAATTGCTATTTTTATTTATAGTTTGATTTAACTGCCGAAATTAAAAGGCAATACATTTCTATTTTTACAAAAACATGCAAGAAACTAAAATACTGTGGGCCGATGATGAAATCGACTTACTAAAACCCCATATATTATTACTAAATGATAAAGGTTACAACGTAACAACCTTTACTAATGGAAATGATGCCCTCGAAGCTTTCGGAAAAGCGCATTTCGATCTTGTTTTTCTTGATGAAAACATGCCGGGCATGAGTGGAATTGAAACCCTTTCTGCCATTAAAAATTTAAATCCTGATGTTCCGGTGGTATTAATTACCAAGAGTGAAGAGGAAAACCTGATGGAAGATGCCATTGGAAGTAAAATTGATGATTATCTAATTAAACCCGTTAATCCGAAACAGGTTTTACTAACTATAAAAAAGCTGATTGATAATAAGCGTTTGGTAAGTGAGAAAACCTCCATGGCTTATCAACAGGATTTTCGCCGTTTGGGGATGACCTTGGGTGATCGTTTAAATTACGAAGAATGGATCGATGTTTACAAGAAAATCGTTTTCTGGGAATTGGAGCTGGAAAAACTTGATGATCCGCAAATGCATGAAATTTTAACCATGCAAAAACAAGAAGCCAATACACAGTTTACCAAGTTTATTGAAGAAAATTATCTCGATTGGATTAAGAATAAGGATTCAGCTCCCTTGTTATCAAATGAATTGCTGAAGAAAAAAGCTTTTCCGCATATTAATGATACTACCCCTGTATTTTTCATCCTGATTGATAATTTGCGTTATGATCAATGGAAAATCATCAACCCATTAATTTCTGAATATTTTAGAATTGATGAGGAAGATATGTATACCAGTATTCTTCCAACAGCTACTCAGTATGCACGTAATGCAATTTTCTCTGGCTTAATGCCTTTGGATATGGAAAAACGTTTTCCGCAGTTATGGCAGAATGATGATGATGAAGGTGGCAAAAACATGCATGAGGAAGCTTTTCTTGCAGATAACATTAAACGTAACCTGAGAAAAGACTGCAAGTTCAGTTACAATAAGATTTTAACTTTTGAGCAGGGCAAAGATTTGGTTGATCAAACCAATAATTTATTGCAAAATGATTTCAATGCAATTGTATTCAATTTTGTTGATATGTTAAGTCATGCCCGTACAGATATGCAAATGATTCGCGAGTTGGCAAACGATGATGCCGCCTATCGGTCATTAACGTTATCGTGGTTTGAACACTCCCCACTTTGGGATTTATTAAAAAAGATCTCACAGAAACAGGTGAAGGTGGTGATCACAACAGATCATGGAACCATTCGTGTGAAAAAGCCAGTTAAGGTAATCGGTGATCGTGCTACAAATACCAATTTAAGGTATAAGCAAGGACGAAATTTGAATTTCAATGCAAAAGAGGTTTTCCTGATTAAAAACCCACACGATGCATTGCTGCCAAAGATCAACATCAGTAGCAGTTACATCTTTGCACGAGAGGATAGCTATTTTGTTTACCCAAATAATTACAACCAATTTGTAAATTACTATAATGAAACTTTCCAGCACGGAGGGATTTCACTGGAGGAAATGATCATACCAGTAGTGACTTATTCACCAAGATGAAACCTTGTTGAAAAGAAAAGGTTAAAAGGCAAAAGCGATGCATTTATGTATTACTTTTGCCTTTATTTGTATAAAATGGAGATAGCAGTTAACGATTTATCCAATTTGCCAGATGCCGCCACGGCACTCTTAGCTTTCGCAGGAACAGCGAAAATTTTCATTTTCGACGGCGATATGGGTGCTGGTAAAACTACCTTTATTAAAACTTTTTGCAGCGTTTTAGGCGTAACAGATGCAGTATCAAGCCCAACTTATTCCATAGTAAACGAATATGATAGCGCTAATGGAGCGGTTTACCATTTCGATTTTTATCGCATCAAAAACATTCAGGAAGCTTATGATTTGGGCTACGAAGAATATTTTTATGGTGGAGGAATCTGTTTAATTGAGTGGCCAGAAAGGGTGGATGAGTTGTTGCCGGATCATCTGGTAAAAGTGGAGATCTCCATCCTGGATGAAAACCGAAGAGTCTTCAAATTCAGCAAGGTGTGATAGTTTATTAACTCTTACAACTTATTGCTATATTTATTAAAAAAAGCAATATGAAAAATCTTGCCTTAATAGTGATGTACATTTGTCTTGGTTATAATGTATTTGCACAAAATTCGCAATGCGATTCTGTAAAGAAGAAAAATGATCAACTTTCTGAAAGAATTAAAGCGCTGTCGAAGGAAAACGAATATTTTCGGAAATCTTTAAATATTCTTACACCAACTAAAAGTGTTGACCAGGGTGGACTAACTTTTAACCTCATAAAATGTGAAGGTAATATAAAGGAGCAAACCATAACACTCACTTGTTTTATAATTAATCACAAAGCTAATAGTGACTTTCAATTTGAGAAAGCTAATTTGACAGATATTCAAGGTACTAATTTTTTAAGCTATGACTTTAAAATCGGAAATCAAGATGTTCGGAATATGCTATTCACTGACACGCCCTTAGCGACCAAAATTACATTCAAGAATGTTTTGCCGGCAACGCAAATGATAAAGGTTATAGGTCTAAATTATTACGGCACAGGATTATTTGATAAAGGTGTGTTCATTTTCAATAATATAGGTGTTGTATGGAAATAATGTTAGATGCGTTCTTTACTTTTTAAAAACCTAATATTTAGTACATTTTCCGTACCTTGAACAACCTAAAACAAAAACATTTTTTATAAGCAGAATGGCTACAGGAATACGCGAAGGCATGGCGGATATTGCTCGTCAGGGTTTATTGCAAACTCAAGAAGCGACGTTAGAAACCAGAAACAGGAAAAATAGCCTGAACATCGGAATACCAAAAGAGATTTCTTTCCAAGAAAACAGAATTGCGTTGACGCCATTGTCAGTTGCTTTATTGGTTAACAATGGTCATCATGTTATCCTGGAAAGTGGTGCGGGTATTGCGGCCAACTTTTCTGATTCTGAATATGCAGAGCAGGGAGCCAAAATAGTTTATGATAAAAAAGAGGTTTTCGACGCTGATATCATTGTGAAAATTGCACCGCCAATGCTGGAGGAAATCGCCATGATGCATAAGGGACAAACGTTGATTTCGTCTTTACAAACCGGTACGCTAAAACAGGATTACCTCAAGGCCTTAATGCAAAAAAAGATTAATGCTTTATGCTTTGAAAACCTGCGTGATGAAGGAAATGTGCTAAGCGTAGTTAGGGCAATGAGCGAAATTGTTGGTTCTACTTCTATTCTCATTGCTGCAGAATATTTGAGCAATGTAACCGGAGGAAAAGGATTGATGCTAGGCGGTTTTACCGGAGTGCCACCTACAGAAATTGTTATTTTAGGTGCTGGTACGGTAGGAGAATACGCCGCCAGAACAGCTTTGGCCTTGGGAGCTGAGGTGAAGGTTTTTGACAGTTCAATTTATCGCCTTCGCAGACTACAAAATAATTTAGGAAGCCGTGTTTTTACTTCGGTAATGCAGCCAATAGTGTTGAATAAGGCAATTGTAACTTGCGATGTAGTGATTGGTGCCATACGCGCCAGCCATGGAAGAAGTCCTTGTGTGGTAATGGAAGAAACTGTAGCCAGGATGAAACCACATTCTGTTGTTATTGATGTAAGCATAGATCAGGGTGGTTGTTTCGAAACTTCTGAAGTAACAAACCATACCAACCCGACATTTAGAAAGTACGATGTGATTCATTATTGTGTTCCAAATATCGCATCCCGGGTTCCACGTACCGCATCTTATGCACTTACCAATATTTTTGCGCCTATTTTGCTTGATATTGGCGAATTTGGGGGCTTAATGAATATGGTTTGGAATAACCCGGGCATTCGCGAAGCGCTTTATATGTATCAGGGAAATTGTACCAATAAGGATCTGGCAGATATGTTTAATTTGCGTTTTAAAGACCTGGAATTGTTGGTGGTTTCGAACCAGTAGATTTAATTTTGTTAGTGCTGGCACGAAGTAATTTATGTCCCGTTTAGGATCGCTTCCGACCTTGCAATGACAGCCTATTTATAGAAATGCCTGTGAAAACAAGAATCCTCATCTTATTCCTACTTGTTTCTCTCTCTGCTTCGGCTCAAAACCGCCGGCCGGTGAAATTAGTTGTTATTAATTCTTACAACCAATACCTGGTGTCGGTGAAGACCAATCCAAATAATGAACTAGTTGAGATTAAGAAAGCCATTCCAAACATTACACTGGATATCCGCTACGCAACGAAGAATAACTTCATGAAACAAGTGATGTATAAGCAGGCGAGGGCTTTTGCCAGAAAACCTGTGGTAGAATCATTAAAGAAAATTCAAAAGGAACTCAATAAAAAAGGCTACGGATTAAAAATATTTGATGGCTATCGGCCTTACGCCACTACCGTTGAATTTTACAAGAAAGCAAGCGACAAAAACTTCGTGGCTAATCCTGCGAAAGGCTCAAAACACAACAGGGGCTGCGCGGTAGACCTCACCATCATTAATCTTAAAACAAGAAAAGAATTGGTGATGGCCACTTCTTATGATAGCTTCTCTGCTGCTGCCGCAGCGAATTATGAACCGGTAAGTAAAGAAGTGAGAACAAACCGTAATTTTTTAATTACCACCATGAAAAAGTACGGCTTAAATGTACTTGAAAATGAATGGTGGCACTATGATTTTGTGGGCTGGCAGCAGTATAATTTAATGGATATTCCTTTTGAAAAACTTTAGTTGGTTCATTGGTCATTGGTTCATTTGTCTGTGTGGTTAGAAAGGCCAAATGCAATATAACTTCAAACTACAAACGCTCAAATCCAAACTAAAGATGATGCGGTCTTCCGAACTGATCCATTTTCACCTTTGCCTTATCGTCCTTCACCGTTAAGCGAAAGATGTAATCATAATCATCGTCGGTTAGCATTTCTTTAGGTCTTTTTCCGCCAAACGCTTCAATAATTTCTAAAACGGTATTGGAATGGCCAGCCACAATCACTTTTTTGCCGGCATAGTTTTTCTTTACCGAATCAACCAAAGATTTTGGATCACTGTAGTTGATCACCTTTGGGATGACCAGAGAATCTAAGGTTTGGTGGGTTCTTTTATAAGGCGTACAAAAAGCAGCATCGAACTTCGTTTTCTTTAAAAAAGTGGCCAGGTCACCTGCTCTTATTCTGCCTTCATCAGATAATTCGGGATCTTTATCTTCAGGGTTGGTTTTATCTTTTTCAGCATGCCTCACTATCCAAACTTCTGTGGTTTGAGCCAACGTAACGGTAGCAAGTACGAAACTTAAAGAGAGCAGAAGGAAAAGCTTTTTCATTTTATAAAGATTGAAAATTTTTTCGATTAAAGGCAAATTGATCCATAAAAAAGCCGGTATCGCAAAAAGCGATACCGGCTAAATAGGTCTTTAAATAATTAGTAGCCGTTATTTTGCCAGCCCGTTTTATTGTTTACGTTATCAATTTCTGCCTGAGGAACAGGGTAAATGCTTCTGAAAGCAGGTATTCCCGGAAAAACAGTGGCCATTTGGCTGGTTCTCACAATATCAAACCAACGATCGGCTTCTAAGGCAAATTCAAGTCTTCTTTCGAGATAGACAGCAGTTCTAAAATCGCCTTGTGTAGTTAATAACGTTGCGGTTTTAGGTGTTGCTGCAGCATTGGTGCGAACCGCATTCAATGCCCTGAAGGCTTCCGGGTTTCCATAAGCCACCTCATTTAAAGCTTCCGCGTACATCAATAAAACATCTGCGCAGCGGAGCACAGGGAAATCGCCACTTACCTCTGTAGAATTCGAAACCGGGCTGTTAAACTTTCCAGGACGTGCGCCAGTTCCTGTAGGTGCAACCAAGGCCCTGCGGATATCTGCAAGTTCAAAAATCGCCTGTGGAATGGTGATCGTATTCGTGTTATTATTATTCCGGTAACGGTTATCCTGGTTCACCGCTTCTCTAACGCCACCATTCAGGTATAAAACAGCGAAGATGATATCCTTACTCGTTTTTAATCCATTTGGAAAAGTAGTGGTTTGGGGAACAAGGGATAAAACACTTCCCGTATAAATGACATCCACTAGTGGTTTTAGGGTAGATGCAACCAGATCGTATCGCTTTTGATATAAATAAACTTTCGCAAGTAAAGCTGATGCCGCATAGCTGGTAGCCCTGCCACGTTGTGCATCAGCCCAGGTAGTTGGAAGTTTCGAAGTTGCATCTGTTAAATCGGCTATAATTTGCTGATAAACCTGTGCGGATGCTGCCCTTGTATTTGCCCTTGCTTCGTCTGTTTTTTGAACGGTTAATACCAATGGTACATTTCCCCAGAGCCGGGTTAAATTGAAATAACTTAGCGCACGGATGAATTTGGCTTGTCCAATAATTTGATTCTTCGTGGCATCAGACATGGTGATGCCAGGTGCCCGATCAAGTACAATATTGCTTCGGTAAATTGCTTTGTAATGTCCTTGCCATGCACCGGAAAGGATGTTGTTTGCTGAGGTTTCCGAAAACACTTCAATCGAGTTTCGCACACCAGCACCAGAACCCGGGTCGTTATCTGTTAAGTTATCTCCACGAATTTCCCCTAAAGTAAGGAGGTTGTTTCCGTATAAACTATCTGTCTGAAGTGCATCGTAGCAACTCACTAAACCACCCTGTAAGCCTTTTTCATCTACATAAAATGTATTTTCAGTATAAGAATCCAGGGGTTTTAAATCTAAAAACTTTTTGCACGAGGTGGCGGTAATGATAAGGCCACAAGCGAAGATTGGTATAATATATTTTTTCATCTGATTATGATCTTTTATAGCGTAATGTTTAAACCGATTGATGTTGTTTTTGCTGTTGGATAAACGCCGTAATCTTCTCCGTTTGTAGTGGCATCGGATCTGTTGGTTACTTCTGGATTATAGCCGGTGTATTTTGTGAAGGTGAATGGATTTTGCATGGAAACGTACAACCTTACTTTGGTTAACGAAATCTTTTTGATCCATTCGGTAGGGAAGGTATATCCTAAAGCAATGTTCCGGATGCGGAGGTAAGAACCATCTTCAACATGCCAGGTAGAGGTGGTGCCATTGCTACCTTTCGCAACACGGTTGGCCCTAACATCTTCTCCACTACCAGGATTATTTTCAGAAACCCATCGGTCTAATGAACTCACCATGTTGTTCATGTTTCCTTCTTTGTTTGCGAAATATCTTCTGGATAAGTTTAAGATTTTATTGCCATAAACGCCTTGCATTGACACATTAACGTCGAAACTCTTATATTCTGCAGAGGTGGCAAAGCCATAGGTAAACTTTGGTAAGTAATTGCCTACAATCTCGCGATCTTTTGTTAAATCAATAATTCCATCGCCATCTACGTCTTTAAATTTGAAATCGCCGGGTTTAGTGGTGTTCAAATCGAAGTTGCCTTGCGTATCCATATAGTGCGGGTAAGCATTTACTTCCGCCTGATTTTTGAACACGCTCAATACTACCGGCAAATAGTAAGATCCGATTGGCTCGCCTACCCGGGTTAGGAAATAAGCATTTGCCACAGAACCCGTTCTGATGATATCTGCGTTTCCAGGGCCCAACTCTACCACTTTGTTTTTGTTTTTAGAGAAATTGGCACTTGCTGTCCATTTTACGCCTCCAAATTGTTGTTGCGTTCCCAGGTTAATGTCTATTCCTCGGTTATTTACTTTACCGATATTTTTTAATTCTGTAGAAAAACCAGTGGTTAGTGGCACCGGTACGTTTAAAAGTAAATCGGTTGTATTACTATTGTAGGCATCAATAGATAAAGTAAGCTTGTTATTGAAAAAAGCAGCATCAAAACCCACATTTAACTGTGCCGTTTTCTCCCAGCTTAAATCATTATTGGGCTGTGCGAATGGTGCCGCTCCGTTTACCACGCCAGGGGTACCGCCGCCAAAAATATAACCATAATTGGTCATAGCACCTTGCGAAAGATAATTTGGGATATTGAAGTTACCTGTTAGCCCATAACTGGCTCTGATTTTTAAATCTGAAATGGCCTTTGCTTCTTTCAGGAATTCCTCTTCAGATAACCTCCAGCCCACAGAAGCAGATGGGAAATAACCCCATTTGTTGTTGGTTCCAAATCTTGAAGAACCATCTGCACGAACAGAACCGGTAAATAAATATTTTCCTTTGTAGCTATATTGAAGTCTGGCAATGCCTGAAGCTAAAGACCACTGTTGTCTGGTTGCTGTACCACTTGTTACCAAACCAGCGCTCAGGTATTCAATTTGGTCACTGATAAAACCTCTTGTAGCAACGGCATAGTTACCGCTGAGATCATCTTTTTGATTAGACCAGCCCACTAAAGCACTCAGGTTATGATCGCCCAGCGTTTTGGTATAATTTAACGTTTGTTCCAACAACCAATTGCTTTCTTTGAGGGTTCTTGAGCTTGCCTGCGCATCTGATGATGGATTGCCGGCAGTGTTTGACAGCGGAATAACAGAAGGGCGGAAAGTATCTTCTGTGCTGTTTACCATGTCTATCCCAAGCTGAACTTTATATTTTAAATCTTTAAGAATTTCTGCTTCTACAAAAGCATTACCGGTCAATCTATTCGCACCAAAATCATCTTTCTGGAGCATGGCCAGGGCAACAGGATTCCAGGCCTGAGTTTCACCGTTACCGGTAACTACTAAACCATTTGGCAAGGTAGTACCTTGACCTGGGCTCCACGAATTTTGTGCAAAGCTATAGCCGCCGTTTGCATTGTACACTGGCCATAGAGGCGCGTAATGAAGCGCTGAGGCAACAATTCCGCCTGCATTTAAGCCGTTTGCATTTGAGGCATTGTAAGCTCCATTGGCATTTTGTCTTTTCTCTTTAATTACTGAAGGCGTAATGTTTACACCATATTTGAAGATCCCCTTAGTTCCTTCCAGGTTCAATCGTCCGCTGTAACGTTTAAAGCCACTGTTTAAAATAATACCATCCTGATTAAAATATTCCATTGATGCATAATACTTCATTTTTTCACTGCCACCAGAAGCTGAAACCGAATGATTTTCTATTCTTGCTGTTCTGAAGATTTCATCCTGCCAGTCGGTATTGGTTAAGCCTTGCTGCCCTTGCAGATAAGGTAAAATTTCCGTTGGAATCACCGCACTCGTATTATTGCCAGCGTTAATCAAACGCTGAACATTGCTATCATTAATGCTATAGCCGATGAGTGGTGCGCCTGTTGCTGCATTTCTGCGGTTAATGGCATCCATGGCATCAGCGTAGGTGTTATTTCGGGCATCCAATGTCATTTGTGAATATTGATAAGCATCCATCATTTCTATCTTATTGGCCAGACTTTGCCAGCCCGTATAGGTATTGGCACTGATGGTTGCCGTTCCGCTTTTACCTTGTTTGGTGGTGATTAAAACAACACCGTTTGAGCCTCTTGAACCATAGATAGCTGCGGATGAAGCATCTTTCAGAACTTCAATTGACGCGATATCATTCGTGTTGAGTGTATTAATGTTGTCATTTGAAATCGGTACACCATCAATTACATATAAAGGATTAGATCCCGCGGTGATGGTTCCGACGCCACGCACTTTAATCGATAGCGGGCTACCCGGAGAACCCGATCCCTGGGAAACCTGCACACCAGCCATTTTTCCAACCATGGCCTCAGCAGCATTGCTAATGGGTTGGTTTTCTAAGTCTGATGCTTTGATATTGGCAATTGCAGTGGTTACATCTTTTTTCCGCTGGCTTCCATAACCAACTACCACCACATCGGTTAAAGAGGAGGCTTCAGGATTTAGTTGAATTAAAAGCGTTGCCTGCTCTCCGGCTTTAAGGAGGTAATTCTGAATCGTTTTAGTAGTGTAACCGATAAAAGAAGCACTAATGGTGTAAGGAATGCCGGCAGTTAAGCCAGTGAGTTGGAACTTTCCTTCCTGGTTAACCATAATTCCCTTTTTTTCATTCGTTTTTGTGTTGAGTAAAAGTACCGAAGCGCCAAGGAGGGGTTGCCCGGTTTCATCTTTCACAATCCCGGTAATCTCCGATGTCTGAGCCCAGGCGGTTGCCGTAACCGATAAAATCAGCAGGCAACACAAGAGGTGTTTTGTAAATTTTCTAAGCATAGTATAACAGTTAATTAAGGTTTTAATGGCAATTGTTTAGGGTTGGAAGGTGTTGCTAAAGCAATTTGAGTTTATTTCTGAATGAGGTAACCTGTTTTGGTTTTAGTAAGCGTGAGTTCATTTAATTCGGTAAGTTCTTTAAGTATTTGATCAATAGGTTGTTTGGTGTTGATGTTTCCTGTGAATGAAATTTCCTCAAGGTCTTTAACTTTATAATTCAGCGTTGTTTTAAAGTGTTGCTCCAGCTTTTCCAGAACGGTTACCATTGGAACCTGATTGAAAGTCAATTCCCCGGTTATTTCTTTTTGTTGTGTAAGCAGCTGGGTATTTTTAACTTTTACCGCATGATCAGTCCGGTTGTAAACCAATTCATTGCCAGGCATTAATATTTTGCTAAACGATTTGAAATGGCTGGTGTCGATGTTTTTTACCCAAACTTTACCGGTATGAAGCTTCACTTTAACCACCTTGCTTTCTTTGCTGGCGGTAACGGTGAAAGATGTACCCAAAGCCGTGGTAGATATGCCATTTGCGTAAACAATGAAAGGATGTTTTTTATCCTTCGCAACCTTGAAAAAGCTTTTGCCCTGTAAAAAGATTTCCCGGCTGTGTTGGATGAAAGGAAGTGCATACCGCAATTCGCCACCCGGATAAATTTCTACGGTAGATTGATCTGGAAGGCTAACCACTTGATTTTCTTCGGTGTAATTGACAATAGATTTCCAGGTGATTGGATTGGGAAGCCTGATGGCATTTTTTTTTGTTTTAGCGATTTGCTTCCCAGGCGGGTGCTGATTGGAAAACATAAACCCTGCTATACTGATAATGGTTATCATTGCTGCAGCTGCAAAAATTTGCAACCAGATTGAATCATTCTTTTTAGCTATGGTTTGCAATTTAACAGCTTCAAACGAGGCCTCGGTTTTTGCAAAATCTAAATCAGCTTCGGGAGTATTATCCCATTCTTCCCGGGTAAATAAGTGATCTGGAAATTCATCGATTTCTTCTAAATAACGGGCCACCAGAAGTCGTTCTTCCGGAGTGCATTTATTTTGGAAATATCGGTTAAGTAGCTCTTCAGAAACACTCATATAAACCAATACGATTCAAAACGATGAAAACCCGTAATCAGATTAAAATATTTTTTGGATATAGATTTAGCCAAGTAGAATAAACAGCAATAAAGGGAAATACACGTAGCCGAGTTGTTTAATAGCGAGGGAAATGTGTTTTTCTACCGTGCGGGGAGAGATGGAAAGTTTCTCAGCAATTTCTTTATAAGAGTAACCGTGCAGACGATTTAAAACAAAAACCTGTTTTCGCGTGGGCGGCAAACAACCCAATACCACTTCCAATTGCTGCTGGTTATCGTATAGGCGTGTTACATCTTGCGTAGATTCAGTTTGTTCTAAATGGTAGTTTTTTAGGTTTTTCTCTTCGCAGGCTAATTTCTTAAAATAATCTAACAGAGTAGTTTTGGCAATTTTAAAAAGCTGAATATCCAGGGTAAAATCTTCAGAAAGGGTATGTTTAAACTTCCAGAGTTTGATAAATGCCATTTGAGTAAGTTCTTCCGCTTGATCCTGACACATCGTTTTTTTAAAAAAGTAGGCATACACTTTTTTATGATATAGTTTAAAAACTATCTCGAACGATAGGTGATCTCCTTGTTTGATCTCTTGGATATAGTTTGACACCACAGCTCAAAACTATTTGGTTAATGTTAGCTTAAAATAAATATAGTGTTATTTTATCGAATGCTTAACATTAAAGAACCAAGCACCGTATTTATATTTTTGCAATCATTTTAATCAACAATTGAATGTCTTTTTCTTTATGCCAGCTGCTTAAAACAATTCTGTTAAGGGGATCGCTATCTTTTGTGGGGTACGGAAAAGATGAAATCAAGATTTTTTCCTTCAGAAGATATTGATCAATAGTCGAGTTGTCCATAAGAAATGCAGGAAAACCCGATTCAAATTTCCATTTGCTATCCAAGCCTGAAGCAAATTGGTTTATGTTCTGCTGAAGTTTGGTCCATTGCGCCTGGTAGAGTTCAGCCGCATGGATGAAAGCGTACAGTCCGGCGGCGGCAGGTGGCGACGCGCCCACGAACATATTGGTGCCTTTCAATTCTGAGATTATCTTTTGTGGCCCTAGTACCAGGCCAGCATCAATCCCTAAGGCTTTAGCCATAGAAGCTATAACAATGCAAGTAATATTTGCTTTTTGAGGCAAGATTGATAGCGCACTTAAGCCCTGATTATTTACACCTATGCCATGAGAATCATCCACAATCAGCACCATGTTTTTGTCAGGGTCTACCGCATTCAGAAAGCCAAAATCATAAATCTCTGGTATCAGATTGTTCATCGAATTGCTGATCAATACCCAGTTTTTTTTCTTCGAAGTATTAATTTTTTCGATTACCTCTTTTTTCCAAGCAGTAAAAGAACCAGAATTTGCTGGTGGCTCATTTAACCAGAGCGCAGTATGGCTATTTGGCGCATATAGCAGTTCGCCAAAAGTCGCAAAGTACTTCACCGTTAATTGGGCAGCCAGGTAGCCGCTTGAAGTAATCAGTGCCGCTTCAGCATGGAAACGTGCTGCGGCAAACTCTTCCGCATCATTGTAAATGCCAAGTTGAATATTATTGCTCCGGCTGGTACCATTATTTAAACCGAAATTTTTAATGCCTTCTATAAATAATTCCTGAAACCCCTGATGTTGCGGAATTCCCAGGTAAGCGGTACCACCAAAATACAGATAGCGTTTTCCATCAATGAGCATCTCATTCGAAAAAGGTTGATTGATCGATTGGAACCGTGGATTCATTGCTTAGTTATAATTCCTTCCGAGCACATCATTTGCGGCTTTTAGAAGAGACTTATCGCCATTATCATCATGATAAAACTCCCAAAACATAATGCCGTTTCCCCTTTCTTTTGCAAGTGTGGTTTTTCTTCTGGTAGTTAACGTGCCATTGAAGAAATATTCTACCCCATTAATGGTGGCATAATCCCGACTTGTATCCGAATTGGCCGCCACAAATTCCCGGTAGGCTTTACTGGCATTTGCAGCATTTTTGCCGTAAGCGGGGATTCCTAAAACCGCTTTTTCTTTCGGCATTCCGCGTGTACCGAGCCAGTAATTCAAACTGGCAACCGCCATGTTATAAGAGGCATGTTGAATGGGCTGTTCCTTGTCCCAGCCAATACCATCGTAAACCATAATATTAAAGAAATCTACAAATGGAAAAACCTCCGTCTTCAATCCATCCCGGATACTTCCAGAATAAACCCCAGGGGTAATGGCCGCGCTCAAAAACTTTTTATGGTGGTGCAAGGAGTCTGATAGTTCTTTGACCAGCAATAAGTAATTATCTGCAGATCCATTTGCGGTGCTTGGATATTCCCAATCCAGATCAACACCATTCAGGTTGTTTGTTCTGGCAAATAACAATACGTTTTTAACAAAAAGATTTCTGGCTGCTGCAGATGCTGCCATGGTTACAAAGATGCTGCTTGTTCCGGAAATGGAGATGCCGGTTTTCACCCCATTTGCCTTTGCTTTTTGCATCACTGTTGCAAACCTGCCAGGTTGCTCAAGTGGTGCCAAAGAACCATCAGGGTTTGGATTTAAAAAGGCATAAAACAGGTGCGTAATCATCTTGTATTTTGCATCTGCCACGCCAGCAGGATCGCGATAACTTGGAAAATAAGAAACGATTTTAAAGCTGTTATCTGAAACATAAGGGGTAGTTTGCTCAACATCCGCTATGCCATCGCTTTTTTTACAGGATGATATTGCAAAAAGCAACGAAACGCCAATCATGAAGTATATCTTTCTCATATATCAACTAAAACTGATCGTGAATGTAAGTCATTATTCGCACCATTTCTGCTCTTACCTCTGCTGTTTGATTAATGAAATTATTGTTCATGAAAGCATAAATATAAGTTTTCCCTTTTTTAGTGATCACGTAGCCACTTTGGTTATGCACCCCACCCAACGATCCGGTTTTGCCGTAAACAAAGGGTTGATCAGTTTTTGGATAAGCATTCTTCAATGTTCCGGTTTTACCTCCGGCGGGCAACATATCGAAGAGCTTTTCCCGGTTATTTACCAATTTATAAATAGAATCAAGCAGGTAAATATTATCCCGTGGGGTAAACAGGTTTTGCCGCGATAAACCTGAGCCATCGGCCCATTTCACTTTATCTGGTAAAAATGAAAGGTAATTTTTGGTAATGTGGTTGATGGCTTTTGTGGTGCTGAGTGTGTCGCCGATTTGGTTAGAACAAACCAAAAGCAGGTGTTCGGCAATGAAGTTATCGCTCGGCAACATCATGTGCTTTAAAACCGAATCACGTTTCGCACCGGGCAATGTTTTGGCATCAGCCGGGATCTTCATCTTAACCACGCCAACAGGTTTATGCAAGGTATCAGTTAAGACTTCAACCGTTGTTTGGATACTGGTTTTATATGGATTTTGCTGATTGTAGCCTGGTTTTACTGCCACTGCAGGATAGCTGAAATGGTTAGCCAGGAAATCTCTGGTAACTTGAAAATTGCCAATGGTTTTGCTAGAATCTACTTCGAAACAGGGCGCAAAAACTTTCGGCTCAATGTTGATTTTATTTGGTCCGGCATACGTAGATGTAACCATGTTATCCATCACGGGTAATTCGGTTATTTCTGGTTGGTAGTAATAATCATAGTCATCCCAACTCCAGCCGTCGCCAAAAAAAGCGCCAGAATAACGGCCCGGCGCAAAAAAGAGTTTCTTATTGGAAGCCTGAAGGAAATTATAAGCTGATTTATCTTTTACCGCAAACTGTAAGAAAGATGGATCTCCAGTTCCCCAAAAAATTAAAGAATCATTTCGTTCTACATATTTCAATGCAGGTATCAACTCAGGCAGCATTTTTAAGCTGGCATAAAAGGTATAAAGCTTGGTGTTAGAGGCCGGGGTGAAATATTTATCAGCATCTTTCTGAAAGATCATTTTCTTTTCTTCCATATTATACAACGCAAAACCAACCTGATATTGCTTAATTATAGTGGAGTTTTTGAATTCCTTCGCTACTTTTTTGGCGATGATTTGATCTGTAGAACAGCTTGTTAGCGCTAATACGAATGAAAGTGCTGCAGCGAAAAAAGAGTAGTAAACTTTATTATGAAACATCCTGCCCAATTAGAAATGATAATTGCCAACTAATTTATTAAATTTAATTTAATGTTAGCCAAATATACCTGTGTAACCTTTTCGGTGATCTGCAAAGTAATGATTTGCATGGCTTTCTTTTTGTCTTTTTTTACTGTTTATGCACAGGATTTTACCTTTTCCGGAACCAGAACCAAGCAGTCGATACCGTTTAAATGTATCAAGAACCTCATCGTTATACCCCTCTTTGTAAACGGAAAAGGGCCTTATGATTTTGTGCTGGATACCGGAGTGGGCCCACTCATTATCACGGAACCTTCCATTATTGATTCGGTGAACTTTAGCACCATGCGGAAGATTAAATTAGCCGGTTTAGGCATGGAAAATGTTGATGCTTATGTATCTCAGAATGTAAATGCGCAGCTGGGGAGTGCGAAAATTAAATACATTCCTACGGCTGTCTTGAAAGAAGATCTTTTTAATCTATCCGGGCATTTAGGGATAAAGGTTTTCGGCTTAATCGGTTTTGATTTCTTTAATAGTTTCGTTGTCGATATCAGGTACAGCAGCAACCAGCTTATTTTTTACGATTTAAAACGAAAGGTAAAATACCGCGGAAGCAAAATCCCGATTCTAATTGAAAAACAGAAACCTTATATTAATACAGAAGTGGTTATCAATGATACGGTCAAGGTGAAAGCGCGCCTGCTGATTGATACCGGAGCAAGTCATGCATTATCAATGGACATGCTAAATGGCGGTGCTTTCCCGCTGCCAGACAAAAGAATTAAAGCTAATCTTGGTATGAGTTTAAGCGGACAGATTAAGGGTTATATTGGAAGGGTTTCTAAGTTTTACATTGGTCAATATGTTTTTGATCAAGTGGTTGCCGGATTTCCGCATTTCGAATCCATTTCGTCAAAGATCAATCTAACCAGCCGAAACGGAAATTTAGGTGGAGAAATTCTCCGGAAGTTTGATGTGCAGTTTAATTACCAGAAAGGCTTTTTATACCTCAGGCCGAATGCCAACCGTAAAAAAACTTTTCAGCATGATATGCTCGGAATGGTTGTTTACTTCGAACAAAATGAATTTAAAAGAGTACTGATCGGAGACGTTGATGAAGATTCGCCTGCAGAACGGGCAGGTTTTTGTCCGCAGGATGAAATTATAGGAATTGATTTTAAATCAATAGATGCTTATACCTTAAACGACATTAGCGAGCTTTTTAAGTCATGGCCAAACCGAACACTTATTTTTGAAATTTATCGTGATAACCGTGTTTTCTTTAAATTTGTCAGGCTGGAAAAAAGAATATAATTCGGGTCAGTAATTTTCTAGTTACACAGTGGTAATCAGGTAACAAGCCTCTAACTTCGGCATCTATAAAACTTATTTATTCATCAATGAAGAAACAACTTAGCGTACTTGCATTTGCAGGTATGGTGGCGCTTTGCTTGGCAGGATCAAATTCAGCATACGCACAAAAAAAAACTAAAAAGGGCACAACTAGCCCGGCTACTCCAGCAACAGCCGCACCCGCGGCAGCAAAAAAAGAAGGCATTAAGCCGTTTTCTGAAGTAATTACATCCAAAGCCAGAACAACTAACGGCTTATTTAAAACACACAAGGTAGATGATAAGTGGTATTTTGAAATTCCAGACAGTTTAGTAAACCGCGAAATGCTTGTGGTTACCCGTTTGGCAAAAGCGCCTGTTGGTGTTAAAGTGGGCAATCAGCAATATGGTGGTGAAGAATTAAACGAACAGGTTTGGAAATGGGAGCGGAGAGGTAAACAGGTTTACATTCGCGTACCAAGTTATGCCACCAAAGCAGATGCCAGCAGCGATATGTATGAATCGGTTAAAAATTCCAACCTTGATCAGATTTTAGCGGGTTTCGACATTAAAGCTTACAATAAGGATACCACAGGGGTGGTAATTGACGTAACTGATTTCTACAATGGCGACATTATGGCTATCGGTGCCACAGATCAGATTCGGAAGGCTTACAAAGTTACCGCCTATGATGCCACACGTTCTTATATCGATACGGTGAAAACCTTTCCAATTAATATCGAGGTAAAAACCGCAAAAACATACCGTGCTGCAGAGTCTCCAACGGATAACAGCAATGCTGCGGTAACTTTCGAATTTAATACTTCAATGCTTTTGTTGCCGAAAATCCCAGTTAAAGCCAGGATTATGGATAGCCGCGTGGGCTATTTCGGACAATCGCAACTAGACTACGGAACAGACGCACAAAAAGCCGAACGTACAGCATACATCCACCGTTGGAATCTGGTTCCTAAAGATACGGCTGCCTACCTTAGGGGCGAATTAGTAGAACCGGTTAAACCCATTATCATTTATATTGATCCGGCCACGCCTAAGAAATGGGTTCCATATTTAATTCAGGGGATTAACGATTGGCAGGCTGGTTTTGAAGCGGCAGGTTTTAAAAATGCCATTATTGGGAAGCAAGCGCCTACACCGCAAGAAGATCCTCAGTTTAGTGTAGAAGATTCACGGTATTCTGTAGTGCGTTATTTCGCTTCGGATATTGCAAATGCTTATGGGCCACATGTAAGTGATCCACGTACCGGACAAATTTTGGAAACCCACATTGGCTGGTACCATAATGTGATGAACTTGTTGCGTAACTGGTACTTTGTACAAACAGCAGCCATTAATCCTGAAGTGCGCAAAGCTAAATTTACGGATACGCAAATGGGCGAATTAATTCGATTTGTGTCATCACATGAAATTGGCCATACCCTAGGCTTGCCTCATAATTTCGGTTCCAGCTATGCTTATCCGGTTGATTCCTTGCGTTCTAAAGCTTTTACTGATAAACACGGAACGGCACCTTCTATCATGGATTATGCACGTTTTAATTATATCGCCCAACCGGGTGATGGCGTAACCAAGCTGCACCCGCAAATTGGCGAATATGATAAATGGTCTATTAAATGGGGATATTCATGGCTGCCTGGAAATAAAACTGCAGAACAAGAAAAAGAAATCTTAAACCAATGGGTATTAAAAAATGCAGGTAATCCATTGTATTTTTATGGTCGCCAGGGAACAAGCCTTGATCCAAGATTGCAGAGTGAAGATTTAGGTGATAATGCCATGAAAGCGAGTACCTATGGTATTGCAAATTTAAAACGCATTTTACCAAATGTAGAAAAATGGACTTATCAGAAAGGCAAAGACTACAGCGATCTGAAGGAAATCTACACAGAAATTATTAGTCAGTTTAACCGTTATATGGGCCATGTAACTACAAATGTTGGTGGCTTGAGTGAGAACTTTAAAACGTATGATCAGGCCGGAGCAGTTTATGCCTACCTGCCAAAAACCAAGCAAAAAGAAGCCATTACTTTTTTCAATCAGCAATTATTCACAACGCCATTATGGTTAATCAGCAACGATCAGTTGAATAAATTTGATAATGGTGTTTTGTTAAACCGCATTAAAGCAGTACAAACCAATACCCTTGGCAGCCTGTTAGCGGCACCACGTCTTGCCCGTTTATTGGATAATGAAACCAAAAACGGACCAGCTAAAGCCTACACTTTGCCACAGATGTTTACCGATTTAAGGGCTTCGGTCTTTGCTGCGGGCAGAGCCGATGCATTTAAACGCAACCTACAACGTGCTTATGTAGACCGTTTGGAGAACTTAATGACAAAAGAATCTGAGCTTCCTGTAGGATTTCCGGTTGATTATGCAGCTAATTACGGCCTAACTCCGGTTAATGTGGCTTTGTCTGATATCAGGCCATTGGTTAGGGCAGAACTCAAAACTTTATTGGCAACCACTAAAGCCAGATCTGCCGCAGGCGATGCCATTACAAAAGCACATTACGATGATTTAAATATCAGAATCAAAGATATTTTAGATCCGAAGAAATAAATGAGATCATGATGGATGGAACATCAACTCTCATTCACTAATTCAATCATTCTTTAATTTACGAATTAAAAAACGGAGCGACCATCTTTTGGTCGGCTCCGTTTTTTGTTCTAGCCGAATGTATAATTGTTGATGGGTTAATTTGAAGTTTACAGCAATAATTTAGTTTTATTGCAAATTGAATTCAGATGTTTAAAAAACTATTAGTCGTTGCCTCATTATTGTTTTATTTGATCCCAGGCTTTGCCCAAAATGCTGACTCTCTTAGCGTGGTGAAAACCAAATGGCAGAAAACTAAAATTGCCCGGCAGGTGAAATTGTTTCACCATCATTTTAATAGCAAAAATCTTTTTGGTGCAAATGAAAATATCTCTTTTGTTGAAGTTAAAAATTCAGGTAAAAAAGCAGTTTTTGCTTTAGGTGGTGAAGAGAAGGAATTGATCAAAACCAGCGATTTTGGCAAAAGAGACACCGCAATCGTTGCATTAAATGGCAACTTCTTTGATGTAAAAGATGGAGGTTCAGTTGATTTTGTTCGGGTAGACGGAAAGGTGATTAATACCAATCAGCTTAATAAAAACAACAATCGGGCAAAACATCAGCAGGCGGCTGTGGTTATAGAGAAAGGGAAAATTGCCGTTAAGAAATGGGATGGCTCTGTGGATTGGGAAACAAAACTTATTGAAGAAAATGTTTTACTCAACGGACCGTTATTAACTTATAACACTCAGGATGAAGAGTTGGATACAACTTCTTTCACCAGGCTTCGTCATCCAAGAACCTGCTTAGGCATTAAGCCGAATGGCAGGGTAATTTTGTTAACGGTGGATGGACGAAACGAGCATTCTGCGGGAATGAGTTTGCCGGAATTGACAAGGTTAATGAAATGGTTGGGTTGTACAACAGCAATTAACTTTGATGGCGGAGGCTCAACTACCTTATGGATTGAAGGCATGCCTGATAATGGTGTAATTAATTATCCGACAGATAATAAAAAATGGGACCACCAAGGTGAGCGTAAAGTAGCCAATGTGGTGCTGGTTAAAAAGAAATAATTATTTTAGTGCCGATGATTAAAAATATTTTAAGACTCTTTTTCTTCGTGCTGATGCTGTCTGCCTGTAATTCAAAGTCGAAAAAGAATGATGCAACCTTGCGGGATTTCTCTTTTGCGCCCGTAAAAGGAATTCGTTATGAAGAGATCAAACGTCGTTTCAGCAATAATATATCGTTCAACAAAGAAGGCTTTATGCAGGAACCTTCATGGATTATTGAAGTAGCGGCAGAAGATACAATGATGGCCTGGAGTCCACAAAAACAGATTATGCAGAAGTTTTACCTGCAGTATGATCATGGGAATGTGTACAACTTTGCCGAAGAATTTTTCAAGGTTAAACACATCAGCAAAGACAGTTTAGTTTTCCAGCGCATTCAGGTAGATGGAAAGGTGATTGCAGATGATATCCGTTCTGATGTAAATATGACGTTTTATGCGCAGACCTTCATTAAAAATAAACTGAAAACAAAGGCCTCAGTTTTGCAAAAACCTACCAAAGCAGATACCTTATTTATAAAGCAGCGGTCTGCAGAAGTTAACAGCACAGACACTGCTGCATTTGCGGCCCGGGTGCCGGTACAGTTTATTCCGAAAAGCAAAATAGTTAAGGCAGAAAAATTTAGTTCGGTAGATAAGTTGCAGAAAAGAACTTCGGCATATGATTATATGTTCCCAAAATATAGGATTGAGATTCAGAGGGCATATAAGGATTTTGCATACGAATGTTTAGCAGTGGTAGACTATACCGGAAATATGAAAATCATAACCGTAAATGGTGTATTGGCAGAGGCTGTAGAAGGCAAGAAAAGGATGATGCAGGGAGTAGCTGATATTTACATTAGAAACCTTTTTAATGTAATCCCCGGAACCACACTTGGAATTCCACATAATAGCGAAATTACGGTAATGATTGTTGGGAAGGCAATTAAAAGCCCTTAGTAATCTGATGTTTACATTTTTTTAAACGTTAAAAAAATGTTAAAATTTATTTTGATTTTAAAAATTAAAACTTACCTTGCAGACTTAATTTTAA
>Ga0308159_1002273_pt1 | contig 22835 bp, 23 predicted proteins | sample PhyCR1_FD_201040 | JGI IMG/M metagenome (GOLD analysis project Ga0308159, IMG submission 201040) | Phyllosphere microbial communities from UC Gill Tract Community Farm, Albany, California, United States - DLSLC.R1 | ecosystem: Host-associated > Plants > Phyllosphere > Unclassified | place: USA... | reverse complement strand
GAAACGTCTTCGTCTCGACGGATCCGCTCCGCAGCGAGTCCCGTCGGCCGTGTGACCCGGTCATGTGACCGTTCACATTGTGTGAGCGATGCTACCTCGCCGCCGGGCAGAACTGTCAAGTCCCGGTGCGCTCGAAGTCCAGCCGTTGCCGAAACGTGACGTGAGCGCCGCGCGGATCACGCCCGGGGCGGCGCGGTCGACGAGCGGACGATGAGACGCAAGTGGTCGGGCTCGACCACCGGCCCGCCCCCGTTCATTTCGCCGAGGGATGCCAGGAGGTCGGCCACGGCCCGCGCGCCGATGCCCACGAAGTCCTGTCGCACCGTCGTGAGCGGGGGCCACAGGTGAGCGGATTCGGGCACGTCGTCGAAGCCGACGACCGAGATGTCCTCGGGGACCGAGCGGCCTATGGCCCGGACGGCATGCATGAACCCGAGCGCCATGTGGTCGTTGCCGGCGAACACCGCCGTCGCGTCCTCCGTGCGCAGCAGCTCCAGTCCCGCCTCGAACCCGAACTGCGCCGTCCAGTCGCCCAGGACGGGCGGCCGCGGCGAGAGGTCGTTGGCATCCATCTCCGCGAGATACCCGCGCATGCGGTGATCGGCCTCGATCCAGTCGCGCGGACCGGCGATGTGCAGGATGCGCGAGTGACCGAGCTCGATGAGGTGGCGCACGGCCGCGCGGGCCCCCGCGCTCTGATCGTTGTGGGTCGTCGAGGTGTCCGTCGAGGTGACGATCTGGACCGGCACCGGCAGCTGGAGCTCGTCGAGGATCGGCACGACCCGCGTCTGCGGGGCCACCGCGATGAGCCCCTCGACCGATTGCTGCATGAGGTGGTCGATCGACGAGCGCACGTCGTCGGGGGCGCTCGTGGCGAGATTCGTGACCGTGAGGCGGTAGCCGGCGGCGCGGGCGGCGGACTCGATCGCCTGCACCATCGAGGCGGTGCCGTGGGTGGTCGCCCGCGGACCCAGCACCCCGATGAGGCGCGAGCGGCTCGTGGCGAGGGCGCGGGCGGCTTGGTTCGGAACGAACTTCAGCTCGGCGATCGCCGAACGCACTTTCGCGGCGGTCTCGGGGCGCAGCTGCGTGCTGTTGTTGATCACGCGCGAGACGGTCTGATACGACACCCCCGCCAGCCGAGCGACGTCGCGGATGCTCGGGGCACGCCCCGTCGCCTCCGGGGTGTCGGTGTCGCTCATGGTCCGCCTCATCGCGGGTCGCGCGCTGTTGCGTGACCGGTCACACGAGGATAGCCGACGCGACTCGATGCCCCCGAACGCGGTCGCATCCGCCGGGCGTGGGCGGGGTCGGCGGCATGTGGTGGGGGCGCAGATCTCGCGGAATCTTCGGGATGCCGGCATCCGGTGCTCGCGAGCACGAGGGGCGCGCGCGACGCCGATGTCGTCGGACGCGGCTACGGTGGAGCCCATGACCGGACTGCACTGGGGCATCCTCGCAACGGGCGGCATCGCGCACGCCTTCACCTCCGACCTGCGCACCGCGGGCCTCGACGTCACCGCCGTCGGCTCGCGCCGCATCGACAGCGCTCGCGCCTTCGCCGAGCAGTACGACATCGCGCACGCGCACGGCTCGTACGAAGAGCTCGTCGCCGACCCCGACGTCGACATCGTCTACATCGCCACACCGCACCCCGGCCACATCGACAACGCCCTGCTCGCCCTCGAGCACGGCAAGCACGTGCTGGTCGAGAAGCCCTTCACGCTGAACGCCGCCGAGGCGGCGCAGATCCGCGACAAGGCGGCCGAGAAGGGCCTTCTCGCGATGGAGGCGATGTGGACGCGGTACCTGCCGCACATGGTGCGCATCCGCGAGATCCTCGCGGCCGGCACTCTCGGCGAGATCCGCGTGGTCTCGGCCGACCACACGCAGAAGATCTCGACCGACCCGGCGCACCGCCTCAACGACCTCGCTCTCGGCGGCGGAGCCCTGCTCGATCTCGGCATATACCCGATCTCTTTCGCGATCGACGTTTTGGGCCTCCCCGAGCGCGTCACTGCCCTGGCCCGCCTGTCCGACGCGGGCAGCGACGCCGAGGTGGCGACCGCGTTCGTCCACGCCGGCGGGGCGCTGTCGACCACCGTGTCGTCGTCGCGCGGAGCCGGTCTCAACACCGCCCAGATCGTCGGCACCGAGGCCCGCATCGAGATCGACCGCGTCTGGTACACCCCGACGTCGTTCCGTGTGGTGTCGCCCGACGGCGACGTGATCGAGGAGTTCACGACCGAGGTCGACGGTCGCGGCATGCAGTTCCAGGCGCAGGCGGCCGAACGCTTCGTCGCGGCCGGTGCCGGGTCGAACGACGTCCTGTCGATCGACGAGACGGTGGCCATCATGGGCGTGCTCGACGAGGTGCGCCGTCAGATCGGCGTGGTCTACCCCGGCGAGCGGTGAGCGGCGGGGGCTACCCGCGTCTCGCCGCGACGGGTCAGACTGGAGGCATGCCCGACACCCAGACCGCCCGCGTCGCCGTCTACCTCGACTTCGACAACATCGTCATGTCCTGGTACGACCGCGTGCACGGGAGGAATGCATACTCGCGCGACCGGCAGAAGATCGCCGAGAACCCGACCGAGCCCGAGATCGCCGAGCGACTGACCAAGGCGACCATCGACGTCGGCGCGGTCATCGACTACGCCGCGTCGTTCGGCACGCTCGTGCTCACCCGTGCGTACGCCGACTGGTCGTCCCCCGTGAACGCGGAGTACCGCTCGCAGCTCGTGGCGCGCGCGGTCGACCTCGTGCAGCTCTTCCCGGCCGCGGCCTACGCGAAGAACGGCGCCGACATCCGCCTCGCGGTGGATGCCGTGGAGGACATGTTCCGCCTCCCCGACCTGTCGCACGTCGTCATCGTCGCCGGAGACAGCGACTACGTCCCGCTCGCGCAGCGGTGCAAGCGGCTCGGTCGGTACGTCGTCGGGGTCGGCGTGGCCGGGTCCACGGCGAAGTCGCTCGCCGCGGCATGCGACCGTTTCGACGCCTACGACTCGCTCCCCGGCATCCCGAATCTCGCCGAGACCAAGAAGGATGCCGCTCCCTCGCGGCCCCGCGCGCGCAAACGCTCGAAGGATCCGGCGGTCGATCTGCTCGAGCGCGCCATGCAGCTCGAGGCGGAACGCGCCGACGGCGAGTGGCTGCACGCGTCGGCGGTGAAAGACCTGATGAAGCGCCTGGATCCGTCATTCAGCGAGAAGGCGCTCGGGTTCCGCAGCTTCTCGGACTTCCTCAAGGCGCAGACCGACCACGTCGAGGTCGACGAGGAGTCGAACGTCGTGCAGGTCAAGGCCGTCTCGCGGGGCTGAACCGGCGCGGTCGGGCGGACCCTGCGCGCTGGCGGGCGTGGGCACCCGCGCGCGGGTGAGTGGCCCTGCGCGGTCGCTCGCACGTCGGCGCCGTCGTTGAGTGTCCAGAACACCCGGACGATTTCGACGGGCGTCCGGGTGTTTTGGACACTCAACGGGGCGAAGAGGTGGGACGGGCCGCCCGGCGCCGCGCGCCGGTGAGGACCCGCGCCGTCAGCGGCGCTCGGCGCCGGGGGCGACGTGGGTCAGGACGCGCGACCACACCGACGTAAGCGTGACCTCGCCGGTGACCGAGTCGATCTCGTCGGGGTGGACGACCTCGGCGGTGCCCGACCGCAATCGGTCGACGTACCATGCGGCATCGCCCTGTCCCGCCGGGCCGTCCTGCCCCACGAGCACCAGGACGTCGGCCGCGAGATCGTCGAGAAGCGGCGTGCGCAGGTCGCGACTCAGCGCATCGGTCGGGCTCTGGACGCCGACGATCGCGACGCGGTCCACGACCCCGCCCATCGCCGCCGCGAGGTAGAGCGCGATCGGTCCCGCGGACCGCTCCCCCACGACGCCGACCGCCGCACCCGGGGCCTCGCGCTCGAGCAGGGCCCTCAACGCCTCGACCGTGAGCCCCGCGGGGGTCTGCCCGCCGAACACCGGCGGATCTTCGAGTTCCGGCGCGTCGAGACCGACAGCGACGATGCGCACGTCGAAGCCCGAGGTCACCCGGGCATCGGGGTCGGTGGTGGCGACGTCACCGGTACGGAGGACGAAGACGGCTCGCGGGGCGCCGGGGGCGCCGAAGCTGCGGTAACCGAGCTCGCCGTCGAGCCAAGGGGCCAGACTCATCGTGTCATCCTTCCGTCACTGCTCCGCCGCCGGGCAGCAGCGCGCGCAGGGTGTCGATCGTGTCGGCCTCGGCCGCCGTCTTGTCGGAACGGTAGGTCTTCACCCGGGCGAAGCGCAGCGCCACGCCGCCGGGGTACCGTACGGATCGTTGCACGCCGTCGATGGCGATCTCGACGACGGTGTCGGGGGCCACGCGGATACCGCCCGGCAGCTCGCCGGTCTGCCGCTCGGCGAAGTGCGCCGTCTGCCACCGCAGCAGGTCGTCGGTCAGGCCCTTGAAGGTCTTGCCGACCATCACGAATCCGCCGGGGTCGCCGAAGCGACCCTTGGGGTCGCGTGCGCCGAGATGCAGGTTGGACAGCCATCCCGAACGCCGCCCCGACCCGTATTCGACGCCGAGAACGACGAGGTCGAAGGTGTGGACCGGCTTCACCTTGAGCCAGCTCTTACCGCGCCGTCCCGCGGTGTAGGGATCGTCGAGACCCTTCACCATGACGCCCTCGTGACCGGCGGCGAGGGCATCGCGGGCGAAAGCGTCGGCGACCTCGACGTCGTCGGTGAGTACGGCGGGGATGCGGTGCTCTCCCGCAACCCGCTGCAGCACGTCGAGGCGGGTGGAGAGGGGGTCGTCGACGAGGTCACGACCATCGACGTGGAGGATGTCGAAGAACCAGGGCCGAAGGGCGATCTCCCGCGCGGTCTCGGCGCCGAAGCGCGCCATCGTGTCTTGGAACGGCCGCGGACCGCCATCCTCGTCGAGCGAGAGCGTCTCGCCGTCGAGGATGACGTCGTCGACCGGGAGGGACAGCGCGACCTCGACGATCTCGGGGACGCGATGGGTGATGTCGGCGAGCGTCCGGGTGAACACGCGCACCTCGTCGCCGCGCCGATGCACCTGGACTCTCGCGCCGTCGAGCTTGTACTCCACGGAGGCGCGACCCGTGACCGTCATCGCCTCTGCCACGCTCGTCGCCGTCGATGCGAGCATGGGTTGCACGCCACGGCCGACCTCGAGTCCGACGGCCGCCAGCTCGTCGGCGGTGCCCGTCAGCGCGATGCGCGTCGTCTCGCCCAGGTCGCCCGACAGCATGGCGGCCCGGCGCACCAGGGCACCGTCGCGATCGGAGGCCCGGGCCACGGCATCCAGCAGCACGCCCTCGAGGGCACCGGTTCGCAGTTCTCCCGTCATGATGCGGATGAGCAGGTGCCACTCCGGCGCCGTCGCCCGAGCGGCGAGTTCGTCGAGGAGACGCGTGCGAACGGCCGCCGAACCGGCGCCGCCGACCTCCGTCAGCCCCGTGAAGGCGTCGTCGACGTCGCCGATGGTCAGGGTCGGTTCGTCGGCGTGGTCGCCGTCGCGGGCCGAGAGCGTGCGCCAGCCCACGCCGAGGCGGCCCTGGCGCGGTGAGGCGGTGAGCAGCCCGACCGCCGGCTCGATCTCGTCCGGGTCCAGCCCGCGGAGGAGCGCCGCGAGGGCGTCGACCTTGGCCAGGCGCGACCGAGTGTTCGTCACCGCCGTGAGCGCGGTCTCGAGGTCGACGAAGAGCATGTCGGCATCCTGGCATCCCCCTCCGACATCGAGTCGGCTCTTGTGTGGGTCGCTCGGCGGTGTCATGCATCGGCGAAGGACACGGCCCCTTTCGAAACGGTGACGTTCTCCGGCCTCGGCGTCGCGAGAACAGATCGGGCCCCACCTCGCAACCCCCGGGACGATGTCGGTGGTCTGAAGTGTGCTGGGGGTCCTCCACCCAGGAATGAGGTCTCGTGAACGCTCCCGCCACACTCGAACAGTCCGCCCGTACCGCCCGCGAGGTGTTCGGGTGGGACGATCTGCTGCCGGGTCAGGCCGAGGCCATCGATGCGGTCGTGAGCGGACGCGACACCCTCGTCGTCTTCCCCACCGGCGCCGGCAAGTCGGCCGTGTACCAGATCGCGGGCTGCGAACTGGGCGGGACGACCGTGGTCATCTCGCCGCTCCTCGCCCTGCAGCGCGACCAGATCGACTCGATCGACGCGGCCCCCGACGCCCCCGCCGCCGTCGCCCTGAACTCCCGCACCAGCGCGGCCGCCAAGAAGAAAGCGTGGGCCGCCATCGAGGGCCCCGACGCCGTGTACGCCTTCCTGGCACCCGAGCAACTCGCCAACGCGGAGGTCTTCGACCGACTCGCGAAGGCCGACGTGCGTCTCGTCGTCATCGACGAGGCGCACTGCGTCTCGGCCTGGGGCCACGACTTCCGCCCCGATTACGCGCGCATCGGCGACGCCATCGAAGCGCTCGGCCACCCCCCGGTGCTGGCGTTGACCGCCACGGCATCCGCTCCGGTCCGAGACGACATCGTGTTGAGCCTGGGCATGCGCGAGCCCCACCTCGAGGTGCGCGGCATGGACCGCCCCGAGATCCATATGGCTGTCCGCCGTCACGAGCACGACGCCGACAAGCGTCGCGCCGTCATCGCCGACGTCCAGGATGCCGGCGGCCCGGCCCTGCTCTACGTGGCGACGCGCAAGGGCACCGACTCGTACGCCGAGGAGCTGCGGGAGCTGGGCCTGCGGGCCGCGGCGTACCACGGCGCAATGGCGCAGAAGAAGCGCGACGAGGTGCACTCCGCTTGGAGCGCGGGACAGCTCGACGTGGTGGTGGCGACCTCGGCGTTCGGCATGGGCGTCGACAAGAGTGACGTGCGCCTGGTCGTGCACGCCGATGTGACCGAGTCGCTGGACGCGTACGCGCAGGAGATCGGCCGTGCAGCGCGTGACGGGCAGCCCGCGCGGGCGATCCTGCACTACCGCGCCGAGGACTTCTCGCTGCGCTCCTTCTTCGCCGGCGGCCACACTAAGCGGGCCGACATCGCGGGCGTGTGGGACGTGCTGCGGCGGGCCGCGGAGCCCCAGCGGGCGAAGGACATCGCCGACGAGAGCGGACGCTCGGTGCGGGCGATCGGCCGGGTTCTCAACCAGCTCGTCGCGTGCGAGCTCGCCGTGTCGGGCCCCGACGGCGTCTCGGCACGGGCGAAGGCATCGGCGGGCGACGCGGTCAGCGCCGTCCGCGAACGCGATGAGGCCGAGGAGCGCATCCGCGCCTCGCGCATCGAGATCATGCGCGGGTACGCCGAGACGACGCACTGCCGTCGGCGGGCGCTGCTCGAGTACTTCGGCGTCGAGTCCCCGGCCCAGTGCGGGTCGTGCGACCGGTGCGACACGGGCGCCGTCGCCCCGGTCGATGAAGCGGCGGCCACAGCGGACGACGACGGCATCCGGATCGACTCCACCGTCGAGCACGGCGAGTTCGGCACCGGCACGGTCATGGCGATCGAGGACGACCGGCTCACGGTGTTCTTCGCCGACCACGGGTACAAGGTGCTCGCTCGCTCGGCGTTCGAGAACGGCATCCTGGAGCTCGGCGAGGCGGCGTAGGGCGCGGGAGTTCGCCGCGGGTTCCACCGTTCCGGGGGCCGCCCGATGCGGAAACACCCCGCCCGGACAAGCGGGGGCGTCAGCGTGCCCGCCTCGAGGCACTCCTGGGCGTCAGCGTGCCCGCGTCGACCACCACGCCCACGCGACGAGCGGGATCTGCAGGAACAAGCGGACGAAACGCGCGCGGTCGGTGTTCAACCCGGGCGCCGACCGCCCGGTCCGCCACTGGTGCACGTTGCCGGGGAACACTGCGACGAAGAAGGCGGCGATCGCCGCGCCGATGCGTCCGCGTTCCCGCGGGAGCGCAACGAGGGCGACACCCAGGACCACCTCGACGGCTCCGGATGCCACGACGATGGCGTCCTTGTCGGTTCGGAGCAGGCGCGTGGCCCAGCCCGGGACGACGATCCGGTAGCCGCGGCGACCCCACGTGACATGGCCGACCCCGGCCCCCACGAGCAGAAGGGCAAGGGCCCCGCGGGCGACGGAGCGGACGGTGAGACCTGTGCGGCGCGGCATCCGGCCAGTCTGTCACCCGTGCGCGGGGCGGGGGCCACCTCGGTGGGCTCAGCCCGGCGCCGGTGCCGTCCTCCGCGCGAACTCGACGTAGGCCTCGACGGTGTCTTCGGGCACGATCGCGCGCAGCACCACCTCGTTCGCCGCCGCCGTGTAGGCCTCGAGCGCGTCCGCGAGTTCGGTGACGTCGCGGATCGTCGTGTCGGCGGCATTTACCCCCATCCGCGCGAAGTTGGAGGCGTAGTTCGGGAACGACGCGTAACGGGCGGTCTCGGCGTCGAGGCGCTCGCGCGCAGCCGAGACGATCGCCGTGCGGACGTACACGGCGATGTGGGCGGCCGGCGCGATCGCGTGCAGGGCCTCGGCCTGAGCGCGGGCTTCGACCGGCGGAACCCAATTCAGAAGCACACCCTCGGCGAGCTCTGCGCCCGTGCGACGCATCTTCGGTCCCAGCGCGCCGACCAGCACGCGGGGCACGCCCGCCTCGTGAAGCACCGAGATCGCCTCGGTCACCCGGGCCAGAGCACCCTGCTTCGCCATGCCCGAGCCGATGCCTAGCGTGAGGCGATCCAGCGGAAGACCCAGCGACGCCACGTCGGCGGCGATCGCGTCGGCGGGTCGGCGGTCGACGGGGATGACGCCCGTCGCGAGGCGAAGTCGATCGGTGACCCGCGCGGCGGCGGCGAGCGCCGCGAGGGCGTCGCCGTCGGGGGTGTCGTTGATCCACAGAGTGTCGAAGCCTGCGCTCTCGACGGCCGGGGCGATCTGTGCGACCGCCTCGGGCCCGAGCGATCCGGCGAGACCGAGAGAGACGGCACCGCGCGTCATGACACGCCTCCCGCGTTCGGCACGGCCACCGCGACCTGGCCCACCGCGGAGAAGAACGCGGCGAGGTCGACGTCGTCGGTGGGGAGCAGCACGACGTCGTCGACGCCCGCTGCCTGGAATCGGGCGACCCCTTCGGCGACCTCGGACACGGAGCCCGCGAGCACGCGGTCTGCCGCATCTTCGCGATCCGCGAGCACCGCGGTCGCGCGCTCGCGGGCGTCGGGACCGAACGCCGTCAGCACGTAGGCGACGACATCGGCGCGGCCTTCGCGGTTCGCCTCGGCCCGAGCCTCCTGCACGATCTGCACGGCGGTCGCGACCTCGTCGACGGTGTGCTTGCTGTCGAGCACCACTCCGTCGGCCACGGCCCCCGCGAGGGCGAGGGTCTTGGGGCCCTCGGCGGCGGCGTAGACGCGGGGGGCCTGCGCGGGCGGCCAGTCGAGGCTCACATCGCGGAGCTTCACGTAACGCCCCTCGGTGCTGACGGTCTCGCCCGCGAGCAGGGACCGCAGCGCGGGCAGCTGCTCGTTCATGAGCGTCAACGGCGAGGCGGCCTTGGCCCCGACCTGCCGCATCCAGTCCTGCACCCCGTGGCCGAACCCCGGCAGAAGGCGCCCCGGGAACATGCGCTCGATCGTGGCGATCTCCATCGCCGACGCAGCGACGTTGCGCAGCGGCAGGGGCGCGATGCCGACGCCGATGCGCAGGTGGTCGGTGACGGCGAGAGCCGCGGCCGCGGCCGCCCACGCCGAGGAGCGGAAGCAGTCCTCCCACAACCAGAGTTCTTCGACCCCCGCGTCTTCGGCCGCTCGCGCGGCGTCGCGGAGCTGCTCGGGCGGATGCGGGTACGGGCTGAAGATCGTGCCGATACGACTCATGCCTCTACTCTGCCGCGAACCTCGGACATCGGGGTGCGCGTCGGACGTTCCGATCGCCCTCCCCCGCCCGGTCGACCGCGGTGCCGATGCCGGATGTCCCGCACGTCCGACCGTGCCACGCTCCGGAACTACCCGCCAGCCACGGCGCAATCTGCGCCATCGACGCCCGGGAGAGCGGCATCCCTCCGGAGCCCGGAACGCGACGGCCGCTCAGCGGTCCGCGTCGCACGGTCGTACCGGCTGACGCCGCCCGCACACGGCGAACGCCCCGGAGCCGGAGCCCCGGGGCGTTGAACGTCGTCCTACGCGGCGAGCGCCCGCGCGGCGGCGGAGACGGTGAAGCCGGACACCGTGGCATCCACCGTCACCGCTCCCCCGTCGCCGAGCTCGCCCGACACGAACAGGTCGGCGATACGGTCGTCGATCTCGCGCTGGATGACCCGACGCAGCGGCCGGGCGCCGTACTCGGGCTCGTACCCGAGCTCGGCGAGCCGGTCCACCGCGGCGTCGGTGATCTCGAACGACACGTCGCGCGACGTCAGCCGCCGCGAGGTCGCCCCCAGCAACAGCCCCACGATCTGGCGCAGCTGCGCCTTCTCGAGCTTGCGGAACAGCACGATGTCGTCGATGCGGTTGAGGAACTCCGGTCGCATCGCCTCGCGCAGCTTGCCCATCACACGGTCACGCAGGTCGGCGTCGGCGAACTCGCGGCCCGTGGTGGTGAAGCCGATGGCGCCCGAGCGGGATGCCAGGAACTCGGCGCCCAGGTTCGAGGTCATCACGATCACCGTGTTGCGGAAGTCGACCGTGCGTCCCTGTCCGTCGGTGAGCCGGCCGTCGTCGAGCACCTGCAGCAGCAGCGTGAAGACGTCGGGGTGCGCTTTCTCGATCTCGTCGAACAGCACGACCGCGTACGGGTTGCGGCGCACGCGCTCGGTGAGCTGCCCCGCCTCGTCGTAGCCGACGTACCCCGGAGGGGCACCGATCAGCCGCGACACCGTGTGCCGTTCGCCGAACTCGCTCATGTCGAATCGGATCACCGCGGAGTCGTCGTCGAACAGCGAGCCCGCGAGAGCCTTCGCGAGTTCGGTCTTTCCGACGCCGGTCGGGCCGAGGAACAGGAAGGAGCCGACCGGGCGGTTCTCGTCTCCCATGCCCGTGCGATTCCGACGCACGGCCTTGGCGACCGCGGCGACCGCGTCGTCCTGGCCGATCACGCGGGCGTGCAGCTCGGTCTCGAGCTCGGCGAGGCGCCCACGCTCGGTCGCGGTGAGGCGGGCGACCGGGATGCCGGTGGCGCGGCTGATCACCGCGGCGATCTCGGGCTCGTCGACGACGGCGGCGGCGCGAGGCCCGGCCGTCGCCTCGTCGAGCCGCTGCTGCACGGAGGCCATCTCGTCGCGCAGGCGCGAGGCCTCCTCGTAGTGCTCGGCCGAGACGGCCGCGTTCTTTTCGGCCTCGAGGGTCGCGAGACGCTCGAGCAGGGACGTGGTGTCGACGGTCACCCCCAGGCGCAGCCGCAGACGCGCCCCCGCCTGGTCGATCAGATCGATGGCCTTGTCGGGCAGCACGCGGTCCGGCAGGTACCGGTCGCTCAGTTCGACGGCGGCGCGCAGGGCCTCGTCGGTGTAGCGGACGGCGTGGTGGTCCTCGTACGCCGAGCGGAGGCCGCGCAGGATCTCGACGGCATCCGGGATCGACGGCTCACCCACGCGCACGGGCTGCAGGCGCCGCTCGAGCGCCGGGTCCTTCTCGATCGTGCGGTACTCGCGCAGCGTCGTGGCGCCGATCAGGTGCACGTCGCCGCGGGCCAGCCGGGGCTTGAGGATGTTGCCGGCGTCCATGGACCCGTCTCCGCTGCCGCCCGCGCCCACGAGGGTGTGCACCTCGTCGATGAAGACGACGAGCTTGTCGGATGCCGCGATCTCATCCATCGTCTGGGTGAGGCGCTCCTCGAAGTCGCCGCGGTACCGCGCGCCCGCGAGCATCGCCGCGAGGTCGAGCGAGACCACGCGCGTCTCGCGCAACTGCTCGGGAACGTCGCCCGCGACGATGGCGCGGGCGAGACCCTCGACGACGGCGGTCTTGCCGACGCCGGCCTCGCCGATCAGCACGGGGTTGTTCTTCGTGCGACGGCTGAGGATCTCGATGGTCTGCTCGATCTCGTCGGACCGACCGATGACCGGGTCGAGTTCTCCCGCGAGGGCCCGGGCCGTGAGGTCGGTGCCGAATCGGTCGAGACTCGGAGTGGCGGATGCCGACTCGGCGGGCGCCTCGGTCTCGTCACCGCCCATGACGGTCTCGCGCACGCCCTGGGTGAGCGCTTCGGCGGTCACTCCGGCCTGCGCGAGGATCTGCCCCGCGGGTGCGTCCTGGGCCAGGACGAGGGCGAAGAACAGGTGGTCGGGGTCTACGTAGGTAGAACCGGCGGCCCGCGCCACCTGGAACGCGTGGAAGAGTGCGCGCTGCACGGAGCCGGCGACGACGGCACCGTCGACGTTCGCGGGGCTCGCGGCGGCGGGCAGGCGGCTCTCGGCGGCGCGGGCGATCGCGGCGGGGTCGGCGCCGAGGCGCGCGACGGCTTCCTTGGCGGGCGAGCGCCCGACGAGCACGTGCAACACGTGCAGCGCGTCGAGCTCGCGCTGACCGCGGCCGAGCGCGTAGCGACCGGCTTCTTGAAGGGCGTCCTGCGTGCGCGCGCTGAGGAAGCGGCTGAGGTCGATCGAGCGCTCGGCTCGCGCTTGCTCGCCCGCGAGGTAGCGGGCCAGGAACTCGTCGAACGACTGGGCGCCGTCGCCGGGGGTGAAGTCTTCGGGCAATTCCGTCTCCTGAGATACGTGAGTGCGGTCCGCTCAAGTTTGCTACTTGAGCGCCGTCGTATCAACTTCAACGCGAGTACCGCGCGTCTATTCCCGGAGCGTCGGATCGGCCTCGTTCCAGAGCTCGACCGTCTGCACGAGCCAGAACACCGCGAACAGCGCGAGCGCCGCCGACTCGCCCACGAGCACAACAGGGAAACCCGAGCGGTCCCCTCCCGACAGCACCCCGACGACGAGCAGGACCAGGGTCAGCACGATCCCGATGGCCACGGCCGCGTAGGCGCGACGCACTCCCCGCCGCAGCCGCCCCGCTCGCTGCGGCCTCCACGCCGCGATCGACGCCACCGCCGCGATCAGCACGAAGAACGCCACCGCCGCGACCTCGTGAGCCCACCGGAGAAAGGCGTCCGGCGCGATCACCGCCCACACCGCTCCTCCCGCGACAAGCGAGACGATGACCCCGATGGTGAGCGCCACCCCTCGACTCGCTGTGCCCTGCACGCGCGCGAGGATCCCCGCCGCGATCACCCCGAGGAGGACCACGGATGCCACGGCCGCGGCGTTGTTCGCCACGGTCGGTCGCACCTCGGGCGGCACGCACTGCGCCGCGTCGAGGCACGCGCTCGACGAGACCGCGGTCGGGACGAAGGCGATCACGAGGGCGAGCACCGCCGCGATGTCGAGCAGGCCCTGCTCGAGGCTGCGCCCCGACAGGGCCAGCAGGGCGAGGGCGACCGCGCTCAGCGCGCCCGTGAACACCGGACCCGCGGGCGTGTAATAGGCCGCGCTGACCGACAGCAGTCCGTCGCCGCTCGCGAGCTCGAGACCGACGCCCACGGCGAGGAAGACCGTCGCACCGATCAGCGCCAAGCGGACGTACCGGTACGTTCGTTGCGTCGACGTGGTGCGGATGCGCATAGCGGCATCCTGGCATCCCCCTCCGACATCGACGCGGCACAGATCCCGCGAACGGGAAGCGCCGGACGGGGCGGGCGCAACCTCGTGGGTCGATGTCGGCGGTGTCTGTCAGAATCCCGGCATGCGCGAATTCCTCGCCGGGGCGGCCCTGCTGGCCCGCGGTCTCGGCCAGTGGCGTCGCACGCCCGGGGCGATGGCCCTCGGACTCATCCCGGGGGCGGTGGTCGGACTGGTCTTCGGCGCGGCGCTCGTGACCTGGGGTCTCGTCCTGCCCGATCTCGTCGACGACTGGACGCCGTTCGCCGACACGTGGGCGCCCTTCTGGGCCGGCGCTCTGCGCACCGCGATCGGCCTGGCGTCGTTCGGGGCGGCGCTCCTGCTCGTCGTCGTCTCGTTCACCGCCGTCACGCTCGCCGTGGGCGAACCGTTCTACGACCGCATCTGGCGCGCGACCGAACGCAGCGCCACAGGCGTGGTCCCCGACGTCGAGTACGGCTTCTGGCGGGCTGTCGGCGACAGCGTGCGTCTCATCCTCCGCGGCATCCTGGCTGCTGCCCTCGCGTGGCTCATCGGCCTCATCCCCTTCGTCGGCGGCGTCCTGGGTTTCGTCACCGGGGTGCTCCTGACCGGGTGGCTGCTGGCCGACGAGCTGACCTCGCGCGCCCTCTCCGCCCGAGGACTCGACCGGCGGGCTCGAAAAGGGCTCCTCCGCGCCCACCGCGCACGTGCCCTCGGTTTCGGCGTCGCGACCCAGTTGTGCTTCCTCGTCCCGCTCGGGGCGGTGGCGGTCATGCCGGCAGCCGTCGCCGGGAGCACGCTGTGGGCGCACGCGGCGCTCGGCATCCCTCCGCGCTCGAGCGGCACCCCGGGCGCTCTCCCCGCGCGACCCGCCCCTGTGGCGGACGCGCGCGCAGACTCGGCACGATAGCCTGGAGCGACCGAAGGGATCCTCATGTTCATCGTCTCTCTCATCCTGTTCGTCGGCGGCATGCTGCTGACCGGCCTCTCGTTCTCTCTTGCCGCTCCCGCGCTGTTCTTCGCGCTCGGCATCATCCTCGTCTCGGCCTCGCTGGCCCTGCCGTTCCACTTCGGCACCCGCTGAGCCCGCATCTCGGTCAGGCACCGCGTCACGTCACCCCCGGGTAGCGTGGTCCGGTGCCTTTCTCGTTCGACGCCCTTCGTCGCCGCCCCGATCTCGAGGGCCCCGATCTCACCGCCGTCGACGCCGCAGACCGTCTGATCCTCGACGAGTCCGCCGACGCGCGAGCCGGCCTCGGCGAGGGCGAACTCGTCGTGATCGGCGATGCGTACGGAGCACTCACCCTGGCGGCGGCGGATGCCGGAGCACGCGGCATCCGGGTCCACCAAGACGAGCTGTTGGGCGAGGAAGCCCTGTCGCTGAACGCCGCCGACGCCGGGCTCGAGGGCACCTTCGAATCCCGAGCCCTCGACGCCGACCTGCTGATCGACGCCCGCATCGTGCTGCTACGCCTCCCCCGGTCGCTGCAGGCGCTGTCCGACATCGCCGGCCTCATCGCCCTCCGCGCGCACCCCGACGTCGTCGTCTTCGCTGGCGGCCGCCTCAAGCACATGACGGTGTCGATGAACGACGTGCTGCGGCGGTTCTTCGAACGCGTCGACGTCTCGCACGCGCGGCAGAAGTCCCGCGTCCTCACCGCCCGCGGCCCGCACGACGGCGTAGCCCCCGAGCCGGAGGCCGCCGAGGTCGACGGCATCCGGATCCGCGCCTTCGGCGGGGCCTTCGCGGGGGCGTCGATCGACATCGGGACGCGTCTGCTGCTCGCGCACCTCCCCGCGCCGCGCGCAGACCAGGCCATCGACCTCGCCTGCGGAACCGGGGTGGTCGCGTCGGCCCTGGCCGTGCGGCATCCCTCCCTGCGGGTGATCGCGTGCGATCAGTCGGCGATCGCCGTCGCCTCCGCGCGGGCCACCGCCGAGGCCAACGGGGTCACCGACCGCGTGAGCGTGGTGCGCGACGACATGCTGCGATCGCAACCGGATGCCACGGCCTCGTTCATCGCGTTGAATCCGCCGTTCCACGCGGGTGCGGCCATCAACGAGGGCCTCGCTCCCCGGATGTTCGCCGACGCGGCGCGCGTGCTCGAGACGGGCGGCGAGCTCTGGACGGTGTGGAACAGCTCCCTGCAGTACCGCTCATCGCTGGAGCGGCTCGTCGGCCCCACCCGTCAGGTGGCGCGCGACCGCAAATTCACGGTCACGGTCTCGACGAAGCGCTGACCGTCCCGGGGCGAGCCGTGGCGCGCACCCCGTTCGCGGCGTAGATTTCGTCCGACGTCGACGAGGAGGTGCGCCGTGCGGATCCGAAGCGCCGCTCCCGCTCTCGTCGCGGTGGTCGTCCTCGCGGGGGTGCTCGCACCCGGCGCCACCGCCACCGGAGCCCCGGCGACCGGCACCGTGCGAGCGGATCCTCTCTCCGATGCGCTCACCGCCCCGCTCCTCGCGGACTGCTCGAGCATCACCGACAACGGCCGCGGCTACGCCCGCATCCACGGCATCGACCTGTGCGGTGCCGACAGCACACCTCTGTCGGAGCCCCTGCGTACAGAGGTCGTGGGCGGGGAGGAGTGCGGGTCGACGACGCTGGCGATGACCAGTCGCGGCGGCGGCCTCGCCGCGATCGACTGGCGGGTGAGCTCCGAAACGGGCCCGATCGTCGCCGTCGAACTCGACCTCGCCTTCGCGAGCCCCGCGAGCGACGAGATGCGTCACTTCTCCGACCGGTCCCCCCGCGTCCACGCGCACGACGGCACGGTCGCCTTCCTCGGCGTGGGGCGCGCGACGGCCACCCTGTCGGGAACGGTCGAGACCTTCACCGCGACCTGCCGCATCGTGCCCGCGAGCGTGCGCATCCTGGTGCGCTGACGCGAAGCGCCGCGTCAGCCCTTACCGCCGGGAGGACCCACGGTGAGCAGCACGACGAAGACGAGTGCGACCACGGCCACGAGCATGAGCGCCAGGGCCCACGGCCGGCGCAGGAAGAAGCGGAGCAACCGGTCGAGCGGCCGGCGATCACGCGGGTCGCCGCTGTCGTCGAGGCGCCACGCGCCGCGCAGACGCCCGGTGCGGTGCAGCCAGATCTCGCTGGGAATCGTGGCGTACGGGATCACGGCGCTGACGACCGCGATCGCGGTCGGCCCGAGACCCCATCGCTGATTCAGCGCCACGAGCACGGCCGTCGCGCCGTAGGCGAGGAACACGAAGCCGTGGATCCCCCCGCCGATCGACACCGCGACGGGCAAGTCGGCCGCGGCGCGCAGGATCAACCCGCCGATCAGGAGCGTCCACGACACCGCCTCGGCGATCGCGAGCGTGCGAAACAGGGTCAGGGGCGTGCGGAACACGTCTCTCCTCGTTCGGGTGCGGGGCTTCCCACCCTACGCAGAACGCCCCGCCGTCCACCGGCGCACCGTTCGACGTCGAAGCGTCACTCGATCGGCTGATCGTCCCCGTCCAGCGAGGGGTCCGACTTCGCCCCCTCCGCCGCCGTCGAGGTGTCGGGCTCCGGGCCGGGCTCGACCGGGGTCTTCTCGCGTTCGACATCCATCGCTCCAGCCCATCAGATCGAGGGAGGGATGCCACGCCCTTGACGCCACGGCATCCCTCCGCTCGCGACCGTCGACGACGCGACCCCGCCCGGCGTTGCCGAGCCGGGCGCGTAGGCTGGAGGGATGGCGGAATCCCGGGGGCGCGTGTGGACCGGGGTCATCCGCGTGGGGCCGCACCGCGGGGATCATCGTGTGGCTCTGCGCGCCGTTCTGAGCGTCGGCGTGCCGCTCCTCGTGCTCTTGGCGCTCGGCCGGCTCGACCTCAGCGTGTACGCGAGCTTCGGGGCCTTCGCCGCGCTCTACGGCCGCACCGACCTGCCCCGCATCCGCGTGCGCATGCAGGCCGTGGCGGGCGCGGTCCTGGTCTCGTGCATGCTCATCGGAACCGCCCTCTCGGCCCTGTCCACCCCCGCACTCGCGAGCGTCGCCGTCGTCGCGGCTCTGGCCGCGGTCGTGACCCTCTTCGCCTACCGGGCCCAGTGGCACCCGCCCGGCGCACTCTTCGCCGTCTTCGCCGCGGGCGCCACCGCGAGCTTCCCGGCCACCGGCGGGACGTTCCCGACGGTGCTCGTCGTGGGCGGCGCCAGCGTGCTGTGGAGTCTGCTCGTGACGTGCGTCTTCGTCATCGCCCGCCGCGGCTCCTGGCGACGCCCGCCGCGGACGCGCCCGGCCATCGGCGCGGTCGCGTGGGAGATGACGGCGACCGTCGGCGTCGCGGCTCTTCTCGCCGGCGTCGTGGGAGCCCTTCTCGTCGGAACCCACTGGTATTGGGCGATGGTGGGTGCCGTCGCCGCCGTCGGCGGAGCGCACGTCACGGCGCGCGTCATCCGCGGCGCTCAACGACTCGTCGGCACCCTTCTGGGCGTGCTGATCGCCGCGGGTCTTCTCGCCCTCGACCTGCCGCCCGTGGTCGTCCTGCTCATCGCCGTGGCGCTGCAGGCGGGGGCCGAGCTGTTCGTCGGCCGCAACTACGGCATCGCGATGCTGTTCATCACCCCGCTCGCCCTGCTCATGGTGTCGCTCGCCTCCCCCGTCGCCCCCGAGCTGCTGCTGCGCGACCGCGTGATCGAGACGGTCATCGGCGTCGCGGTCGGAACCCTCGTCGCGATCGTCTCGGCGGGCCTGCGCCGCCGATCCGTGCGCACCTGAGCGCCCGGTCCCGGCATCCCCTCTGATCGGAAGGCCCCGCCATCTCTCCCCAGCTCACCGTCGTCGGCGCCGTCAACGTCGACCTCACCGCTCGCGTCCACCGCTCCCCCGGCCCCGGCGAGACCGTCGCCGACGGGGTCCTCGACCGCGGCCCCGGCGGCAAGGGCGCCAATCAGGCGGTGGCCGCGGCCCGCCTCGGCGCCGACGTGCGGCTCGTGGGCGCCGTGGGCGACGACGCGGAGGGTCGCGGCATCCGGGCACGCTTCGCCGCGATCGGCGTCAACGCCTCGGGCGTGCAGACCGCCGACGCCGCGACGGGAACCGCCCTCATCGTCGTCGACGCGACCGGGGAGAACTCGATCGTCGTCTGCGCGGGTGCGAACGCCGCGATCGACGCCGACGCGCTCGGCATCGCGCCCGGATCCGCGGTCCTGCTGCAGTTGGAAGTTTCGGATGCCGTCGTCTCGGCCGCCGCACGGGCCGCGGGCTTCCTCGCGGTCAACGCCGCCCCCGCCCGACCGCTGCCGGTCGACGTGCTCGAGCGGTGCGACCTCGTCATCGTGAACGAGACGGAGTACGCGCAGCTGCCCGAGGTGCACGACGCTCCCCTGCTCTGCGTGACGCTCGGGGCCGAGGGCGCGAGGCTCTATCGCCACGGAGAGCTGGTGGCCTCGGCCGCGGGCGTGCCCACGACCGTCCGCAACACCGTCGGCGCGGGAGACGCGTTCTGCGCCGCGCTCGTCGTCGGCCTGCTCCGCGGCGACGCCGAGACCGACGCCCTCGCCCGCGCCTGCGCCGTCGGATCCGCCGCCGTCGCCGACGACGCCTCGCAACCGGCGCTCGACGCCCTCGACACCTACGGAGTCCCCGCATGAGCCGCCGCCCGATCCTCGTCGACTGCGACACCGGCATCGACGACGCCCTCGCCCTCGCCTACCTGCTGGCCGAGCCGTCCGTCGAGATCGTCGGCGTCACGACCGTCTCCGGCAATACGGATGCCGCCCGCGCGGCCGCCAACACCCTGTCGCTGTTCGAGCTCTCCGGCGAGGACGACATCCCGGTCGCGATCGGTGCCCACGATTTCCGCGGCCGCGCCTACGCCGGCGGCGCCCCGCACGTGCACGGCGACGACGGGCTCGGCGGCATCGCCCTGACCGCGGCGGCCCGCGCCCACGACGCCCGCGCGGCGGTCGAGCTGATCGACCACCTGGCGTCACGGCATCCGGATCTCACCGTCCTGGCCCTCGGCCCTTTGACGAACCTCGCCGCCTACGCCGAGGCGCCCGGGGTCGCGCGATTCGACCGCCTCGTCGTCATGGGCGGTGCGTTCGCCCACTCGGGCAACGTCACCGCGTGGGCCGAGGCCAATATCCACAACGATCCCGAAGCCGCAGCCGTCGTGTTCGCGCAGGACTGGGACACCACACTCGTGCCCCTCGACGTCACGATGACGCAGACCCTGGATGCCACAGATCTCGTGCGCCTCGAAGGAATCCCCGGCGCCCTGCCGCAGGCGCTGGCGCGCATGCTGCCGCACTACCTCGACTTCTACGCCGGGGTCTTCCCCGGTCGGCGCTGCGCACTGCACGATCCGCTGGCAGCGATGGTCGCCGCGGGGGCGCTGCGCGGCGTCAGCGTCTCGGCGGGAACGGTCGACGTGCGGTTGGAGCGGGGCGAGCGCGGGCGGACGGTGTCGTCGAGCGGATCCCGGACGCAGAGATGGGTCCGCGCGATGGAGGGGTCAGCCGCCGAGGTCCTGCTGGAGCGTCTCGAAGCGCGGGAGTGGCCAAGCTGAGTCTTCGCTCTAGCGACGACGGCGGCGCTTCAGCCAGGCGCCGAATCGGGAGGTGTGGCGGTCGGTGAACTCGTTCGCGAGCTGAAGAGCCTCGTCGCCGATGTCAGCGCCGTTGGCGATGGCCTCGATGGAACGGAGGGCGCGCTGCTCCGGCTCGTCGCGCTCGTCGTCATCGGCCATGGTGTCCAGGGTACGAGCGTCGAGCTCCCTCGGGGCTAGCCTGTCCCGATGTCGACTCCGTTCCCCCCCTCGGGATGCCATCGATGAGTCGCTGGTGAGCCAGCTCCTCACCCAGCAGTTCCCCGTGTGGGCAGATCTTCCGGTGCGCGCGGTGGCCGAGTCGGGCAACGACCATCGCACGTTCCGCGTCGGCGACCGGTTGACCGTGCGCCTGCCCGCGGACCTCGATTTCGTCCCGCAGGTGACGAAAGAGCAGCAGGTCCTCCCGCGGCTCTCACCGCACCTGACCCTGGCCATTCCCACCGTCCGAGGTGTTGGCCGTTCGTCTGAGCTCTTCCCCGCTCCATGGTCGGTGTACGGCTGGATCGAAGGGCGTCGGCCGCTCGCGGCTCGTCTGTCCGACGATGTCGACCTCGCGGAGCGCCTCGCGCGGTTTCTTGTCGAACTCCAAGCGGTCGATGCGACGCGCGGCCCCACCCCCGGCCTGCACAGCGCTCACCGTGGCGGGCCTGTGGCGCAGTGGAACGAGCAGGTGTCCCGGCGCTGGCGTCTTCTGCAGGGGCGGGATCGCGACCGCGCGCGCGGCATCTGGTCGGACGCCCTCGACGCGGCATTCTTGGGGCCGCCCGTGTGGGTGCATGGTGATGTCGCGATCGGCAACCTCCTCGTCGACGACCACCACAGGTTGTCTGCCGTCATCGATTTTGGGTGCTCCGCCGTCGGCGATCCGGCGTGCGACACCGTCATGCAGTGGACGAGGTTCTGCGGTCCGGCGCGACGCGCCTTTCACGAGACCCTGGCCGTTGACGACGCGACCTGGGCGCGGGGCGCGGGGTGGGCCCTGTGGAAAGGTCTGATCATGCTGACGAACATCACGCCGGGCGAGAGCGCATTCGCGCGCCGGGTGTTGGACGAGGTCTTGGCTCACCGGTGAATCGTGGGCCGTGCTGCCGGCAATGACGAAGGGGCCCCGCGCGGTGCATCGCGGGGGCCCCTTCGTGTGGCGAGATCAGAAGTCCCAGTCGTCGTCTTCCGTCGCCTCAGCGTTTCCGATGTACTTCGGCAAGCTTGCCTCCCGCCGTACGGGATTCCCTAAGCGGCGACGATCTTGTTCGACTTTGCCCGGTTACAGCGCCAGCAGAGAGTCTGCAGGTTCTCGACCTGCGTGAGCCCACCGCGAGAGACGGGCCGGATGTGATCCACCTCTAGAAGAAGATTGGGCTCAACCCGAACCGACGCCGCGCAATTTAGGCACGTCCACTCATCGCGACTTCTAATGAAATGGCGAAGTTTTGCTGTCATGAGAGCCCTCTGTCCGGCGGCGCTCTTCCGGAACTTGATCGACCCTGCAAGGTACTCCACCATCGCGTCGATTGTTTCCGTATCCATCTTCACCGTGGCCCTCTGTGAGCTGTTTCCCCCGGCGCTCACGTACTCAAACCGATACTCCGGATAGGGAACGACGACGGGTGACAGCTCGACACCAACCTGTTCCATGAACTCAGCGGCGTAGTACTTCATGATGAAGGCTGGTGGGTTGACCATGCCGACGATCTGCGACTCGCGCGTCTGGAGATTCGACACGGCGGACTCAAGGCTGGCAATGCTTTTTCCCAACGCCTCAACGTCAGCAAGCGTCTCTTCGTTCGCCTTGATGTCGAAGTACTTTGACACGTACTTAATGGGATTCCCCGCAGCGTTGCGGACAACCTGCAGCGAGCAGTTGTGGACGTTTTCAGCGGCGTAGGAGGCGACGTTACGATCGCGCTTGTAGTTGTGCGCGCTTGTGTTCTCGAACGTCGCGAGGTGCGCGTGCCGGCCGGTGCCAGCGGCCCCGATCTCGAAGGAACCACGCTCGCGGATCTCTGCCACGTACTGAGCGATCTCATTGTGTTCGGCAGTCAGGGCCGCTATTTCCGCCTTGTGAGCCGCAAATGTCGCGCTCGCGAAGTAGCGCCTCTTTCGGATGCGTCGGACAAGCTTAGGGGTCAACCAAACCAGGAGCGCGATGATCACGAGCGGCACCGTGATGTACCAGAACGTGATGAGCAGCACGATGAAGAAGACGACGACTCCGACTGCGATCAAATAAGGCATAGCTGAAAACCCCCCACTTCTCAATCTAGCGCTGAGCCTATCTGGGCGTCGGAAGGAGCAGGTGGCAGCGCTCGCGACAGGGGCACGCCGCCACTTCACATCCGCACCTGACACACGCATGGCAGGGGTCTGGGCGCGAAAGTTGGTCCGGAGCCCTGTTCGGCGGTCGCGTACCGCGTTCCCAGAAACGACGAAAGGGCCCCGTGTGACAACTCGCACGGGGCCCTTCGGTCTGACGGAATTCAGAAGTCCCAGTCGTCGTCCTCGGTGGCCTCGGCCTTGCCGATGACGTACGACGATCCCGAGCCACTGAAGAAGTCGTGGTTCTCGTCGGCGTTCGGCGACAGGGCCGAGAGGATCGCGGGGTTCACGTTCGTCACCGACGCGGGGAACATCGCCTCGTAGCCGAGGTTCATGAGCGCCTTGTTCGCGTTGTAGTGAAGGAACTTCTTCACGTCTTCGCTGAGTCCGACCGAGTCGTACAGGCTCTG
>Ga0308159_1002272_pt1 | contig 22839 bp, 19 predicted proteins | sample PhyCR1_FD_201040 | JGI IMG/M metagenome (GOLD analysis project Ga0308159, IMG submission 201040) | Phyllosphere microbial communities from UC Gill Tract Community Farm, Albany, California, United States - DLSLC.R1 | ecosystem: Host-associated > Plants > Phyllosphere > Unclassified | place: USA... | reverse complement strand
ATGATCGCTATGGCGCTTGCCTCGAAGCCGAAGCTGTTGATCGCCGACGAGCCGACGACCGCTCTCGACGTAACGATCCAGGCGCAGATTCTGGAACTGATCAAAGAGCTCCAAAAGGAAGAGGATATGTCCATCCTCTTTATCACCCATGACATGGGTGTCGTCGCAGAGATCGCCGACCGTACGGTCGTGATGTACAAGGGCGAGGTCATAGAAGCCGGCGACACCGCCGAGATATTCGCCGCACCCAAGCAGCCTTACACTAAAGCGCTGCTCTCAGCAGTGCCGAGGCTCGGCGCGATGGAGGGCCGCAAGCGACCGATGCGCTTTCCGATCGTCGATCGAACCACTGGCGAATCCGACGTTCCGACCGAGGTACCGGATACTGTCAAGAACAATGGTCGTCCGCTGCTTGAGGTCAAGGGTTTGACGACGCGCTTCGACATCCGAGGTGGTCTGCTGTCCTCCGTAAAAGGTAGGGTCCATGCCGTCGAGAACGTCTCGTTCGACCTGAAGGCTGGCGAGACTCTTGCACTGGTCGGTGAATCTGGTTGCGGTAAGTCGACCACAGGACGCTCGATCCTTAGACTGATCACACCGATGTCGGGCTCGGTGATGCTCGACGGCATCGACGTCCTGAACCTTGGGCCGCGGGAACTGCGCGAACAGCGTAGGGGCATGCAGATGATCTTCCAGGATCCATTCGGTAGCCTCAACCCCCGCCAGAATGTCGGCGCCGCGATCGCCGACCCACTAATTATCAATGGCGTTGCAACGGGTGCCGACGCCCGCGACAGAGTGGCAGAGCTGCTGCGCCGGGTCGGATTGCAGCCTGAGATGGCGAGCCGCTTCCCGCACGAGTTCTCAGGCGGACAGCGTCAGCGTATCTGCATCGCACGGGCGCTCGCGCTCGAACCGAAGCTGATCGTGGCGGATGAAGCGGTCTCCGCTCTTGACGTCTCCGTCAAGGCACAGGTGGTGAACCTGATGCTCGACCTGCAGGAGCAGATGGGACTAGGCTACCTCTTCATCAGCCACGACATGGCTGTCGTCGAACGCGTCAGCCACCGGGTGGCAGTTATGTATCTTGGCGAAATTGTAGAGATCGGTCCGCGCGAGGCGATCTTCCAGAACCCGCAGCACCCCTACACGAAGCGGCTGCTCGCGGCTGTGCCAATAGCAGACCCGGCAAGGCGCCTTCAGAAACGCGTCCTCTGGAATGCTGAGATCAAGAGCCCCGTCAGGCCTCCCGACTACATCTTGCCGACGCGTCAATATCGTGAGGTATCGCCAGGTCATCAGGTCATGGTCTGGGGCGACGAGTGGGAAAAGACCGTGGAGCACAACGCTCAGTTGGTCGCCATGGGGGCGTAACAGTAGAGAGAGACCGAGTTATGAGACGAAAGGTTGAGAACCTTTCGTCTCTCACTCGCGATCCTCTCGCGAAGCTCGGTAGTTTCGAATGATAAAGCACCTAAGATGTCGCGCCCGTTCGGGTCAAACCTTGATTCTTGTACTAATCGCTGCTGCATGCACTTCCTCAACAAAGTCCGCCGCAAGACCGCTATTTCGAGCCCTAACCGGCCGAAATATGCTGTAATCGAACGTAATCGTCGGTCGAAATGGTCTCACGAGCACTCGGTCGGCAACGGACTCCATGGCAAGTGGATCAGCCACGGTCACGCCAAGTCCCGCCGCAACAAGCTCAGCAACATTCGGAGCGGTCGTGGCTTCGATTACAATGTTTGGCCTCAATCCCTGCGCTTCGAAGGCTGCATCGACTTGCCTGCGCATGGTGCCAGTTGGCGCAAAGCCGACGAAAGGTTCGTCTTTCAGATCTTTGGGACCGAGTTCCTGCTTTTCAGCAAGCCTATGTCCAACTGGCAATACCACCACCGCTGGCGAACAATTCAAGGTCTCTATAAGCACAGATGGATGTTCCAGACCGCTGATTACAAGCGCTACATCCAACCGGCGCAATAGGACCGCTTCAGTCAGGAATTGAGAACTCCGCGCTTCAATAGAGACAAAGACGTCCGGGTGGCGTGCACGGAACCCTGCCAACACACGTCCAATGAAGGGCCCTGACAGCGCTGGCATTGCGCCCACAACCAGATGGCCATGCTCTTCCCGGCGAATGGCGTCCACTGCTCGCGCAAGCTGGTGTACTCCGCCAAAGATACGTTCAACTTCCTCATAAAGCCGCATCCCGCGGGTAGTGGGCACTAACCTGCCGCTCTCGCGCTCGAATAACTGCAAACCGGTATCAGCTTCGAGATCCTGAATGAGCTTGCTGGCCGCCGGTTGCGAGATACGCAACGTCTCTGCGGCGCGGCTCACTGTTCCGGCCTCCACGACAGCCATTAATGCTTCCAGCTGACGGAGACTGGGATTCCTCATCGACTATAACCCTTATGAATACGGTATGAAATTAAACGACTTTGACTTTCTACCCCCACTTCTTAACCTCGGCAAGAACCGAAGGAGATTCAGGTGGACGCAGACGTTGTAGTTGTTGGGGCTGGTGTCGTTGGAGCGGCGCTTGCTTACGGCGTCGTTAAGCAGGGTAAAAGCGTCATCGTCCTCGATGGCGAGGATAGCGATATGCGCGCGGCTCGAGCGAATTTCGGCTTGGTCTGGGTTCAAGGCAAGGGCGCGAATACACCGGCATACAATCTTTTGTCACGGCAAAGTTCCGAGCTCTGGCCCAAATTCATCCAGGATCTGACCGACGCGGTTCAGATGCCTGTGGACTACGCACGTCCGGGCGGACTGACGTTCTGTCTCAGCGAGGTGGAGTTCAACAATCGCGCAGCGCTCATCCAACGAATAGACAACCAGCGCGGCGACGCGGAAACGGAGATGGTCGAACGTGCGCGGCTTGAAAAAATGCTGCCGGCAGTTCGGTTGGGTTCCGAGGTAGTGGGTGCCAGCTACTGCAGACTTGATGGACACGTGAATCCTTTGCAGCTTCTTGCCGCTTTACACCGCGGGATAGTGACACTCGGCGGAACGATTATCTTCCGCAACTCTGTTGAGTCGATCACTCCTGGCCGAAATGGTTTCAGGGTCAGTGGTCCCAAGGGCAGCTATAGTGCCGAACGCGTCATCGTTGCGGCCGGACTCGCAACACCTTCACTAACCAACCCGCTCGGACTAAAAATTCCACTGCGATCAGAGCGCGGTCAGCTCTTGGTAACCGAACGACTTGAGCCGATCCTGCCAATTCCGGGAAGTGGGCTCCGGCAGACTGCTGACGGTACGGTCATGATCGGGGCGACAAAAGAAGACGCGACCGATAGGGGCGTGACGGTTGCGTCTGCAAGAAAGCTTGCACTGAGAGCCACGCGCATCGTTCCTGCCCTCGCATCCGCACGCCTCGTCCGCCAATGGAGTGGATTTCGCGTCATGCCTTTGGATGGATCACCTATTTACGCAGAGTCACAGGTTCATCCCGGATTGTTTGCCGTAGCTTGCCACTCGGGCGTCACTTTGGCGGCCTCGCACGCGGCGACTGTCGTCTCCTCCATGCTCGCCGGGCGGCTAGCTGAAGATTTGCCAGCTTTTTCAAATGGAAGATTTGATGTTCAGAAGTGTGCTTGAGCGGCCAGGAGTGCCGTCGGACATGATGGTTTGGGTCAATGGCGTAGAAACGCCCGCCTGGAAAGGTGAAACAGTCGCGAGTGTGCTGTTGCGCGTGCCTGACGCCGGGCGAACCTCCCCTGTCAGTGGGAATCCGCGTCTACCATATTGTCAAATGGGAGTTTGTTTCGAGTGTTTGGCGATCGTAGACGGCATCGCTTCGACACAGGGGTGTCTTGTCCCCCTGCGCCCCGGAATGCGGATTGAGAGTCAGCGTGGCCCGCGAAGGATATTCCGATGAACTATGATGTAGCAATCGTCGGTGCGGGGCCTGCAGGCATGTCGGCGGCAATTCGTCTCAGCGTTCTCGGCGCCTCGGTTGTCGTGATTGATGAACAGCCCTCTCCGGGCGGCCAGATATGGAGAGGGATTGAGCGAAATGGCGATAGTCCGATCTTTCCCGTCCTCGGTGCGGATTACCAAAAGGGACAGGCGCTCACGGTCGCGTTCCGTGCTTCGAAAGCGGAGTATCTCCCGTCTACCCAAGTCTGGCAGATCGAAGATGATTGGGCCCTGTTCCTGACGACTGACGGAAAAGCTCGCCGAATTTCGGCACGTGCGGTGCTGCTTGCAAACGGTGCGCAGGAGCGGCCGGTACCGTTCGCTGGATGGACGCTTCCGGGAGTTATGACGGTTGGTGCGGCTCAGATCCTGCTGAAATCCGGTGGTATGCTGCCTGAGGGCCGAGTGTGGATCGCCGGTGCAGGACCTCTGCCATTGCTGTACGCGACGCAGCTTCTCAATCTTGGCGGACGCATCTCCGGCTATCTTGATACATCCATATCCCCAAGACTGGCCACACTGGCGCGATTGCCCAGGGCGTGGCGAGACGTTGCTGGCCTCGTTAAGGGCATTGGTTGGCTCAGGGATCTGCGACGCAATGGCACGATGGTGCGCGGATTCACCGATCTTCGTGCCGAGGGTGACAAGAAGCTGGAACACGTGACATGGGAAGCGGCGGGGAGAAGGCATCGTGTCGAAGCCGATATACTGCTAGTGCACGAGGGTGTCGTTCCTAGAATCCATGAGACTTTGGCATTGGATTGCGCTCATGACTGGAATGACGAACAAGGATATCTAGCGCCCAAGCTGGACCGGTGGGGAGAAACCAGCCGAGAACGGCTGTTCGTCGCGGGTGACGCGGGCGGGATCGGAGGATGGACGGCAGCAATTGTATCAGGAGAAATAGCCGCCTTGGGAATCGCGGGCAGACTTGGTGTCGCCTCAGACATCGATCTTTCGCGTCGTCAAGCGCGACTCGACCAACGTCGCGCTCGGGCTCTTGCGCTTAGACCGTTTCTTGATGCGCTTTATCCTCCGCCTCGATCAAAAATTGCGGACGACGTCACCGTATGTCGTTGTGAAGAGGTCACCGCTGGAGCAATTCGCGCTGCTGCGCGGAGAAGTCCTGCCGATCCGAGCGCGGTGAAAGCGGCAACCCGATGCGGAATGGGTCCCTGTCAAGGAAGGCAGTGCGGTTATTCCGTCCAGGCGCTTTTGGCAGAAGTTCACAATATGCCCGTCGGTGACGTTCGTTTTTTTCACATACGTCCACCGTTAAAGCCGGTGACGCTCGGCGAGATCGCGTCGCTTGAGAATGCGGAGGACCCCTCATGACATCAGATGTGCTGGTTGTCGGCGGCGGACTCCACGGACTTTCTGCTGCCCTTCATGCCGCTCGACGAGGAGCCTCGGTTCGGCTGGTTGAGCGACACTTCGTCGGGCGGCATGCATCCGGCGCAACCGCTGCTGGCGTACGCACTCTTGGGCGAAATATTGCGGAGCTCCCTTTAAGCCTTGACGCAAGTCAAATCTGGCACCGGATGCAAGAACTTGTCGGGGACGACTGCGGTTTTGTCGCTTGCGGCCAGTTGCGGGTTGCGGAGGACGAGGAGGCGCTTGCAACAATGGCAAGGCGCGTCAAACGCCTCACCGAATTTGGTTATTCCCACGAGCGCATCATCGGCCCCGACGAAGTGCGGAACCTTGTTCCCGGAATCTCCGGCCACTGCGTTGGCGCTACCTGGGTCGCGGACGATGGTTCGGCTGATCCACATCGAACAATTCGCGCTTTTCGTGACGCGGCATTTGAGGCAGGGGTGCAAATAGTTGAAGATTGTTTAGTCACGAATCTTAAACGGCACACCAACCACTGGCGTGCCGAGACATCGAAGGGCACGCTCGAGGCAGGTCTCGTCGTGAACGCCGCCGGAGCCTGGGCAGACCATGTTGCCGCACTTGCTGGTGACCCCCTGCAGCACGCCATCCGCACCTCGATGATGGTGGTCACGGAGCGCGCGACATCTCGGATTATTCCGGTCATCGGCTCTCAAGGCAGGAAGCTTTCCTTGAAACAGACTGCACAGGGCACGCTCCTCATCGGTGGTGGCTCGCAGGGTAAGCTCGCGGCGGATCGGCAATCAGCCTCAGTCGACGTTTCGGCACTCGCCGCGTCACTACAGTCGGTAGTTCGCCTGTTTCCCGATCTTCAAGGGCTCAGCATAGTGAGGACTTGGGCCGGCATGGAGGCTATGACTGCCGACCATCTCCCGGTGATCGGTTTCTCGTCACAGGTCGATGGCTTGATCCATGTCTTCGGCTTCTCAGGTCACGGCTTCCAGCTTGTTCCGTCGGTCGGGCGCGTCGTTGCGGATCTTGTCTGTGAGGGGCGTTCCGATCAAAATCTGAGCGCCTTCCATGTGAGCCGCCTCGCCGCTGAAAGGACCGCAGCATGATCGCTGGTTCAAGAACATTTGCGCAGCAACTCAAAGGGCGCACACGTCCTACAGAGACCAAGGGTAGAGCATGAAAATGAAGGTGGGTATTGTGGGTGCCGGTGCTGTTGCCATGGGATATGCGGCGCTCCTCTTAACGAATGGACACTTCCCGTGCATTTGGTCGCCTTCCGGTTCGAGAACTGAAGCGTTGCGAGAAGGATCCCCGTTGACAGTCACCGGCGTAATTGAGGGAGAATTTTACCCCGATACCTGCGGCACTGTCGAAGAGCTTGCCGAACACCAAGTGATTGTGCTGGCATTGCCAGCTTATGGTTACCGCTTCGTGCTGGACCGCCTTCTACCTTATCTTACGCCGCACCACACTGTTATCATTAGCGCTCACCTTTCGTTTGCGGCACTCTACCTTTCGAAGAAATTGGCGGAACGCTCAATCGTGATACCAATTGGGGTTTGGAATACCACGGTTTTAACCTCAAAGGCTCAAACCCCGACCGAGATCAAGGTCGGAGCAATACGATCCAAGATCGATTTGGCGACGGTGCCTGCCGCTCTTGCAGGACAAGTTCACGCGATTTGCGTTATTCTGTTTGGGGACCGGTTTGCTATCAAGGACGACATTCTTACGATCGCTCTCAGCAATACAAATCCAGAAAGTCATCTCGGAATCATGCTTTGCAACATGACGCGCGTTGAACGCGAAGAAGTGTGGCGGCAGCGATCACACATAACCCCATTGGTCGGAAGATTTATCGAAGCTCTCGATTGTGAGCGGCTATTGATTGCCTCGGCGTTTGGAAAAACGGTCCGATCGATTTCCGAGCATTACGCATTCTCATTTGATGTTTCAGGGGACTCTATTGCCGAAATAGCTGCCAATCTCGCGAAACGCGGAAAAGATCCGTTGGGGCCGACCGATATTCACACGCGGTACGTGCTTGAAGACGTCCCATTCGGATTGGTTCCAACGCTCAAATTGGCCGAAATGGCGAATATCGCAGCGCCGCTCCATAGGAGTGGTGTCGACATTCTCAGCGCCTGTTACGGTCGTAATTTCGCGGCAGACAACGACCTCCTCTCTGAAATCGTTCCTGTCAGCGCTGCGGATCTCAAGGTAATTGCAGACCTTGGCTACCGCAGTAAGGAAGGGACGATTTTATCACCTTCTTGAAGGAGCCCATCTGGCATGCCACGAACGGCGGGATGACAACGAAGTTCAGGGAATCTTTAACCTCGTTCACGAGCGGTGATACTGATGCCAGACCACTTCGTTGACTTCCGATTGTTTCAGTACGCTTTGACCTCGGCCGAGCACGGCAGCTTTCGCAGAGCAGCGGATGCGCTGAATGTCCAGCAATCTACGGTCAGCCGAGGTGTCCGAAACCTCGAACATCGCGTTGGAGCGGAACTCTTCGAACGTAGTCACGCTGGCATTCGGCCTACGCCGGCAGGGGATCGTTTCTTGCAAGAAGCTACGTTGGGCTTTGATCACTTGAGACGCGCCATACGGCACGCTGAAGCATCGAACCGTGGCGAACACGGCCAACTTACGGTCGGCGTCAGCGTGCCATTTATCGTATTTGGCGAGCTGTTCGAGTGCTTTCGCGAAGAGCATGCCGGTATCGCAGTCGAAATCGTCGAGAGCACCACCAGCGCGAGTTGGGCACTGGTGCAGCAGCGGCGCTTGGACATGGCGATCGTGGCCAGATCACGCGAAAACGGAGGGCTTCAATCGCAACATCTCGGCGATGAGCGCATGCTGGCGGTTCTCCCAAGGTCGCATCCCATGGCCGGAGCGCGCGCATTGAGCATCGAAGACCTTCGGTACGAGGAGTTTATTCTTGGCGCGAGCGGATTGGGACCGGATATCAAAGAGCACCTTGCTCGTCGGATGGCGAAATGGGGTATAGAGCCGAGGATCCAATTGCATCGCGCCGGTCAATGCGACCTGATCAACATGGTGGCGCTGGGATTTGGTGTGACGGTTGTTGTCGGTCCGCCACGCGCCGCCGCTGAAGGCGTTGTCCTCGTTCCGCTTGCAGGCAAGAATTTCATATCATTTCGGGCGATCTGGATGGATTCCAATCCGAATCCCGCGCTGAAAGGTTTGCTCAACATCGTGCAAAAACGAATTAGCCCGTAGCGCGTGACGTAGCGCTGGAAGCGACTAAGCCTCCGTTGCGGCTTTTCGCGCACGCGCGAACCCTCGGTCCGTTGATATGAAGCGGACAAGCATCGGCACGATCAGCTTCACGGGATCGGCCGCGGGCTGCCCATTCTCATGTGCAAGCACGTCAGCATACGCGATCAGATCGCTATGAAGTGAAGCGGGCAGCTCGAGCGACACTTTGATTGGCTTGTCATCGGCAATCGGGCCAAGTTTCAACTTTGTCATAATCAACCTCTGTAGGGTTCGAGGACAAGATCACGCGTGACGATCACGCGAACTGGGAAGCCGGGCCGGATGGTCAGGGTTGGCGCGACTTGCAACTGACGGCGGATGATCTGCTGACCGGCATCGTTGATCGTGTCCTGGGCGCCATCGCGGATAGCAGCCACCAGACGATCTTCATCACTGACAGCAAGCTCGGTGCCGACCGCGAGCAGCGTCGAAAGACCTGCGGCCTTGGCCAGATCCCACCAATGATAATCGACGCCATCCTCGAGGCCGGCATAGCCCTGCGGATCGACGCCCGGTTGGCGTTCGAGCACGATTGACCGCCCATTCGGAAAAATCAGCCGATTCCAGACCAGCAACGCCCGTCTCTGGCCGAATTGCACATTGTTATCATATTGACCGAGGATCCTCGTTCCTTGCGGAACGAGGAGGCTGCGACCGGTTGGGCTGTCGTAGATGTTCTCCGTCACTTGCGCGATAATCTGGCCGGGAAGATCGGAACGAATGCCGGTTATAAGTGCGGCAGGAATAACGGCTCCGGCCTGGAGCACGAAGGGCGAAGCCGGTGCCATGACGCGATCCGTGGCGGTGGTGCGGCGATCGACCGGCTCATTGAGGAATGCGTTTTGCCGATCCTGCGCGGTCTGCTGACCCGGCTGACCGGCGAGGCCGGCAAGATCGAGGCCGGGAGTGCCTGGTGTTACTGAGCCCTCCGATGTGGCCGGCATCGTGCCCGGCTGGGTCTGGAAGAAGACGCGCGATGTGCGCGCGGCTTCTTCCTCTGCAAGCCGGCGCTGCTCGGCTTCGTCGACAGTCGGTGTCGAAATTGTCGGAGGAACGACGGGCTGGCCACGGTTTTGCGCGTCAAGTATCGGCCGCCCAAGATCGCCGGGCAAAGGCGGGCCAAGTATCGGTCCGGTGTAGTCTCGCGGCAAGCCCGCGAGACCGTCGGCCGTCTGCCGATTTGCGGTCGAGTATAACTCCTGGCCGTCACGTCCAGCATTTCTGGTCTGAAGGGCGTAGATCAGGGCGCCACCAATACCAACCAAGGCAACGGCTGTGACGCTGGCCAGCACCTTGCGCGACAGCCGGGTGACGCGCGGCGGCTCAGCCCGCAGCCGCATCGGAGCACTCGTATTCTCGTTCTCCTCGCTCATGACTGAGGCCTCCCGTCGGTACGGACAATCCTCAGAGTTTGCTGCCGGTCGCCGCTGCCGAGGCGCAATTCGGCCGCTCCGAACAGACGATCGATGATCAGGATGTGACGGTAGACACGGGTGTTGGCCATCTGGGTCTCGCCCTCAGATCCAATCACGAAGATCGGCGGCATTTCGCCCTGGACGATGCCGCGCGGAAACTCGACATAGACGCGCCGGCCGTCGTCATAGACTGAGACAGGCTTCCAGGGCGGGTTGCCGCCGCTCAGGCCATACCGGTAGTTTCGCGATGCGACGTCGGGGATAATCGGTGTTGCGGGAATAGTCTGTCCTTGTCCGACCCGGGGCCGCGGATATGCCCATGCGACTGAAGGCATGTAGGGCTTTGCGCCGGAACGCAGCTCTATCATGTAGACGCGCCGGTCAGTCGTCACGACCAGGTTGGTCGTGATATCGGCGCGGCTTGGTTTCACAAGGATGTGGACCCGCTTTGTCGTGCCAACGCCGCTTTCGGTGTCACCTATGATCCAACGCGCCGTGTCGCCGGCCGCAACCGGCCCAGCGCCTGTCAGGCTTTCGCCCGGCTCAAGGGCTATGTCGGTGATCTGCCCCGGTGCGGCGTAGACCTGATACAGCGCGCCTTCGGACCACGGGTAAATCTGGATTGCGTTGAAATATCCCTCCCGGCGCGGCTGGACGCGGGCGGCGGCATTGGCGTTCTCGACGCGGGCTATCGGCGTGCTGCCAGCCGTCCCGCCCTTTGCCGGTGTCCAAGCCGGAGGGATATGGATCGGGCGTGGCCGATCGTCGGTGACAGTCGCGGGAATGGCTGGCAACGCCGGGACATCGCGATCGTAGGTGATTGCCGGCGGCTTCTGTTGCGTCGCGCAGCCAGCCAATGTGGTGGCGGAAAGCAGCAGAACCGGAAGCACGGATTTGCGGAAAACCGGAATAGCGCGGTTACGGAAAGCTGTCTTCATTGGCTCATCTCCCGCGACCAGTTGATGGCGTTGACATAGATGCCGAGAGGATTGACCTTGATCCGCTCGGCGTCGCGCGGCGGCTGGATCACGATGGTCAGGATCGCGGTCCAGCGTTCGGTGGTGGAAAGCTGGCCGTTCTCGAAATGCCGCTCGGTCCATGCGACACGAAAACTGTCGGGCGATGCCCTTATGACGCTGGAGACTTCAACCGCGACCTGCTGCTTGCCGACCCTAGTGAACGGGTCATTGGCGCGTGCGTAGTCATTGAGGGCGGCAGCGCCTCGATCCGTCGTCCATTCGTAAGCCCGGAGCCAGTTCTGCCGGACGATGATCGGGTCGGCCGGAATGCTTCTCGTCTGCTCGATGAAGCGTGCGAGGTGCCAGGCCACTTGCGGATCCGTCGGGCGGAATTCGGCGGTAGCTGGGGCGACGGCCTGCGCTTGGCCAAGATTGTCCACCTGCACGACCCACGGAACGACGGTGCCTCGTGCCGACTGGTAGACCAGGGCCGCGGCAAAGCCAGCCGACAGTATCAGCGAGCCGAAGGCCATATAGCGCCAGTTCTTCGCCTGCACACGGGCCGACCCAATTCGTTCGTCCCAGACCTGTGCAGCCTTCTGGTACGGCGTTTCCGGTTGGGGTGTCTTGCCGTAGTGCACGGCGGGCCGTTTAAAGAGGTTCATGAGCGGTCACTTTCAGAGAGATTGACGGAGGCACCGGACCCGTGGCCGTCGCCCGAGCGAACGGCGTGCGCGGCGGCGCTGACGCCGTGGGAGACATGGCTGCCACGCTTCATCCGCTGAGCCCATGCTGGCGGCTGATCGGAAGTTGCTCCCGGCGCGACGGAAGAAGGATCGGCCTCGCCGCCGACCGTCCCCATCATCGATGTGCCGCCGGTCGCTCCAAAGCTGACGCGAGCGCCGTCGGAAAAGCTGGATGTCATGCTGTCGGACGAACGCGAAGCAGCACTGCGCAGCGGTGACGTCGCGGCCGATCCAGCAGCGCGTGCGACGCCGCCGAGGCCGGAGGCGATGCCCGAAGCACCGGACTGTCCCATCGAACCAAGCGTGTAGGCAGAAGATGCCGCTCCGGCGGCCGCAGCTCCACCACGGGCAACCGCCGTTCCGCTGGAGAGAAGCGCTGCGCCACCTCTTGCGGCCAACATCGCACCGCCGCCTGCGGCCAGCGCTGCGCCACCGACAGCCAGGCCAGTCCCAACCGCGGCACCTGCACCAAGCTGAGGGCCACCGCTGACGAGGCCAGCCGCGATGCCGGGTCCGAATATTCCGAGGCCGACGAGCGAAAGGGCAGCGAGCACGACAGCCATGGCGTCGTCGATGCTCGGCGTCTGGCCGCCGAACCCTTGCGTGAACTGGCTGAAGAGCGTCGAACCGATGCCGACAATGACGGCGAGAACCAGGACCTTGATGCCGCTGGAGATCACGTTGCCAAGCACGCGCTCGGCCATGAACGCGGTTTTCCCGAAGAGGCCGAACGGGATCAATACAAAGCCGGCCAGCGTGGACAGTTTGAATTCGATCAACGTCACGAACAGTTGGACGCTGAGAATGAAGAACGCGAGAATGACGAGCGCCCAGGCGAAGAGCAGGCAGGCGATCTGAATGAAGTTCTCGAAGAAGGCGATCCAGCCCATGAGGTCCGAGATGGATTCGAGCAGCGGCCGAGCGGCGTCCAGTCCCGTCTGCGCCACCTTGCCGGGACGGAGGAGATCCTGTGCGGTGAAGCCGGTCCCGGAGGCTTTCAGGCCGAGACCCGAGAAGCTGTCGAAGACAATCTTCGCAAGGTTGTTCCAGTTGGAAATCAGATAGGCGAAGACGCCGACGAACATTGTCTTCTTCACGAGCCGGGCAATAATGTCGTCATCGGCGCCCCAGCTCCAGAATAGCGCCGCGAGCGTCACATCGATGACGATCAACGTCGTCGCGATAAAAGCCACCTCGCCGCCGAGCAGACCAAAACCGCTGTCGATGTATCGGGTGAATGTTCCCAGAAAGCTGTCGATTACCCCCGATCCGCCCACGATTACCGTCCTTCGCTCAAAGATGGTGATGTTGGGGCGGTCGGGCGGCCGAGGAACCGATCGCGTGTCTCGGCCCAGACGCGCAGGCATTGGGCGTCGCTTCCGGCCTGCTGGCCAAGCTGCTGGCACCGACGCTGCCCTTGGCGCAGTGGATCGCTCTCGGGCTGGCCAACCCGCGTCGGTGAGGCCTCCCGCGGCTCTTCCTCGCGGGTCAACTCGACGACCGCCGCCGTGATGGCGACGGCGACGAATACGACTGCGCCCAACCGGGCCAGCATTCTGCCGTCCATGACAATGCTCCCTTCGGGCTTTCAATTGCCGCTGAACATTTGCGCGTTGCCGGGCTGATAGCCGGAACCGGGCGTCAGGAAGCGGCGACGCTGTTCTCGCCCCTGCTCGGCGGCCGCGGTTCGCTCGGCCTCGGTCAAAGCGCCTGACCGACCGTTGGCGGCGAGCAGCGCGACCAGATCGGAAAGTTGCTGCGATTGCAGCGCAAGAAGCTGGTTGCCGGCCTGAGTCGCCTGAAGCGCGCCCGTCGCGCCCTGGCTCTGGCTGACCAGTTCGCTCATCTGCGTGCGGTTGGCGTCAATATTGCCGACGACGCCGGCCTGGACGCGCATGGCGTCCTGCAGGCCGCCAACTGTGTTCTGCCAGCGGGAGCGGGCATCGGTAACGAGTTGCTGATCCGTCGCCGACATCTGAATATTGCCGTATTGGCTCTGGAATGCCTGGTCGATGCCCTGCACGTCGAAAGCGATGTTCTGCGCCTGGTTCAGGAGTTGCTGCGTGCGCTGGACATTCTGCTGAAGCGTTTGAAGCGAGGAGAACGGCAGGCTCGCTAGATTGCGTGCCTGGTTCATCAGCATGGTGGCCTCGTTTTGAAGCGAGGTGATTTGCTGGTTGATCTGCTCCAGCGTGCGCGCTGCCGTGAGAACGTTTTGCGCATAGTTGCTCGGATCGAAGACAATCCTCCACGCATAGGCGGGAACGGTCGAAAGCGGCGAGATCGCGAGCGGCATAGCCAGCATGGTCGCGGTGAGAACGGCGGAGGATTTGCGAATTCGACGGATGCTCATGGCTGAAGCTCCTTTTCGGGTTGGGGGCTGGGTGTCTGGAAATTCGGCAGAAGATCGATCGCCCAGCCGGCGCCGCGGGTTTCCAGCCAGGCGGCGAGGAAACCGTCGCGGCCATGCTCGGTAACGAGGTTGGCGATCAGGGTCTGATCGGATTTGGAGGATGCGGCGCAGAGTGCGAGGCCGACTTCGGACAGCCCTAGCTCGAACAGGCGATTGCCGCGTCGTGACTGGCAGTAGTAGTCCCGTTTCGGCGTCGCCCGTGCGAGGATCTCGATCTGGCGGTCGTTGAGGCCGAACCGGCGATAGATCGCCGTAATCTGCGGTTCGATGGCGCGTTCGTTCGGCAACAGCAGCCGTGTCGGGCAGCTCTCGATAATCGCGGGAGCGATTCCCGAATTATCGATGTCGCTGAGCGATTGCGTGGCGAAGATGACCGATGCATTCTTCTTGCGGAGCGTCTTCAGCCATTCGCGGAGTTGGTCGGCGAAGCCGTCATCGTCCAACGCCAGCCAGCCCTCATCGATAATGAGTAGCGTAGGGCGGCCGTCGAGCCGGTCGCCGATACGGTGGAAGAGATAGGCGAGAACCGCCGGCGCGGCTCCCGTGCCCACCAGGCCCTCGATCTCGAACGCCTGTACGTCGGCCGAGCCGAGGTGTTCCGTCTCGGCATCGAGCAGCCGGCCATAGGGACCGCCGACGCAGTAAGGGCGAAGCGCCTGTTTTAGATGGTTGGATTGCAGCAGGACTGCGAGGCCGGTGATGGTGCGTTCCTCGACCGGCGCGGAGGCAAGCGAGGTCAGTGCGGTCCAGATATGCTCCTTCACCTCGGGCGTGATCGTGATGCCTTCGCGCATCAAAATCGCCGCGATCCAGTCGGCGGCCCATGCGCGCTCATGAGCGTCATGAATACGGGCGAGTGGCTGAAGCGAAACCGAAGTGTTGGACCCTTCGGTGAGGCTGCCGCCGAGATCGTGCCAATCTCCGCCCATGGTGAGCGCCGCGACGCGGATGCTGCCGCCGAAATCGAAGGCGAAGATCTGAGCACGATCGTAGCGACGGAACTGCAAAGCCATGAGCGCCAGCAGCACGGACTTGCCCACGCCTGTCGGACCGACGACGAGGGTATGGCCCACGTCCCCGACATGAAGGGAAAGTCGGAAAGGGGTGGAGCCTTCGGTCTTTCCAAAGAGCAGCGGCGGCGCATCGAAATGCTCGTCCCGTTCCGGCCCCGCCCACACGGCGGAGAGAGGGATCATGTGGGCAAGGTTGAGCGTTGAAATCGGCGGCTGGCGGACGTTTGCGTAGGCATGGCCGGGCAGGCTACCGAGCCATGCGTCCACCGCGTTGACCGTCTCGATCATGGCGGTGAAGTCACGGCCTTGAATAACCTTCTCGACCAGCCGCAGCTTCTCGTCGGCAAGGCGCGGATCAGCGTCCCAGACGGTGATCGTGGCGGTTACATACGCCATGCCGGCTACGTCCGCGCCGAGTTCCTGCAGCGCGAGATCGGCATCGGTCGCCTTGTTCGCCGCATCGGTGTCGACGAGCACCGATTGCTCGTTGGTCATCACTTCTTTCAGGATCGCGGCGATGGACTTGCGCTTGGCGAACCACTGGCGCCTGATTTTGGTCAGCAGCCTGGTCGCATCAGTCTTGTCGATCAGGATTGCGCGGGTCGACCAGCGATACGGGAAGGCAAGCCGGTTGAGGTCATCCAGCAATCCGGGCGTCGTCGCGCTGGGAAAACCAACGATGGTGAGGATGCGCAGATGCTGATCGCCCAGGCGCGGCTCCAGCCCGCCTGTCAGCGGCTGATCGGCGAGCAGCGCGTCGAGATAGACCGGCGTTTCCGGCACTCGGACGCGATGGCGTTTGGTGGAAACCGTGGAATGCAGGTAGGTCAGTGTCTCGCTATCATCGAGCCAGCGGCAAAACGGCATGAAGCCATCGAGCAGCGCCAACACGCGGTCGGTCCTATCGGTGAAGGCACGCATGATCTCGTGCGGATCGACGCCCGATCGTTCGCGGCCTTCGTACAGCCACGACTCCGTGCGTGCGGCTTCCTCCGCTGGTGGGAGAAACAGGAAGGTCAGGAAGTAGCCCGACACGAAATGCGCGCCCGCTTCCTCGAAGTCAGCCTTGCGCTCGGCATCGACCAACGCCGACGCCGGATCGGGAAAGAAGCTATTCGGATAGATCGCGGCCTCATGCCGCTGGGCTTCAACTAAGATGCTCCAGCCGGAACCGAGCCGGCGGAAGGCGTTGTTGATGCGGCTTGCGACCGCGACCAGTTCGGCGGCGACGGAAGAGTCCAGATCGGGGCCGCGAAAGCGGGCCGTGCGCTGAAAGGAACCGTCCTTGTTCAGCACGATGCCGGGGCCGACGAGCGCGACCCACGGTAGGTAATCGGCAAGGCGCGCGGCGGTGCGGCGATATTCAGCAAGGTTCATCATGACCGCGCTCCTCAGACAGACAAATGACTGGGGATGCGCAGGTGCCTGCGCCCGACCTCGACAAAGAGCGGGTCACGCTTCGCCGCCCAGACGGCGACGAAATGACCGATGGCCCAGATGACGAGGCCGACCAGCCAGAGACGCAGGCCGAGGCCTACGGCTCCGGCGAGCGTCCCGTTCATGATCGCAATGGAGCGTGGAGCGCCGCCGAGCAGGATATGCTCGGTCAGCGCGCGGTGAACCGGTATGGTGAAGCCGGGAACCGCGTCGAGTTGTTCGAATGCAGCAGCCATCAGACCAGCGCCCCGCCGCCGAACGAGAAGAACGACAGAAAGAAGCTCGACGCGGCGAACGCGATCGACAGGCCGAACACGATCTGGATCAGGCGGCGGAATCCGCCGGAGGTGTCGCCGAAGGCCAGCGCAAGGCCGGTGGCGATAATGATGATCACCGCCACGATCTTGGCGACCGGACCCTCGATCGATTGGAGGATTTGCTCAAGCGGCTGCTCCCAAGGCATGGACGAGCCCGACGCATGCGCGGTCGGGACGAGCATCATGCTGAGGGAAAGGGTAGCGGCGGCGGTCGCGACGATGCGACGGCCGCGCGAAAGCACGTGGATCATTGGCGTTCTCCTGAGTTCGATGTGGCTGGGGTGATGCGATAGTCGCCGCCTGGGCCGAGCCCTTCGACGCGGGCGAGCTCAGTGAGCCGGCGGGACGAGCCGCGCCCGGCGAGGACGGCAACGATGTCGATCGTCTCAGCGATTAGCGCGCGCGGGACTGTGACGACGGCTTCCTGGATGAGCTGCTCAAGGCGGCGCAGCGCGCCGATCCCGGAACCGGCATGGATCGTGCCGATGCCGCCTGGATGGCCCGTGCCCCATGCTTTCAGGAGATCAAGGGCCTCGGAGCCGCGTACCTCGCCGATGGGGATGCGGTCCGGCCGCAGGCGCAACGAGGACCGGACGAGATCGGAAAGCGTCGCCACGCCGTCCGTCGTGCGCATCGAAACCAGGTTGGGTGCAGCACATTGCAGTTCGCGTGTGTCCTCGATGAGGACGACGCGATCCGTGCCCTTGGCGATCTCGGCGAGCAGCGCGTTTGTCAAAGTGGTCTTGCCGGTGGACGTGCCGCCGGCGACAAGAATGTTGGCGCGGGCGTCCACGGCGGCGCGGAGCGTTTCTGCCTGATCGGCGGTCATGATGTCGGCTGCCACATAGTTGTCGAGCGTGAACACCGCGACGGCGGGCTTGCGGATGGCGAAAGCCGGCGCAGCAACCACGGGGGGCAGCAGGCCTTCAAAACGCTCGCCGGTTTCCGGCAGCTCGGCCGACACGCGTGGAGACCGCGCATGCACCTCCGCACCGACATGATGAGCGACCAGGCGCACGATGCGTTCGCCATCGGAAGCCGTCATCGTCTCACCGGTGTCGGCCAGCCCTTCAGAGAGACGATCTACCCAGATCCGGCCATCGGGGTTCAGCATGACCTCGACAACGGAAGGTTCTTCCAGAAACCGGGCGATGGCGGGTCCGAGCGCGGTACGCAGCATGCGCGCGCCGCGCTGGATTGCTTCCTGTCCCTGTTGAGTGGATGCCATACCGTCCCCATTCTCCGTGGGGACGCGACAGATGATCCCCGGATCGGGGATAATTAAAAGAGCCGGGAGTCAGGCCGTTTCAACAACTATCTCGCGTCGTAGTAGCGCGGCGTGCAAATACAGGAGAACGGCGACGGCTACTCCGGTAGATTTTTTTCGCGTCACTTCTGTCGCGCAAATCCTGGTGCAAGATGGACGGCATCGGCCGAACTTCCTGTCTGCATGGTGTCGCTAAGATTCTCACCCAGATTCGAACTGCCAGATGCGTTTTACGACGAGTTCTTCTTACAACCGATGGACAGGTTGAGATTCAGACGATGAAATGAGGATCGAGTCGAAGGACGGACCTATGTCTGAGCATGAGGATACACGTGATCGCTGGGGCAGCCGGCAAGCAAAGCTGGTCTGGGGAAAGGCTCCAGACGGCACCCTTGCTCATATCTCGACTGTCCAGCGGGGGCGTGCCTGCAACTGTTCCTGCCCTTCATGCGACGGGCATTTGGTCGCGAGAACCAAAGCCGATCACATGGTTCCGCACTTTGCCCATAGCGGGGGAGAGGCTTGCGGCGGAGGTCCTGAAACCGCGTTGCATCTTCTTGCCAAAGAGGTGTTTTGCGCCAATCCGCGGATGCTCCTGCCCGAGCGTCCGGCACTCGACAGCCGCCGTCAGCTGATGACGAAGCCGAGCCAGGAGGTCGAAACGGAGTTTCTCAGGCTCGAATATACCGATCCGAAAAAGATCATTCCCGATCTGTATGTTCGTGCGCTGGGCCACGATCTGTTTGTTGAAGTCGCCGTGACGCATTTCAGCGACGAGACCAAAATTCAGCGTCTTCGCGAACATCGTATTCCCGCGGTTGAGGTGGATCTGTCGCGAGTTCCGCGCGATTCCAGACGTGAAGACATAGCTGAAGCCGTGTTGCGGACAGCACCACGCCGCTGGCTATATCATCCCGGGATCGACGCTGCGGAGGCTAAACGGAAGGCTGATGAGGAGGCGTGGCAGGCTGCTCAGGATAAGCAGCAAGCCATCGCCCAGGAACAGCATAAGGATCGCGTCGACGAACTCCTTCGCGCCTATCGCACGGCACGGCGCCATGCCGCAGTGGGTGACGTGCCGCGTCTTGCCGACCTTCAAGCCGTCGGGCTCAGTCAACATGTTGGGGTTGCCGTTTCAGGCTCTGCCTGCTTTGCCGAGCCGCCTGCTTTCTGGCAAGCCCGCATCCTGGCTGAAGTATTCCACGACCGTTGCCTCGGCAATGCCGCCTGCAAAGCAGTCCCTATCACGCAACATCTGGACAAGATCGGCACCATACGCGCGTCGTTCCGGCGCGTGCCGGGTGCAGTGGCCGATGACGCGGCTGCAATCGAAGCGGACTTCGCTCCACCCTGGAAGGCCGTGGATACCTATCTGAAACACCTTATCGATGCGGGTGTGCTGGTCCAGCACGGTTACGGTATGGTGCTCGCTGCAAGGTTTGCCGAGCCTTGGAAGGCGCGCACGTTGGCGGAAAAGCAGCGCACGGAAATTCTGCACGCGGTCATGCAGGCTGTTGAATGGATATTGTCGGAGCTTCCCGATGAAGAGCGGGGCAGCATGACAGGTCAATCCTGGCTTCATTCCGTTCATGACGAGTCCGGAAAGACTTACCAGGAGGCGATTCAATCGGACATAGAAGCATCGAAGATTGCGGGCGAAATCGACGCGATTATCGACATGCTGGAAAAGCGCGGACCACTTCCGCCCGGCACTGTTGGCTTGCCGGTCGAACGCGCAGTCGAACGCCGCAAGCAACAGATGGCGAAGCAGGCTCAAGAACTCCGCGAAAAGCAGCTGAAGGAAGCTGGCCGCCTCCGGCAGCTTCGTCGTGACCGACTGCTTGTCGATGCCGAAAAGGAACTGAGCAGCGTCGATCTCGAAGCATTTCTGAATACGAAATGCGATGATTTGAGCGGGATGACGCCGCTGGAAGCGTCACAGGACAGCGAAACGGGCCTGAACCGGGCACGCAACGTACTATCTGATTTGGTGAGGCAACGTATTCTCGAAGCGGAGGCTAAGGCCGAGCGTAAGGGCTATCAGGACCAGATCACTGCCGATGCCCGCAACGCACTCTCCGCGGATACCGCTGAAGCGTTTCTGAATGGCCGTGATGATGATCTGGGGCGAACCACGCCGCTCCTTTTCGTTAAGAACGTGCATACTTACCGAGAAGCGCTTAAAAAGCTCGAAGCCTGGCGACGAGAGTTCGGTCGTCCGTAGGACTATCCGGTGACGCCGCTGTAACGGGCCGCCCTTTCTTCACGGAGCCGAAAAATATTTGCGCGCAACTGCTGATCGCGATCCGCCGGACCTTACGGGTGCAAACTTCAGCGTTCTGGCGCCACGTCTTCCGAGATCTCCTGACGCAACTTCGGCCCCTGCGCGAGACGGCGACCGAGCGCGGTTATGTATGCTTCATATCGCTCACTCGCCTTGGCGCGCGCTGCCTGCGCGGCCGGCTCGGGCAAAGCGGGTGTCGTCGTCAGCCAGAACCGAATGAACACGGCGAGGCTTTCAACCGCGATGTTCACATCGCGCTCAAGCCGGGTCATCCGGCGGTCGAGCTGGTCGAGGCGCTTGGCGACGATCGCCTCGCGTCTTTCGGCGTCATCCGGCGAGAGGAAGGAGGCTATGGCGGCCTCGGCGATCATCGACAGCGATTGATCTCGGCGCGCGGCAAAATCCGTCAGCATCTTCTCGACGTCGGGGGCGAGATAGACCGTAGTCTTTTTCTTCTTACGACTGGTCATGACCCTACAGCTCCATGCCGTCATTGGGGTCGAGCGAGACCTGCCGTGCGACGCCGTGCATCTGGCGAACCATGCGTCGATTGCGCACGGCGTCCTCATCGGTGTCATCCGGAGGCTCGATTTCGAACTCGTTTTCGATCGGAGCCTTCTTCTCCACCGGCTTTACGCGACTGAGTTCAGGTTGCAGCCGACGCTCGGATTCGGTGGGATCATCGTCACCCGACGATGCAGCGGTCGCTGCAAGCTCTTCCGGCATTGCCGGGATCGGCAGGCTGCTCCAGTCATCCGGGCCGATGGTGGCAGGGCGCTTCAGCTCGGGCGGCGACAGCACCCGCTCCTTGAACCGGGCATCCTCGTAATAACGTGCCTTCTTCGCCCGGATCGGCGGGATGCCGGCAACCATGACGATTTCGTCGGCCGCTGGGAGTTGCATGATTTCGCCTGGTGTGAGCAGCTGACGTGCGGTTTCCGACCGCGACACCATCAGGTGCCCCAGCCAGGGCGACAGCCGGTGCCCGGCATAGTTCTTCATCGCCTTCATTTCGGTGGCGGTACCGAGGGCGTCGGAAACGCGTTTGGCAGTGCGCTCGTCGTTCGTTGCAAAGCTGACGCGCACATGGCAATTGTCCAGGATCGAATTGTTCGGCCCGTATGCCTTCTCGATCTGATTGAGACTCTGCGCGATCAGGAAGGCCTTGAGGCCGTACCCCGCCATGAAGGCCAGAGCGCTCTCGAAAAAGTCCAGCCTGCCCAGCGCCGGAAACTCGTCCAGCATCAGCAACAGGCGATGGCGCCCGACCTTCGCCTGCAGTTCCTCGGTCAGGCGACGGCCGATCTGGTTGAGCAGCAACCGGATCAGAGGCTTTGTCCGATTGATATCCGAGGGCGGCACTACAAGGTAGAGCGTGGCCGGGTGCTCGTTGCCGACAATATCACTGATCCGCCAGTCGCAACGGCGCGTGACTTCGGCGACGACGGGATCGCGGTACAATCCCAGGAACGACATCGCGGTGGAGAGAACACCGGAGCGTTCGTTGTCGGATTTGTTGAGCAGCTCACGCGCTGCACTCGCCACGACGGGATGCGGCCCGGTCTCGCCCAGATGTGCGGTCTTCATCATGGCGCGCAGCGTGGATTCGACCGGGCGCTTTGGGTCGGACAGAAAATTGGCGACGCCTGCGAGGGTCTTCTCCGGCTCCGCATAGAGGACATGCAGGATTGCACCGACCAAAAGCGAGTGGCTGGTTTTCTCCCAGTGGTTCCGCTTGTCCAGGCTGCCTTCGGGGTCGACAAGGATGTCGGCGATATTCTGCACGTCGCGGACTTCCCATTCGCCGCGGCGGACCTCGAGCAACGGATTATAGGCCGAGGATTTGGGGTTCGTCGGATCGAAGAGCAGCACTCGGCCATGCCGTGACCGGAAGCCGGCGGTGAGCGTCCAGTTCTCGCCCTTGATGTCATGGACAATGGCCGAGCCCGGCCAGGTCAGCAGTGAAGGCACGACAAGGCCAACGCCCTTGCCGGATCGCGTCGGAGCGAAGCACAACACATGCTCCGCTCCATCATGGCGCAAGTAGTCCCGTTCGTACCGGCCGAGCACCACGCCATCCGGACCGAGCAGGCCTGCGTCACGGATTTCCTGATCCTGCGCCCAGCGGGCCGAACCGTAGGTGGCGACGTTCTTCGCCTCCCGCGCCCGCCAGACCGACATGCCGATGGCGACGGCGATCGCGATGAAGCCGCCCGACGCGGCGATTATGCCGCCGGTGGCAAAGATGCCGGGCGCATAGGCATCGTAGAAATACCACCACCACATGATGGCCACCGGGAAATAGATCGACACGCCGAGCAGCCGGAACCACGGCTCGCCGAGCTGGGCCTGATAGCCAAGGCTCCACGCGACATACTGCGTCGCACCCCAGGTAGTGGCGAGGACGATCACGAACACAATGAGAATCT
>Ga0308159_1002271_pt1 | contig 22848 bp, 18 predicted proteins | sample PhyCR1_FD_201040 | JGI IMG/M metagenome (GOLD analysis project Ga0308159, IMG submission 201040) | Phyllosphere microbial communities from UC Gill Tract Community Farm, Albany, California, United States - DLSLC.R1 | ecosystem: Host-associated > Plants > Phyllosphere > Unclassified | place: USA... | reverse complement strand
CCAGCGGAACCACCGGCAAGCCCAAGGGAGTGCAGCGCGATACGGGTGGCTACGCGGTGGCGCTGGCTGCGAGCATTCCGCATATCTTCGCCGCGCAGGCGGGCCAGACCTTCTTCTGCACCAGCGATATCGGTTGGGTGGTCGGCCACAGCTACATCGTCTACGGACCGCTGGTCGGCGGCATGGCCACGCTGCTGTACGAAGGCCTGCCCACCCAGGGTATCGACGGCCAGCCGGACGGCGGTATCTGGTGGCGCCTGGTCGAGAAGTACAAGGTGAGCGTGATGTTCAGTGCGCCGACGGCGGTGCGCGTGCTCAAGAAGCAGGACCCCGCCCTGCTCAAGCAATACGACCTGTCCAGCCTGCAGGCGCTGTTCCTGGCCGGCGAGCCGCTGGACGAGCCCACTGCGCGCTGGATCAGCGAAGGGCTGGGCGTGCCGATCATCGACAACTACTGGCAGACGGAGTCGGGCTGGCCGATCATCACCATCGCCAACGGCGTGGAAAGGAGGCCCGGCAAGTTCGGCAGCCCGGGCCTGCCGATGTACGGCTGGCGCGCCAAGATCGTGAACGAATCGACAGGATCGGAGCTGACCGAGCCGGGAGAGAAGGGCGTGGTCGTGATCGAAGGCCCGACCCCGCCGGGCTTCATGCAGACCCTCTGGCAAGACGATGCCCGCTTCGTCGACACCTACTGGAAGCGCGTGCCGGGCCCGATGGTCTATTCGACCTTCGACTGGGGCATTCGCGACGCCGATGGCTATTTCTACATTCTGGGTCGCACCGACGACGTCATCAACGTGGCGGGCCACCGGCTGGGCACGCGCGAGATCGAGGAGAGCATTTCCGGACACGCCAGCGTCGCCGAGGTGGCGGTGGTCGGCGTTGCCGACGCGCTCAAGGGCCAGGTGGCCGTGGCTTTCGTGGTGCCGCGCGATGCGGGCGCGGCTGAAGGCGAGGGCGCCCTGAAGCTGGAAGGCGAGATCATGCAGCGCGTGGCCAACCAGCTTGGTGCGCTCGCGCGCCCCGCACGGGTGCATTTCGTGAGCGGCTTGCCGAAGACACGCAGCGGCAAGCTGCTGCGCCGTGCGATCCAGGCCGTATGCGAACGGCGCGACCCCGGCGACCTCACGACGATGGACGATCCGGCCGTGCTCGAGCGCATCCGCCAACGCATTACCGCCTGAGTGGTTGTAACAAGCCCGCGACATGTCATCGTATCGACGTGGCACAATGCGATGGTACTCAGGCCCTTCCCTAGCCACAGTCGCATCCGCCAACCGGTCAAGCCGTGTCGCGGAAGGTTTCTTAAACCAGCTAATGCTTCCCCAAGGGAAGCGAAAGTCAGCGGAATATGAGCAATTCCTCGACGTCCAACGTCACACAAGCCTATGAAGGCAACACCTATCTCTTCGGTGGCAATGCGCCCTATGTCGAAGAGATGTACGAAAACTACCTCTCGAATCCCGGCAGCGTGCCTGACAACTGGCGCGAGTACTTCGACGCGCTCCAGCATGTGCCCGCCGCAGACGGCAGCAACGTCAAGGACGTTCCACACCTGCCGGTCGTCAACGCATTCGCCGAGCGTGCCAAGGCTGGAACCACCAAGGTGGTGCAGGCCAGCGGCGCCGATTCCGAACTGGGCCGCAAGCGCACCGCCGTGCAGCAGTTGATCGCCGCCTACCGCAACGTCGGCGCACGTTGGGCCAACCTCGACCCGCTCAAGCGCACCGAGCGCCCGGCGATCCCCGAACTCGAGCCGTCGTTCTACGGTTTTGCCGACGCCGACCTTGAAATCGTCTTCAACACGAGCAACACGTTCTTCGGCAAGGACACGATGTCGCTGCGCGATTTGCTGAACGCGCTGCGCGAAACGTACTGCGGCACCATCGGTGCCGAGTACATGTACACCACCGACCAGAACCACAAGCGCTGGTGGCAACAGAAGCTGGAAAGTGCCCGCACGAACCCGCAACTCAATGCCGAGCAGAAGAAGCACGTGCTCGAGCGCCTGACGGCCGCCGAAGGCCTCGAGCGCTTCCTGCACACGAAATATGTCGGCCAGAAGCGCTTCTCGCTCGAAGGTGGCGAGAGCTTCATCGTGTCGATGGACGAGTTGATCCAGGAAGCCGGCGCCAAGGGCGTGCAGGAAATCGTGATCGGCATGGCCCACCGCGGCCGACTGAACGTGCTGGTGAACTCGCTGGGCAAGCTGCCCGCCGACCTGTTCGCCGAGTTCGATCACACTGCGCCTGAAGACCTGCCCAGCGGCGACGTCAAGTACCACCAAGGCTTCAGCTCCGACGTGACCACGCGCGGCGGCCCGGTGCACCTGAGCCTCGCGTTCAATCCGTCGCATCTGGAAATCGTCAACCCGGTGGTCGAGGGCTCGGTGCGTGCCCGCATGGACCGCCGCGGCGACCCACTCGGCAAGCAGGTGCTGCCGATCATCGTGCACGGCGACGCCGCCTTCGCCGGCCAGGGTGTCGTGATGGAAACGCTGGCGCTGGCCGAGACGCGCGGTTACTCCACTGGCGGCACGGTCCACATCGTCATCAACAACCAGATCGGCTTCACCACCAGCGACCCGCGCGACAGCCGCTCGACGCTGTACTGCTCGGACATCGTCAAGATGATCGAAGCGCCGGTGCTGCACGTGAACGGCGACGATCCTGAAGCCGTGGTGCTCGCCACCCAGCTCGCGCTGGACTTCCGCATGGAATTCCAGAAGGACGTGGTCGTCGACATCATCTGTTTCCGCAAGTTGGGCCACAACGAGCAGGACACGCCGTCGCTCACGCAGCCCCTGATGTACAAGAAGATCGCCCAGCATCCCGGCACGCGCAAGCTGTATGCCGACAAGCTGGCGGCTCAAGGTCTGGGCGACACGCTCGGCGACGACATGGTCAAGGCGCAGCGCGCCGCATTCGACGCGGGCAAGAACACGTCGGATCCGGTGCTGACGAACTTCAAGAGCAAGTACGCGGTCGACTGGACCCCGTACCTGAACAAGAAGTGGACCGACGCCGGCGACACGGCCATTCCCATGGTGGAGTGGAAGCGTTTGGCCGAGAAGATCACCGCCGTGCCCGAAGGCTTCACGGTGCACCCGTTGGTCAAGAAGGTGCTGGACGACCGCGCTGCCATGGGCCGTGGCGACGCCAATGTCGACTGGGGCATGGGCGAGCACATGGCTTTCGCCTCGCTGGTGGCCAGTGGCTATCCGGTGCGTCTGTCGGGCGAGGACTGCGGCCGTGGCACGTTCACGCACCGCCACGCCGTCCTGCACGATCAGAACCGCGAAAAGTTCGACACCGGCACCTACGTGCCGCTGCAGAACGTGGCCGAAAGCCAGGCGCCGTTCGTCGTTATCGATTCGATCCTGTCCGAAGAAGCCGTGCTGGCGTTCGAGTATGGCTACGCATCGAACGACCCGAACACCCTGGTGATCTGGGAGGCACAGTTCGGCGACTTCGTCAACGGCGCCCAAGTCGTGATCGACCAGTTCATCGCATCGGGTGAAGTGAAATGGGGCCGCGTCAACGGCCTGACGCTGATGCTTCCGCATGGCTACGAAGGCCAAGGCCCCGAGCACAGCTCGGCGCGCCTGGAGCGCTTCATGCAGCTGTCGGCCGACACCAACATGCAGGTCGTGCAGCCGACCACGGCCAGCCAGATCTTCCACATCCTGCGCCGCCAGATGGTGCGCAACCTGCGCAAGCCGCTGATCATCCTCACGCCCAAGTCGCTGCTGCGCAACAAGGACGCGACCTCGCCGATGTCGGAGTTCACCAAGGGTGCGTTCCAGACGGTCATCCCTGATCCGAAGGAGCCCAAGGCCGACAAGGTCAAGCGCCTCATCGCCTGCTCGGGCAAGGTCTACTACGACCTGAACAAGAAGCGTGACGAGAAGGGTGCCGACGACGTTGCGATCATCCGCGTCGAACAGCTCTACCCGTTCCCGCACAAGGCCTTTGCCGCAGAGATCAAGAAGTACCCCAACCTGGTGGACGTGGTCTGGACGCAGGACGAACCGCAGAACCAGGGTGCCTGGTTCTTCGTGCAGCACTACATCCACGAGAACATGCTCGACGGCCAGAAGCTCGGCTATTCGGGTCGTGCGGCCTCGGCATCGCCCGCGGTCGGTTACTCGCACCTGCACCAGGAACAGCAAAAGGCGCTGGTCGATGGCGCATTCGCCAAGCTCAAGGGATTTGTCCTCACGAAGTGAGTCGGCGCCTTTTCTTGAACACCCCACACAATAAATCGGAGCCCTCTCCCAATGTCTATCGTTGAAGTCAAAGTCCCGCAACTGTCGGAATCCGTGGCCGAAGCCACCATGCTCACCTGGAAGAAGAAGGCTGGCGAATACGTCGCCGTCGACGAAATCCTGATCGAAATCGAGACCGACAAGGTCGTGCTGGAGGTGCCGGCACCTTCGGCCGGCGTGATCGCCGAGATCGTCCAGGGTGACGGCGCCACCGTGGTGGCCGACCAGCTGATTGCCAAGATCGACACCGAAGGCAAGGCCGGCGCTGCGGCACCTGCCGCCGCACCTGCTGCTGCTGCTGCTGCTGCTCCGGCAGCCGCGCCCGCACCGGCGCAAGCCGCTGCTGCGGCAACCACCGGCGGTGCCAAGTCCGACGTCGCCATGCCGGCCGCTGCCAAATTGCTGGCCGACAACAACCTGTCGACCGGCGATGTGTCGGGCACGGGCAAGGACGGCCGCGTGACCAAGGGCGACGTGCTCGGCGCCGTGGCTTCTGGCACGACCGCCAAGGCCCCGGCCGCTGCCCCGGCCCCGGCCGCCAAGCCCGCGCTGCAACAAGTCGCTGCACCGTCGAGCCCTAAGGATCTGGGCGAGCGCCCGGAACAGCGCGTGCCTATGAGCCGCCTGCGCGCCCGTATCGCCGAGCGCCTGCTGCAATCGCAGTCGACCAACGCCATCCTGACCACCTTCAACGAAGTCAACATGGCCCCGGTCATGGAGATGCGCAAGAAGTTCCAGGACGCGTTCACCAAGGAACACGGCGTCAAGATCGGCTTCATGAGCTTCTTCGTGAAGGCTGCAGTGCATGCGCTGAAGAAATTCCCGGTCATCAACGCCTCGGTCGACGGCAACGACATCGTCTACCACGGCTACTTCGACATCGGCATTGCCGTCGGTTCGCCGCGCGGCTTGGTGGTGCCCATCCTGCGCAACGCCGACCAGATGAGCTTCGCCGAGATCGAAAAGAAGATCGCCGAATTCGGCAAGAAGGCGCAAGACGGCAAGCTGGGCATCGAAGACATGACTGGCGGCACCTTCTCGATCTCCAATGGTGGCACCTTCGGCTCGATGCTGTCGACGCCGATCATCAACCCGCCGCAGTCGGCCATCCTGGGCGTGCACGCGACCAAGGACCGCGCGGTGGTGGAGAACGGCCAGATCGTCATCCGTCCGATGAACTATCTCGCCATGTCGTACGACCACCGCATCATCGACGGCCGCGAAGCCGTGCTGGGCCTGGTCGCCATGAAGGAAGCGCTGGAAGACCCGTCGCGCCTGCTGTTCGACATCTGAGAACGCGATGCGCCGCTTCCTTGCGGGTCTGCTGTGCGGGCTGAGCCTGGTGCCATTCGGTGCCAGCCTGGCCACGCAGGACGACGATGGATGGAGCGGGCTTTATCGTCTCGAGTGGGTGGGCGGCCGGGAACGGCAGGGTGCAGACATGCGGATCGAACGGGCCCCGGACGCCGACCCTGGCAAGCTGGTCGAGAGGTACCGGAGCGACCTGACACGCTGGACGATGTCGCAGGCCGAAGTCCCCCGCGAAAGAACGACCTTGCGGCGCTTTCTGCCCACCGAGTACAGAGGGTGGGGGTGGGACGACCTGCCCAAGGACGTGCGCATCGAATGCCTGGACGCGAGTCGCATGTTCGTGTGCAGGACTGCGCCGGGCACGACGATCTCTTTCGGGCCGGACCGGCCGAATCGCGAAACGCTCGTGGCGAGGACAGGTGTCTTCGGCGTAGTCCTCCACGCGGGCGCTTTCGAACTGAAAAAACTGGATTGAAATCATGAGCAAGCAATTCGACGTCATCGTCATCGGCGGCGGCCCTGGTGGCTACATCGCCGCCATTCGGGCCGCGCAACTCGGCTTCAACGTCGCCTGCGTCGACGAATGGAAGAACGCCAAGGGCGGCCCTGCACTCGGAGGTACCTGCACCAACGTCGGATGCATTCCGTCGAAGGCGCTGCTGCAGTCGTCGGAGCACTTCGAACATGCCGGCAAGCACTTCGTCGACCACGGCATCAACGTGACGGGCCTGGAGCTGGACCTCGGCAAAATGCTCGCCCGCAAGGACCAGGTCGTCAAGCAGAACAACGACGGCGTTGCGTACCTCTTCAAGAAGAACAAGATCACGTTCTTCCATGGCCGCGCGTCCTTCACGAAGGCTGCTGAAGGCGGCTACGAACTCCAGGTTGCCGGCGCCGCCGAAGAGGCGATCGTGGGCAAGCACATCATCGTGGCCACGGGCTCCAACGCCCGCGCGCTGCCGAACGCACCGTTCGATGAGGTCAACATCCTGTCGAACGATGGTGCGCTGCGCGTGGGCGCCGTCCCCAAGAAGCTGGCGCTGATCGGTTCCGGCGTGATCGGGCTGGAAATGGGGTCAGTGTGGCGCCGTCTGGGCGCTGAAGTCACGGTGCTCGAAGGCTTGCCGACGTTCCTGGGCGCGGTCGACGAACAGATCGCCAAGGAAGCCAAGAAGGCTTTCGACAAGCAGGGCCTGAAGATCGAACTGGGCGTGAAGGTGGGCGAGATCAAGACCTCGGCCGATGGCGTCTCGGTGGCCTACACCAATGCCAAGGGCGAAGCCGTGTCGCTGGATGTCGACAAGCTGATCGTGTCGATCGGCCGCGTGCCCAACACCATCGGCCTGAACGCCGAAGCCGTGGGCCTGGCGCTCGACGAACGAGGTGCCATCACGGTGGACGGCGACTGCAAGACCAACCTGCCCAACGTCTGGGCGATCGGCGACGTGGTGCGCGGCCCGATGCTCGCGCACAAGGCCGAGGAAGAGGGCGTTGCGGTTGCCGAGCGCATTGCCGGCCAGCATGGTCACGTCAACTTCAACACGATCCCGTGGGTGATCTACACCTCGCCGGAAATCGCATGGGTCGGCCAGACCGAGCAGCAACTCAAGGCCAGTGGCCGCGCCTACAAGGCCGGCACCTTCCCGTTCCTGGCGAATGGTCGCGCACGTGCGCTGGGCGATACCACCGGCATGGTCAAGTTCCTGGCCGATGCGGCCACGGACGAGATCCTGGGCGTGCACATGGTGGGCCCGCAGGTCAGCGAACTGATCTCCGAAGCCGTCGTGGCGATGGAGTTCAAGGCCAGTGCCGAAGACATCGCGCGCATCTGCCATGCGCATCCTTCGCTGTCGGAAGCCACCAAGGAAGCGGCGCTCGCCATCGACAAGCGCACGCTGAACTTCTAAGAAAAAGCAGGCCCCTCGGGTCCGCACTGGCGCGGATCCGATGGCGGCCACCGATCATCTTGAACGTCAAACAAGCGTACGAAGCGGAACTCGTCACCCGCGGCTTTCGCAGCGACCCGGCCCAGTTGCGCGCTGTGGAGGCGCTGCAACGTTGCGCCAACGAGTGGGCCAGCTACAAGGCCCAACGCTCGAACGCGCTGAAAAAGCTGATCAACCGTCCGGAAGTGCCGCGCGGCGTCTACATGTACGGTGGCGTCGGGCGTGGCAAGAGCTTCCTGATGGACTGCTTCTTCAACGTGGTGCCGATCAAGCGCAAGACGCGCCTGCATTTCCACGAATTCATGCGCGAAGTGCACCGTGAACTGCGCGAGCTGCAGGGCATCGTCAACCCGCTCGACGAACTCGGCAAGCGCATCTCCAAGCGCTACAAGCTCATCTGTTTCGACGAATTCCACGTGGCGGACATCACCGACGCGATGATCCTGCACCGGTTGCTGGCAGCGCTGTTCGACAATGGCGTCGGTTTCGTCACGACCTCCAATTTCAAGCCCGACGACCTGTATCCCGATGGGCTTCACCGAGACCGCATCCTGCCGGCCATCGCGCTGCTCAACGAGCGGCTCGAAGTGCTGAGCGTCGACAACGGCACCGATTACCGTCGCCGCACGCTCGAACAGGTGCGGCGCTACCTCACCCCGAATGGCCCGGAGGCCGACCGTGAAATGAACGAGGCTTTCGACCAGTTGGCCGAGAAAGCCGACGAAGATCCTGTGCTGCATATCGAGTCACGCGAGATTCGGTCGCGACGCAAGGCGGGTGGCGTGGTGTGGTTCGACTTTCGCAGTCTCTGCGGCGGCCCGCGCTCGCAGAATGACTACCTGGAAATTGCCACGCAGTTCCACACCGTGTTGCTGTCCGATGTGCCCGAAATGGCAGTAGGCAGGGCCTCTGAAGCGCGGCGCTTCACGTGGCTGGTCGACGTGTTCTACGACCGCCGGGTCAAGCTCATCATGTCCGCCGAAGTGCCGCCCGAGGCGTTGTACACCGAAGGTCCGCTGGCGCACGAATTTCCGCGCACGGCGTCCCGGCTCAACGAGATGCAGTCGGCGGAGTTTCTCGCGCTCGAACGCAGGACCGTCGATACTCGACTCACATGAAGAAACTGCTCGCCTCCCTTTCCGTCGCGCTGTTCGCATCGCTGCCCCTGTTGGGCGCAGGGGGCGCTGCCGCGCAGGCGCTGGCGACTGCGGGCAACACCAATTTCACTGCCGAGCGCGCGCGGCTGGCTGCACAGCGACAGGACATGGACGAGCGTGTCAAGGCGCGGCAGGCCGAGTGCTACCAGCGCTTCGTCGTCGAGTCGTGCCTGAGTGCCATTCGCGCCGAGCGCCGCAAGGAAGATGAAGACATCAAGCGGCAGGAAGCGGCGATGAACGACATCGAGCGCAAGCAGCGCGGCGCCGCACAGCTCGAGATGCTCGACCAGAAGGCTGCCACACCGCGACCGCAGGACGCGGACGACACGCGGGCCCGCTCGGTCGAACAACAGCAGGAACGCGAACGGCGTGCGGCCGAGAATGCGCGCAGCCGCGAGGCAGCCGCTGCAGAAAGCGCCCAGAAGCGTCTGCAGTTCGAGAATCGACAGCGCACTGCAGCCGAAGACCGGGCCAAGGCAGCCGAACGGCGTGCCGAAGGTCCTGCGCTGGCACGCACCTACGAAGAGAAGGTGCAAAAGGCTGAGAGGCATCGGGCCGAGATCGAGCGCAAGAATGCCCAGCGCGCCAAGCCGCGGTCGGCGCCTCTGCCGCCCCCGCCTTGAGCGTGGCGGACGCAGGCAATCTTTCCGAGCAGGTCCGCGCGGTCTTTGCGGACGGTGGCGTGCTGTCGCGCGCCGCAGACGAATTTCGGGAGCGTGGCGGCCAGACCGAAATGGCGCTGGCCGTCGCGCGCACCATCGAAGACGGCGGCGTGCTCGTCGTCGAGGCGGGCACCGGTGTCGGCAAGACCTTTTCCTATCTGGTGCCCTCGCTGCTGAGTGGCGAGCGCGTGCTGCTGTCGACCGCCACCAAGACGCTGCAAGACCAGCTCTTCGGGCGCGACCTCCCGCGGCTGGTCCAAGCGCTGGCATTGCCGGTTCGCACGGCACTCCTGAAAGGGCGGGCCAGCTACCTCTGCCTGCATCGCCTGCACCAGGCCCGACACGACCCGTCGCTGCCCGAGCGCGGCAGCGTGCGAACTTTGGCCAAGATCGAGCAATGGGCCGTGGCCACGCGCACGGGCGATCTGGCTGAATTGCCAGGGCTGGACGAACGATCGCCCCTGATTCCGCTGGTCACCTCCACACGCGAAAACTGCCTGGGCGCCCAGTGCCCACAGTTCAAGCCCTGCCATGTCAACCTGGCGCGCCGCGAGGCGCTGGCGGCCGACCTGGTCGTCATCAACCACCATCTGTTCTTTGCCGACTTGGCGGTGCGCGAGTCCGGCATGGCCGAGCTGCTGCCCAGCGTGCGCGTGGTGGTGTTCGACGAGGCACATCAGCTCAACGAGACCGGCGTTCAGTTCCTGGGTTCGCAACTGGGCACGGGCCAGGCACTGGATTTCGCGCGCGACCTGCTGGCCACCGGGCTGCAGCAGGCGCGAGGCCTGGTCGACTGGAGCTCACTGGTGGCGGGCGTCGAGCGGGGAGCCCGCGAATTGCGCTTGTCGGTGGGCAAGCAATGGCCGGGCGCCAAGCTGCGCTGGGCCCATGCCGGCGCACCCGAAGGCGTTGCCCTCCATCCGTGGCAAGACGCACTCGACCTGCTGCAGGCCGCCTTCGAGCAGGCGGCGGAAGGCCTGGACACCGTCAGCGAAATCTCGCCCGATTTCGTACGGCTGCACGAGCGGGCGACGCAACTCGCCGAGCGCGCGGCGCTGTTCGCCCAGCCCTGCGCGCTCGCCTCGGTGCGCTGGGTCGATGTCGGCACCCATCTGCGACTGGTGGAGTCGCCCCTGGACATTGCCGACGCCGTGCGCAAGCGCGTGCTCCGTACCGATGCGCAAGACCCGGAGTCGATCGGCCGCGCGTGGATCTTCACGTCGGCCACGCTGGGCGACGACCCGCGGCTGCGGTGGTTCACCGAACCCTGCGGGCTCGAGGATGCCGAGGTGCTGCGTGTCCACAGTCCGTTCGACTATGCGTCGCAGGCGGCGCTTTACGTGCCGCGGACCTTCCCCAAGCCGAACGACCCTGCCCACAGCGGCGCGGTCGCCAAGCTCGCGGCGCGTGGCGCCCGCGCACTGGGTGGCCGCACGCTCGTACTGACCACGACCTTGCGTGCGCTGCGGACCATCGGCGATGTGCTGCGCCAGCAACTGGAACCGATGAGCGCCTCAGAGCGACCCGACGTGCTGGTGCAGGGAGAGTTACCCAAACGCGTGCTGATGGACCGCTTTCGCGAAGGCGCGAGCGGCGGCCGTGCAGGCTGCGTGCTGGTGGCGTCCGCGTCTTTCTGGGAGGGGTTCGACGCGCCCGGCGATGCGCTGCAACTGGTCGTCATCGACAAACTGCCTTTTCCGCCCCCCAACGATCCGCTGGTCGAGGCGCGTTCCCAGCGCCTGGAGGCGCAGGGCCGGAACGCATTTGGGGAGTATTCGCTGCCCGAAGCCGCCGTGGCGCTCAAGCAGGGAGCGGGCCGTCTGATACGCCGTGAAAGCGATCAGGGCGTGCTGGTGATCTGCGACACCCGGCTGGTCGCCATGGGCTATGGCAAGCGCCTGATCGCGGCGCTGCCACCGATGCGCCGACTCGAAAGCGACGCGGATTTCGAAGCCGCGATCGACGCGCTTCAGTAGCCTGTTACCAGACCTTCCACCACGGGTCGTCTTTCGCACGGAATCCGCGTGCCAGGTACTCGCTCTGCGGATAGTTGGTGACCAGCACGCGCTGGGCATCGTCGCGAAGGTCGGTCAGGCCCAACGCATCGTACGATTTCACCATGATGTACAGCGCTTCTTCGAGCGCAGGCACTTCGCGGTAGTCGGCCAGTGCCAGCTGGGAGCGGTTGATCGCCGCCAGATACGCGCCGCGCTGGTAGTAGTAGCGCGCCACGTGCACCTCGTACTGCGCGAGCGAATTCACCACGTAGTTCATGCGCTGGCGCGCGTCGGGCGTGTAGCGCGAGGCAGGAAAGCGCGTGACCAGTTCCTTGAACGCCTCGAACGACTCCTTGGCCGCCTTCTGGTCGCGCTCGGACAGATCCTGGCGCGTCATGAACGACAGGAACCCCAGTTCGTCGTTGAAGTTGATCACGCCCTTGAGGTACAGCGCATAGTCGAGCGCAGGACTGGCCGGATGCAGCTTGATGAAGCGGTCGATGGTGGCAATCGCGGCGGGCTTTTCGCCCGACTTGTACTGCGCGTAGGCCTTGTCCAGCTGGGCCTGCTGGGCCAGTGGCGTGCCTGCGGCGCGGCCTTCGAGCTTCTCGTACAGCGGCACGGCCTTGTCCCAGGCACCGGAGTCGGCCTCGTCCTTGGCCTCGGTGTAGATCTTGTTGGGACTCCAGTTTGCCGTCTCGTCGACCTTGCTGGTCGCGCAACCGGACACCAACCAGGCGGTGGCGCAAAGGGCCAGCCAACCAGGGACAACCGATAATTTGGAGCGAAACATCAAATGAAGCTTTCTTGAAACAACTGCCCCCGATTATATCGACCGCCCCCCTAGGCGAGCCGACCGCCGTTGCGGCCCCACTTTCAGTCCGGGATGGCGCCGACGCGCCGGACGTGGAGGAGGGCGCGGACGTTGCCGAACCGAGCGAGCTGCGCGCCTTCGTCGTGGGGGTGGCACAGCACGGCCAGCGCCTGGACCGCGCGCTCGCCGAACTGGTGCCCGAACTGTCGCGCAGCTACTTGCAGCAGCTCATCGAGGCGGGCGTCGTCGAACTCCAGGGCAAGGTCGTTACCAAAGTGTCCGCCGCCGTGCGTGCAGGCGTGTCCGGCCGCATCGAACTGCGGCCGACACCCCAGAGCCAGGCATTCCGGCCCGAGGCCATGCCGATCGACGTGATCTACGAGGACGAACACCTGCGAGTGATCAACAAGCCGGCCGGCCTGGTGGTGCATCCCGCGCCGGGGCATTGGAGCGGCACCTTGCTCAACGGTTTGCTGGCGCTCGACCCGAAAGCCGTGCTGCTGCCGCGCGCGGGCATCGTGCACAGGCTGGATCGCGACACCAGCGGCCTGATGGTGGTGGCGCGCACCCGTACCACCATGGACGCGCTTGTCGCGCTGATCGCAGCACGCGAAGTCACGCGCCAGTATGTGGCCATGGCCCACAAACCCTGGGACGGGCCGCGCGCGCGCCAGGTCGACGCGCCCATCGGCCGCGATCCACGCAACCGCCTGCGCATGGCGGTGGTCGACCTGGAGCGCCATCCCGGTAAGCTGGCGCGCACGCGCATCGAGCGCCTGGACGACTGCGACGACGGCTGCGTGGTGCGGTGCACCCTCGAAACCGGCCGCACTCACCAGATTCGCGTACACATGGCGTCGATCGGCCATCCGCTGGTTGCCGACACGCTGTACGGCGGACACGCCGCCGCGGGCCTGACCCGCCAGGCGTTGCATGCCTTCCGTCTCGCCTTCGTGCATCCGGTGACGCAGGAAAACCTCGAATTTCGCGCGCCGCTGCCAGCGGATCTGGCAGATGGCCTGCGCGACTGGGGTCTGGATTACAATCAGGGCTGACGGCCCCCGGGGCCCCGTCGGCCGCTCGTGTCGACCTTGCGCTGAACCCGCCATGTGCCGGCAGCGCCTCCCGCTTCTCTCTCATCCCTCTGAACGTGCGCCGCTGGCGCCTTTTCCCGGATTACGCGAACCATGAATACGGCGGATGCCAAGCGCATTCTCGAAACCGCCTTGATCTGTTCGTCGCAACCCTTGTCGGTGCGCGACATGCGCGTCCTGTTCGACGACGAACTGGGCGCCGACACGCTCAAGGCCTTGCTGCTTGAACTGCAGGACGACTGGACGCAGCGCGGTCTGGAGCTCGTGAGCGTGGGCACCGGATGGCGCTTCCAGAGCCGTCCGGAAATGCGCGACCACCTCGACCGCCTGCATCCCGAGAAGCCGCCACGCTACACGCGCGCCGCACTCGAAACCTTGGCCATCATCGCGTACCGTCAGCCGGTCACGCGCGGCGACATGGAAGACATCCGGGGCGTGACCATCAATTCGATGATCATCAAGCAGCTCGAGGACCGCAACTGGGTCGAAGTCATCGGACACCGCGAAACCGTGGGCCGGCCCGCGCTTTTCGCGACGACCCGCCAGTTCCTCGACGATCTGGGCCTGGCCTCGCTCGACCAGTTGCCGGTGATCGAGACCCCTGCACATCAGAGCGCACTGCTCGACGCGCTCGCCGAAGCGGCCGGCGCCAACGCAGCCCAGGCGGCCTTGCCGATGGACGCGCCAGCCGAACTACCGGCCGACCTGAACCCCGAACCCACCGACGCACCTGCTTCTTCCGAAGCACCGCCAACCCCCGGCATCGCTTGGGATGCTGCGCCTGAAGACAAGGCCGGCACCTCCGCCGTCCCACCCGGAAATCCATCATGAGCTCCTCCGAACCCGACGACGCGGCCCAGCTGCCATCCGATCTCCCCGCCAGCGACGTGCCTGGCCAGGACGCGCCTGACGCGGCCGCGCCGCGCAAACGCCGCCCCCGCAAGCCCAAGGCTGCCACCGAAATCGCGTCGAGCGAGGGTGAGGCCGTGACCGCGCAGGCGACCGACGGCGTGGATCCTGTCGTCGGCCATGCGCCTGCCGCGCCGCCGGTACCCGCATTGGGCGCCGCCGACGTCGAGGCAGAAGACATCGACGAGGACGAGGACGAAGAGCCAGACGAAGAGGAGGACGACCTCGACCGCGCCCGTCGCGCCGCCGACAAGGCCCAGCGGAACGCGCCGCCGCCGCAGCCCATCCGCTTCGCCGACGTCATCTCCGGCCAGTTCGACGCTGACGAGGAAAGCCCGGAAGTACCGCCACTCAAGCGGGTGCTGCTGCCGGAGGCCGATTCGCCCAAGCTGCACAAGGTGCTCGCCCAAGCCGGCCTGGGCTCGCGCCTCGAGATGGAGGCGCTGATCCTGCAGGGCCGCATTTCAGTGAACAACGAGCCTGCACACATCGGCCAGCGCATCCAGTACGGCGACCAGGTCAAGATCAACGGCAAGCCGATCCGCTACCGGATCGCACCGCCGCCGCCGCGCGTCATCGCCTACCACAAGCCCACCGGTGAAGTGGTGACCAACGACGACCCTCAGAACCGTCCGACGGTGTTCCGCAAGCTGCCGCGCCTGCAGCAGGGCAAATGGCAGTCGGTCGGGCGTCTCGACCTGAACACCGAAGGCCTGCTGCTTTTCACGAGCTCGGGCGAACTGGCCAATCAGCTCATGCATCCGCGCTTCGGCCTGGAGCGGGAATACGCGGTGCGGGTACTCGGCGCGCTCAACAGCGAAGAGAAGAAGAAGCTCCTCGAAGGCGTGCGCCTGGACGACGGCATGGCCCAGTTCGGCAGCATCGAGGAGGGCGGCGGCGAAGGCTCCAACCACTGGTACAAGGTCACCATTTCGGAAGGCCGCAACCGCGAAGTGCGCCGCCTGTTCGAATCGGTCGGCCATGCCGTGAGCCGGCTCATCCGCATCCGCTACGGCGCGATGCTCTTGCCGCGCGGCCTCAAGCGCGGCGCCTGGATGGAGCTGGACGACCGGGACATCCGCCAGCTGTTCGACGCTGCCGGCGGCGCCGAGCGTCCCGCGCGCGCCCCGGCCGGTCCACGGGGTCCGGGCGAGGGTGGTGGACGCACCAACCGCAACAGCCCGCAGCGTCGTGGCAACGCCGGAGGCGGCGGTGGCAACCGGGGGCGCAGTGGCCCGCCGGGCGCACCGCCCCAGGGCCGTCGCGGCAACGACAACGTCCGTGGCGATCGCCAGGGTCAGGGCGGCAAGCGCCAGGGCGGCGCGGCAGGCGACCGTCAGCCGGCCGGCAACCAGCCCGACCCGATGAAGACCTCGCTGGGCTACATCGGCGCCGACAGCTTCTCGCGCCAGCGCAAAGAGCAACGCCAGGCGCCGCGTGGGCCGGGTGGCGGCAATTCCGGTGGTCCTGGCGGCAATCGCCGTCGCGGCCGCTGACAACATTCCCGATCGGTTGCGGTCTTTCATGGTCTCTTCATGAGCCTTGCGGGTCGCGCCGGTTAAAATCGCTGGCTTTGTCAAGGCTGTGTGTCCCGGTCGACCGGGCATTGCAGCCGAGGCGAACGTCTTCAAAATCAACTGCTCAGGAAGCATCTCAATGGCAATCGAACGCACTCTCTCCATCATCAAGCCCGACGCCGTCGCCAAGAACGTCATCGGCAAGATCGTCTCCCGCTTCGAAGCAGCCGGCCTCAAGATCGCCGCTGCCAAGCTGGTGCAACTGTCGCGCGCCGAAGCCGAGCAGTTCTACGCCGTGCACAGCGCACGTCCTTTCTTCAAGGACCTGGTCGAGTTCATGATCTCCGGCCCTGTGTTCGTGCAAGTGCTCGAAGGTGAAAACGCGATCGCCAAGAACCGCGACCTGATGGGCGCCACCGATCCGAAGAAGGCCGACGCCGGCACCATCCGCGCCGACTTCGCCGACAGCATCGACGCCAATGCAGTGCATGGCTCGGACGCTCCTGAAACCGCAGCGAACGAAATCTCGTTCTTCTTCGCTGGCCTCAACGTCTACGCACGCTGAGGTTCGAACCCGTCCGACGCACATGACGACCACGGCCAACCTGCTCGAGTTCGATCTGGAGGGCCTGGCTGCGTTCTGCGAACGGCTGGGTGAAAAGCGTTTCCGCGCCACGCAGCTGTTCCGCTGGATTCACCAGCGGGGCGCGAGCGATTTCGCGCAGATGACCGATCTGGCCAAGTCGCTGCGCGAAAAGCTCGCGACGACGGCCCGAGTCGAGGCCCTTGCGGTCATCACCCAACACGAGTCGGCCGACGGCACCATCAAGTGGCTGTTCGACGTGGGCGATGGCAATGCCGTCGAAGCCGTTTTCATTCCCGAGGACGACCGCGGCACCTTGTGCGTGTCGTCCCAGGCAGGCTGCGCAGTCGGCTGCCGTTTCTGCTCGACCGGTCACCAGGGTTTCAGCCGCAACCTGACGACCGGCGAGATCGTCGCGCAGCTCTGGTTTGCCGAACACTTCCTGCGCAAGCATCTCAAGCGCAGCGAGCGCGTCATCTCCAACGTGGTGATGATGGGCATGGGCGAGCCGCTGCAGAACTACAACGCGTTGGTGCCTGCACTGCGCACCATGCTCGATGACAACGCCTACGGCCTGTCGCGCCGTCGCGTGACGGTTTCGACGTCGGGTGTGGTGCCCATGATGGACCGCCTTGGCATCGATTGCCCGGTGGCGCTGGCCGTGTCGCTGCATGCGCCCAACGATCCGTTGCGCGACGACCTGGTGCCGCTCAACCGCAAGTACCCCATCGACGAGTTGCTGGACGCCTGCAAGCGTTACCTCGCTCATGCGCCGCGTGATTTCATCACTTTCGAGTACTGCATGCTCGACGGGGTGAACGACCAGCCGTCGCATGCCAAAGAGCTGGTGGAACTTGTGCGCTCGACCGGCGTGTCGTGCAAGTTCAACCTGATTCCCTTCAATCCGTTCCCCGCATCGGGCCTGCTGCGCTCGCCCCAGCCGCGCGTGCTGGCCTTTGCCAAGGCGTTGAGCGAGGCGGGCATCGTGACGACCGTGCGCAAGACGCGTGGCGATGACATCGACGCGGCCTGCGGTCAGTTGGCAGGCGACGTGAAGGACCGCACCCACGCAGCCGAACGAATGGCGCAGCGCCGCACCGTGATGCTCCATCCGGTCGGTGCCGCCCGCAAGCCGGTGTCGCCGCAGGAGCACTGAGGCCATGACGACGGTCTTTTCGGGCGCGCGGGCGTTGGCGCTTCCGGCACTGCTGCTGGCTGCAGTGGTCGCGGTCGCAGCGCTGCTGGGTGGCTGCGTGTCCACCAGCCCGTCGCGCACCGTGCTCAACCGGCAGGCAGGGGTCGATCCCCTTGCGGACCGTCAGCGCGCCCGTATCCGGCTCGAGCTGGCGATCGGCTATGCCCACCAGGGTCAGACCGCCGTGGCGCTGGAAGAGATCAAGCAGGCGCTCGTGCTCGATCCTGCCTATGCCGACGCCTACAACGTTCGCGGGCTGATTGCCATGCAAGTGGCCGATACCGCCTTGGCGGAAGACAGCTTTCGCCGCGCACTCGCCCTCGCGCCGCAGGATCCGAACACCCTGCACAACGTGGGATGGCTGCGCTGCGACCAGGGCCGCTACGGCGATGCCGATGCGCTCTTCCAGCAGGCGCTCGCCGTACCAGGCTATGCGCAGACGGCCCGCACATGGATGACCTCGGGCATCTGCCAGCAACGCGCAGGGCAGGCCGAAGCCGCCGAGCGCAGCCTGCTGCGTGCCCGTGTGCTCGACGCCGACGATCCGGTGATTGGATTCCACCTGGCGCAGCTGGCCGAAGCCAAGGGTGACCTGGCCGGTGCGGACGCCTATATTCGCCGTGTCAATGACGGGCCCTTGGCGAACGCCGAAACGCTGTGGCTCGGCATCCGGGTCGACAACAAACTGAACCGCCGCGAAACGATGGCTGAGCTCGGGGCTCGGTTGCAGCGGCGCTTCCCGCAGTCGCGGGAAGCTATTGCGTACGAACGCGGGAATTTCAATGATTGAACGGGCCAGCGAACTTGCTGCATCTTCCGCGCAACCGATGGTTGCGGGCGACACCAACCACCTGACGGCCGGCGACATGCTGCGCCAGGCGCGAGAAGCGCACGGCCTGCAGATCGACGTCGTGGCAGCTGCACTCAAGGTGCCGGTCAAGAAGCTGCAGGCGCTCGAGGACGACGATATCGCCGCGCTGCCTGACCCGGTCTTTGCGCGTGCACTGGCGGCGAGCATTGCCCGCGCGCTGCACATCGATCCGGCGCCGGTGCTGGCCAAGCTTCCGGGGGCCGCGCGTCCGGGCCTGGCGGACGCCGACCAGACCATCAGCTCGAACATCCGTTCGGGCGCACCGCGCTCCGGGAGAGGCGGGGGCGGTTGGCAGCCGTCGCGTGCGGTATGGATCTTCGTCGCCCTGCTGCTCGTGGGCGCGGCGGCGGTCCTGTGGCTGCCGTCGTCGGTGTTCGAGCGCCTGGGGGCCACGGTGTCCCGCATGACGTCCAGCCAGGATGGAGGCTCGACGCCCAACACGCTGCTGTCAGGCGAGACGCTGCCGCCCGGCACGGTCGTCGAGCCCGCCATTGCCGCTGTCGAGCCCGCCGCGCCTCCCGTGCAGGCGGCGTCGGCACCCGTGCTCGGTACATCGGGAGCAGCCCCTGCACCGGTGGCACCGCCCCCGAGCGACGCGCTGGTGTTCGTTGCGCGCGAGGATTCCTGGGTCACCGTCAACGAAGCCGGTGGCAAGCAACTGTTGCGCCGCACGATCAAGGCGGGCGAGACCGTGGGCCTGTCCGGCGCGCTGCCGCTGTCGGTGGTCATTGGCCGCGCGTCGGGCATGAACGTCCAGGTGCAGGGCAAGCCTTTCGATCTGGCGTCGGTCACCAAGTCCGGCGGCGTTGCACGTTTCGAGGTGAAACCATGAGCGATCCCATGACCGATCCGTTCCCCATCGAGCCGGCTGCGCCCGCGGCGCGGCGCTCGCGCCAGGCCCAGGTGGCATGGGGGCCGCGCATCGTCACGGTCGGTGGCGATGCACCGGTGCGCGTACAGTCGATGACCAACACCGACACGGTCGATGCCATCGGCACCGCCATCCAGGTGAAGGAGTTGGCCATCGCAGGTTCGGAAATGGTGCGCATCACGGTCAACACGCCCGAGGCTGCGGCGCAGGTGCCGTACATCCGCGAGCAGCTCGATCGCATGGGCATCGACGTGCCGCTGATCGGCGACTTCCACTACAACGGGCATCGCTTGCTGACCGACTATCCGGCCTGCGCCGAGGCGCTCAGCAAGTACCGCATCAACCCCGGCAACGTGGGCAAGGGCGACAAAAAGGACAAGCAGTTCGGCCAGATGATCGAGGCCGCGATGCGCTGGAACAAGCCGGTGCGCATTGGCGTGAACTGGGGCAGCCTCGACCAGGAATTGCTCGCACACTTGATGGACATCAACAGCAAGCGTGCCACGCCCTGGGGAGCGAAGTCGGTGATGTACGAGGCGCTCGTGAGCTCGGCCATCGATTCGGCCAGGCTGGCCGAATCGATGGGCATGAACGGCAACCAGATCATCCTCAGCTGCAAGGTGAGCGGCGTGCAGGATCTGATCTCGGTCTACCGCGAACTCGCCAAGCGCTGCAGCTACCCGCTGCACCTGGGCCTGACCGAAGCCGGCATGGGCACCAAGGGCACCGTGGCTTCGGCGACGGCCCTGTCGGTGCTGCTGCAGGAGGGCATCGGCGACACCATTCGCGTGTCGCTCACGCCGCAGCCCGGCGAATCGCGCACGCAGGAAGTGGTGATCGCCAACGAGATCCTGCAGGCGCTGGGCCTGCGGGTGTTCGTGCCGAGCGTCACGGCTTGTCCGGGCTGTGGCCGCACGACCAGCATCACTTTCCAGGAACTGGCCAAGACCATCGACGACTACCTGCGCCAGCAGATGCCGGTCTGGCGCAAGAAATACCCGGGCGTGGAAACGCTCAAGGTGGCCGTGATGGGCTGCATCGTGAACGGCCCAGGCGAGAGCAAGCATGCCGACATCGGCATCAGCCTGCCGGGTACCGGCGAGGCGCCGGCCGCCCCTGTCTTCATCGACGGCGAGAAAGCGCTGACCCTGCGCGGCGACAACATCGCCGCCGAATTCCATGAGCTCGTCGAGCGCTACATCGACAAACGCTTCGGCCAGGCGCAGGCCGCCGAAGCCGTCTGAATATCTTTATCCGCGGAATCCATGGCTGAAAAATTGAATGCCGTCAAAGGCATGAACGACATCCTGCCGCCCGAGTCGGCGCGTTGGGAATGGCTCGAGGCGACAGTGCGTGACCTGATGGGGCGCTTTGCGTACCGCAACGTGCGCACGCCCATCCTGGAGCACACGGCGCTCTTCGTGCGTGGCATCGGCGAGGTGACGGACATCGTCGAGAAGGAGATGTACGCCTTCGAAGACCGCTCCGACAAGCATGGACAGGCCGAGCACCTGGCCATGCGCCCGGAGAACACGGCGGGGCTGGTGCGCGCGGTGATCGAGCACAACATGCTGTACGACGGGCCCAAGCGTCTTTGGTACACCGGTCCGATGTTCCGGCGCGAGAAGCCGCAGCGCGGACGCTACCGCCAGTTTCACCAGATCGGCGCCGAAGCACTGGGGTTTGCAGGTCCCGACGTGGACGCCGAACTCATCCTGCTGGCCAGTGCACTGTGGAAGGCGATCGGCCTGATGGACGTGCGGCTGGAACTCAACAGCCTGGGCCAGCCCGCCGAGCGCGCGCAGCATCGCGCGAGGCTGATCGCCCACTTCGAGCAGCATGCCGACAAGCTCGACGAAGATGCCAAGCGCCGCCTGCACAGCAACCCGCTGCGCATCCTGGACACCAAGAATCCGGCGATGAAGGACGTGGTCGAAGCGGCGCCGAAGCTGATCGATTTTCTGGGCGCCGAATCGTTGGCCCACTTCGAAGGGTTGCAGGCGATCCTGCGCGCCAACGACATCGCCTTCACGATCAACCCGCGGCTCGTGCGCGGGCTGGACTACTACAACCTGAGCGTGTTCGAGTTCGTGACCGATCGTCTGGGCGCGCAGGGCACGGTATGTGCAGGCGGGCGTTACGACGACCTGATCGTGCAGATCGGCGGCAAGCCCGCCCCTGCGGTCGGGTGGGCCATGGGCGTCGAACGCGTGCTCGATCTGCTCAAGGAACAGGGCGCCGACGTGGCGGTCCCGTTGCCCATGGCCTATGCCGTCGTGCCTGATGCAGCGTCGATGCCGATCGTGTTGCGCACGCTGCAGGCTCTGCGGGAAGCGGGCGTCAGCGTTCAGATGCACGCGGCCACCGCGGACGGGCTGAGCAGTTTCAAGTCGCAGATGAAGAAGGCCGACGGCAGCGGTGCGCCGTATGCGCTGATCTTCGGCGCCGATGAGCTTGCACGGGGTGAAGTCACTGTCAAGGCACTGCGCGATGGCACCGGTGTCCAGACCGCCCGTGCGCTCTCCGACTTGGTCACCTGGGCCGCCACCCTACAATCGCCGGTTCCCTTTCACTGACAGCGCATGGCAACTCATCTCGACCTCGAAGAACAGGAACAGCTCGACCAGCTCAAGCATTTCTGGAACACGTACGGCACCTTGATCACCTGGATCGTGCTGATTGCCGCAGGCGCCTTCATGGCGTGGAACGGCTGGCAGTACTTCCAGCGCAACAAGGCCACGCAAGCGGCCGCGCTGTATGACGAAGTCGAGCGCAGCGCCACGGCGGGCGATGCCGATCGCATCGAACGTGCGCTGGGTGAAATGAAGAGCCGATTCGCCGGCACTTCGTATGCCCAGCAGGCCGGCTTGCTGGCTGCCAAGACCTTGCGCGACAAGGGCAAGGCGGACGCGTCGCGTGACGCGCTGGCCTGGGTGGCCGAGCATGCGGTCGATCCGGGCTATCAGGCGATCGCGCGCCTGCGCCTGTCGGCCGAACTGCTCGACGGCAAGGCCTACGACGATGCGCTCAAGCAGCTGTCGGCATCGGTGCCCAAGGAATTCGACGCGCTGGTGGCCGACCGCAAGGGCGACATCCACATGGCCCAGGGCAAGCGTGAAGAAGCCAAGGCGGAGTACCGCAAGGCGTGGAGCGGGTTCGAGCCGCAAAGCGACTACCGCCGCCTGGTCGAGGTCAAGCTGAACGCGGTCGGTGTCGACCCGAAAAGCCTGGCACCCAACGTGGTCGTCACACCCGCCTCGGCGCCCACTTCCAAGTGATTGCACCCATGAACCTGAAGCCTTCTTTTTCATCCGGTCGCACCGACAACGGCCACGGCCGTCCCGCGCTTCGCATCGGCCTGGCCGGACTCGTGATCGCCGTGCTGGCCGCCTGCTCGAGCACCGACAAGCCCAAGCCGGCCGAGCTGCCGGCCGTCAACGCCGCGCTGCTGAACGTGCGCCAGGCCTGGAGCGTGCGCGTGCCGGCCGTGTCCTTCCCGCTGCAGGCCGACGTCAGCGGTGACATGGTCACCATCGCCGGAGCCGACGGCACGGTGGTGAGCATCGACGCCGTCTCGGGCCAGGAGCGCTCGCGCGTCAACGTCGGCGCGCCCCTGAGCGCCGGCGTGGGCAGCGACGGCTCGCTGGCCGC
>Ga0308159_1002270_pt1 | contig 22854 bp, 18 predicted proteins | sample PhyCR1_FD_201040 | JGI IMG/M metagenome (GOLD analysis project Ga0308159, IMG submission 201040) | Phyllosphere microbial communities from UC Gill Tract Community Farm, Albany, California, United States - DLSLC.R1 | ecosystem: Host-associated > Plants > Phyllosphere > Unclassified | place: USA... | reverse complement strand
TTCAGGCGCTGCGCTGCTCGAATTCCTGCATGTAGGCGACCAGCGCCTCCACGCCCGCGAGCGGCATGGCGTTGTAGAGGCTCGCGCGCATGCCGCCCACCGACTTGTGGCCCTTGAGCTGCAGCAGCCCGCGCTCTTTCGCGCCGGCCAGGAAGGCATCGTTGCGCGACTCGTCGCGCAGGAAGAAGGGAATGTTCATCCGCGACCGTGCGTTCGGCGACACCTTGTTCACGTAGAACTGCGACTGGTCGATGAAGTTGTAGAGCAGCCGCGCCTTCGCGACGTTGCGCGCCTCCATCGCCGCGACGCCGGAGAGCCCGCCCTCGCGCTGGCGCTTGAGCCATTGGAACGTCAGGCCCGCGATGTAGATGCCCCAGGTGGGCGGCGTGTTGAACATCGACTGGTTGTCGGCCACCACCTTGTAATCGAAGGCGCTCGGGCAGGCGGGCAGGGCGTGGCCCAACAGGTCTTCGCGCACCACCACCAGCGTGAGGCCGGCGGGGCCGAGGTTTTTCTGCGCGCCGCCGAAGGCCAGGCCCACGCGCGACCAGTCCACCGGGCGCGAGGCCACGTGCGACGAGAAGTCGATCACCAGCGGGGCATCGCTGCCCAGCGCGCGCAGGTCCGGCAGTTCGTGGAATTCGATGCCGTGGATCGTCTCGTTGCTGCACAGGTGCAGGTAGCTCGCGCCGCGGCTCAGCTGCCAGCTCGCCGGATCGGGCAGGGTGGTGAAGCCGCTGTCCTCCGCCGACGCGGCGACATGCACCTCGGAAGCATACTTGCGCGCTTCCTTGAGCGATTTCTGGCTCCAGCTGCCGGTCACCACCACGTCCACCGTCGCGGCGCGCGACAGGTTCAGCGGCACGATCGCGTTCTCGGCCAGTCCGCCGCCCTGCATGAACAGGATCTTGAAGTTCTGCGGCACGGCGAGCAGCTCGCGCAGGTCCGCCTCGGCCTGTTCGTAGATCGACAGGAATTCCTTGCCCCGGTGGCTCATCTCCATCACGCCCATGCCGCTGCCGTGCCAGTCCAGCATTTCGGAGGCGGCCTGCTGCAGGACTTCGGCAGGGATGGCGGCGGGGCCGGCGGAAAAGTTGTACGGGCGGTTCATCGGTTCAGGCGATCGAAAAGGCCGTGCCGCGCGGGGCGGCAGGGCCGTTGGGGAAAGGCGTCCGGCGCGGGCCGAGGGGCCTGTGCCGGCGCACTGCGCGGTCACGCGTCGGCGGAGCCGTCCGTGCCGGAGTCCGCTTCCGGGCCGGCATCGGGCGCCGGCTCGTCGCCGTCCTCGGCCACCACGGGGTTCGCGTCGTTCTCGACGATGCGCTGCAGGCCGCTCAGCTTCGCGCCCTCGTCGAGCGCGATCAGCGTCACGCCCTGCGTCGCGCGGCCCAGCTCGCGGATCTCGCCCACGCGGGTGCGCACCAGCACGCCCTTGTCGGTGATCAGCATGATCTCGTCGTCGGCATGCACCAGCGTCGCGGCCACGACCTTGCCGTTGCGCTCGCTCTGCTGGATGGCGATCATGCCCTTGGTGCCGCGGCCGTGGCGGGTGTACTCGACGATGGAAGTGCGCTTGCCGTAGCCGTTCTCGGTGGCCGTGAGCACGCTCTGCGTCTCGTCCTCGGCCACCAGCATGGCGATCACGCTCTGGCCTTCTTCGAGCATCATGCCGCGCACGCCGCGCGCCGCGCGGCCCAGCGGGCGCACGTCGTTCTCGTCGAAGCGCACGGCCTTGCCGCCGTCGGAGAACAGCATCACGTCGTGCTTGCCGTCGGTGAGCGCCGCGCCGATCAGATAGTCGCCGTCGTCCAGGTTCACGGCGATGATGCCGCCCTTGCGCGGGTTGCTGAACTCGTCGAGCGCCGTCTTCTTCACGGTGCCCATGCTGGTCGCCATGAACACGAAGCGGTCGGCCGGGAAGGTGCGCATGTCGCCGGTGAGCGGCAGCACCACGTTGATCTTCTCGCCTTCCTGCAGCGGGAACATGTTCACGATCGGCCGGCCGCGCGAGCCGCGCGAGCCCGCCGGCACTTCCCACACCTTGAGCCAGTACAGCCGGCCGCGGTTGGAGAAGCACAGGATGTAGTCGTGGGTGTTGGCGATGAAAAGCTGGTCGATCCAGTCGTCTTCCTTCGTGGCCGTGGCCTGCTTGCCGCGCCCGCCGCGCTTCTGCGCGCGGTATTCGGACAGCGGCTGGCTCTTGATGTAGCCGGTGTGCGAGAGCGTCACCACCATGTCGGTCGGCGTGATCAGGTCCTCGGTGGAGAGATCCTGCGCGCTGTGCTCGACCAGGGTGCGGCGCATGCCCAGCTTGTGCTGGCCGAACTCCTGCTTGATCGCGGTGAGCTCGTCGCCGATGATGGCCGAGACGCGCTCGGGCTTGGCCAGGATGTCCAGCAGGTCCTCGATGACCGCCATGATGTCCTTGTACTCGGCGACGATCTTGTCCTGCTCCAGGCCGGTCAGGCGCTGCAGGCGCATCTGCAGGATTTCCTGGGCCTGCGTTTCCGAAAGGCGGTAGAGGCCGTCCTGGCCCATGCCGTATTCGCGCTCCAGGCCCTCCGGGCGGTAGTCGTCGGCGTTGACCACGCCGCCGTCGGCGCGGGAACGCGTGAGCATCTCGCGCACCAGCTGGCTGTCCCAGGCGCGGTTCATCAGCTCGGTCTTGGCGACCGGCGGCGTGGGCGATTCGCGGATGATGCGGATGAAATCGTCGATGTTGGCCAGCGCCACGGCGAGGCCTTCCAGCACGTGGCCGCGCTCGCGCGCCTTGCGCAGCTCGAACACCGTGCGCCGCGTCACCACCTCGCGGCGGTGCTGCAGGAAGACGACGATCAGGTCGCGCAGGTTGCACAGCCGCGGCTGGCCGTCCACCAGCGCCACCATGTTGATGCCGAAGGTGTCCTGCAGCTGCGTCTGCTTGTAGAGGTTGTTCAGCACCACCTCGGGCACTTCGCCGCGCTTGAGCTCGATCACGAGGCGCATGCCCGACTTGTCGGACTCGTCCTGGATGTGGCTGATGCCCTCGATCTTCTTCTCGTGCACCAGTTCGGCCATGCGCTCCTGCAGCGTCTTCTTGTTGACCTGGTAGGGCAGCTCGTCGACGATGATGGACTGCCGCTGTCCGCGGTCGATGTCCTCGAAGTGGCAGCGCGCGCGCATGATGACCTTGCCGCGCCCGGTGCGGTAGCCGTCCTTCACGCCGTTGATGCCGTAGATGATGCCCGCGGTGGGGAAGTCGGGCGCGGGGATGATCTCCATGATCTCGTCCACCGTCGCATCCGGGTGGCGCAGCACGTGCAGGCAGCCGTCCACCACTTCGTTCAGGTTGTGCGGCGGGATGTTCGTCGCCATGCCCACCGCGATGCCGGCGGAGCCGTTCACGAGCAGGTTGGGCAGCTTGCTGGGCAGCACCAGCGGCTCTTTCTCGCTGCCGTCGTAGTTGGGGCCGAAGTCGACGGTTTCCTTGTCGATGTCGGCGAGCATCTCGTGCGCGATCTTCGAGAGGCGGATTTCGGTGTACCGCATCGCGGCCGCGCCGTCGCCGTCCACCGAGCCGAAGTTGCCCTGGCCGTCGACCAGCATGTGGCGCAGCGAAAAGTCCTGCGCCATCCGCACGATGGTGTCGTACACCGCGCTGTCGCCGTGCGGATGGTATTTGCCGATCACGTCGCCGACGATACGCGCCGACTTCTTATAAGGGCGGTTCCAGTCGTTGTTCAGCTCGTGCATCGCGAACAGCACGCGGCGGTGAACTGGCTTGAGGCCGTCCCGCGCATCCGGCAGCGCGCGGCCGACGATCACGCTCATCGCGTAATCGAGATAACTGCGCCGCATCTCCTCCTCGAGGCTGATGGGCAGGGTTTCTTTGGCGAACTGGGTCATGGGGATCGGCGATCAGGATCGGGGCGGCGGAGGTCGGACATTCTAAGGCGCAACGCCTTGTCGCAAGTGCGCAACAGATCGGGGGGTAAAGCGCTTTTGTCCTACGGTTGAGGGTTGGGGTGCGGTCACTTTGCCTTGTTACGTATGGCACAATCAATTCAACGTTTTTGGTGATGGTCACTAACGACGTCCATATTCGCAGCGCGGCTGCGGCTTTTTCCCCAAGAGGAGAACCATGAAGAAACTGAACAAAGTGGCGATGTTGTTGGCCTCTGCCGTGCTGGCTACCTCGGCTGGTGCCCAAGTCAAGGCCGCTGACGGCGGCAAGGTGATCGACAACTGGCAAAACGGCACCGGCGAGCTGGTGTGGAAGAACGGCACCAACGAACTGTGCTGGCGCGATGCCAACTGGACGCCCGCCACCGCCGCTGCAGGCTGCGACGGCGCCCTGGTGGCCCAGGCTGCTCCGGCTCCTGCCGCGGCCCCCGCACCTTCCGCTGCTCCGGCTCCTGCTCCCGCTCCGGCTCCCGCCGTGGCCAGCAAGGTGACCTACGCCGCCGACGCTTTCTTCGACTTCGACAAGTCCGTGCTGAAGCCCGAAGGCAAGGCCAAGCTGGACGATCTGGTCTCCAAGGTCAAGAACGTGAACCTGGAAGTCATCATCGCCGTGGGTCACACCGACTCCATCGGTACCGATGCCTACAACCAGAAGCTGTCCGTGCGCCGCGCCGAAGCCGTGAAGGCCTACCTCGTGTCCAAGGGCATCGAGAAGAACCGCGTCTACACCGAAGGCAAGGGCGAGAAGCAGCCCATCGCCGACAACAAGACGAAGGAAGGCCGCGCCAAGAACCGTCGCGTGGAAATCGAAGTGGTCGGCACCCGCGCCAACTGATTTCGACAGGTTTCCAGCCTCTGAAAGCCCCGGTCTCCGGGGCTTTTTTTATGGCCGCGCGGCGATGGGGCACAATTTGGCAATGAGCCCATCCTCCGCCAACGTCGACCCGGCCGAACTGGCCAAATTCTCCGAACTGGCCCACCGCTGGTGGGATACCGAGAGCGAGTTCCGGCCGCTCCACGAGATCAACCCGCTGCGGCTGGGATGGATCGATTCGATCGCACCGCTGCACGGGCGCCGCGTGCTCGACGTGGGCTGCGGCGGCGGCATCCTGGCGGACGCCATGGCCCGCCGGGGGGCCGAGGTCACCGGCATCGACCTGGCCACCAAATCGCTGAAGGTCGCGCAGCTCCACGCCCTGGAAACCGGCACGCCGAATATCCAATACCGTGAAGTCAGCGTCGAGGCGCTGGCCGACGAATCTCCGGCGGCATTCGACGTCGTCACCTGCATGGAAATGCTCGAGCACGTGCCCGATCCCAGGTCGGTGGTTCAGGCCTGTTCACGGCTCGTCAAACCGGGTGGCTGGGTGTTTTTCTCCACCATCAATCGCAATGCGAAGGCGTTTCTGCTGGCGATCGTGGGCGCCGAATATGTGCTGGGTATGCTGCCACGCGGAACGCATGAATATGCCAAGCTGATCAAACCCAGCGAATTGGCCACCGCGTGCCGTTCCGCGCATCTGGACGTGCAGCATTCCCGTGGAATGGAATACAACCCGTTGACGCGGCGTTATGCGCTGAGTGGGGATACCAGCGTCAATTACCTGCTCGCGTGCCGGAGGGCGCAGGCGTGATGGCGGAAATGCCCCCTTTCCCGTCCCGCGTGAGTGCGGTGCTCTTCGACCTCGACGGCACGCTGGTGGACAGCGCGCCCGACCTCGGCGCGGCCGCGGACAAGATGCGCACGGACCGCGGCCTGCCGTCGCTGGCCTTGGCGGATTACCGGCCCATGGCGGGCGCCGGTGCGCGCGGCATGCTCGCCGTGGCGCTGGGCATGGCGCCCGACCATCCCGACTTTCCGGCCCTGCGGGAGGAGTTCTTCGTCAACTACGAAGCCTGCATCCACGACCGCACGAACGTGTTCGACGGCGTCGAGGCGCTCATCGAACGGCTGGCGCAGGCCGGCCTGCCGTGGGGCGTCGTCACCAACAAGGCCGCGCGCTTTTCCGTGCCCCTCACGCAGGCGATCCCGTTGTTCCGCACCTCCGGCGTGCTGGTGAGCGGCGACACCACGCCGCATGCCAAGCCGCATCCCGCGCCCCTGCTGGAAGCCGCGTCCCGCCTGGGCGTCCCGCCCGAAGAGTGCCTCTACGTCGGCGACGACGAGCGCGACATCGTCGCGGGTAACGCGGCCGGCATGGGCACGGTCGCGGCGCTCTACGGCTACCTCGGCCAGCACAAGGAGCCGGAGCTCTGGGGGGCGCACTGCGCGATTAAATTTCCCCTCGACCTCTTGCAATGGCTTCCCAGGGCCTAAAATGGGAGGTCTGGGGCTGCCCTGGTTTCGACGTGGGTTCGGAATCGGTGTGGTGCATGTCGAGCTTGATTGGCGCTCGTAAATCTGCATTCAACAAACCAACTGCAAACGACGAACGTTTCGCACTCGCCGCTTAAACACCGGTGAGCCTTGCAACAGCACGCTGACGGGCTGGGCAAGGGGGCCGCAAGGCCTCCCGGCTGCAAGGTTATTCACGTCAGCTGGCCTCCTGCCGGGTACCTTGGCATGGGGCGAGATCCAAGGGTGCTGGCCTTCCTTGCAGCGTGCGACTGCGCGGCTCGGAAGGTGAGATCCAAAACAGACCGCTAAACATGTAGATCTGCCCGAAGAAGGCTTGCGGACGCGGGTTCAATTCCCGCCAGCTCCACCACTCAGGACACCGCCACACACTGGAACTCCCAGCGTGTGGCGGTTTTTTTTATGCCCTGCAGGGTCTGGTGTTGAATTGGGCCGTGGGCGGTTGGATGCCTGGCGCATTCTGATCCGGCTCTGTCGCCGCCAGCGGCAAACGCACGCACGCGGTCGCCCCCCCGCCCGGCGACTCCTCCATCCACATGCGGCCTTTCATCAGCTCCGCATACCGCGTCACGATCGCCAGGCCCAGCCCTGCGCCCTGGCCGAGGCGCTGGCCTTGCTCCCCCTGCATCCAGCGCCGGGCCAGGGGAGCGTCTTCGCCATCGCCGCCACCCTCCAGGCTCCCATCCATGCCGGGTCCGTTGTCGGCCACGCGCAGCACCGCCCAGGGCGCAGCGCACTCCAGGATGACCGTGATGCGCGGCGGCTCTCCGCGGCCGTAGCGCAGGGCGTTGTCCAGAAGGTTGTGCAGGAGGCCTTCGATCAGGCCGGCGTCGCCGCGCACGGCGACCGGTACGTCCAGGCCTTCGGCGCCGAGGTCCACGCCGAGGGCGTCGGCACGGGGCAGGTAGCGCAGCAGCACGCCGCGCACCAGGGCGTCGAGCGCCACGGTCTGCAGGGGCAGGGCGATCTCGCCCTCGGCGGCGCGTGCCAGTGCCAGCAACTGATCGACGGTGCGGCTCGCGCGCTGTTCGGCGTCGGCGATGCCCTGCAGCTCGCTGCGCCAGACAGCGGGGTCGTCCTGGGCCAGCGCGTTGGCGGCCTGCGCGCGGATGCCGGCGAGCGGGGTGCGCAGTTCGTGGGCCACGTTGCCCGCGAATTCGCGCTGCGCCTGCAGGCCGCGGCGCACGCGGGCGAGCAGGCCGTCCAGCGCTTCGCCGAGCCGTTCCACGTCGCTCGTGCGGGCCCCGGCGGTCAGGGCGCCCGGCAGGGGCTGCAGGTCGGCCGCGTCGCGCCGTGCCATGGCGTCCTGCAGGTCGGCCAGGGGCCGCAGGTCGCGCTCGATGCCGCGCAGCAGCCACGAACCCAGCACCACCAGCAGCCACAGCTGCGCGAGCACCGAGAACAGCAGCAGCCTGCCCAGCAACTGGGCGCGCTGGGAGGTGGTCTCGGCCATCACGACGGTGTAGCCCGGCGGGCCTTCGACGCGCAGCGTGGTGCGCCGCATGGCGCGGCCCTCCACCACGGTGTCGGAGAAGCGGTAGCGGTGGTCGCCGCCGGCGATGCCGCTGCTGGTGCCGCCGGGCAGGGCGCCTGCGGCCAGGGCTTCGTCGCCGCCCAGCAGCGCGCCCGTGTCGCTCCAGACGGCGAAGCGCACGGACTCGTGCTGGTCGAAGCGCAGCAGGTCCGCCTCGCGGGGCGTCAGGTCCAGGTGCAGTGCACCGTCAGGACTGCCGCGCACGTGCAGCGCCAGGGCGTGCGCGTCGTCGAGCAGCGCGCGGTCGAAGGCCTCGGCCACGAAGTGGCCGCCGACGACGAGCACCACCGCGCTGCCCAGGGCCCAGATGAGCAGCAGCGACAGCAGCACGTGCCGGCCGATGCGCTGGCGCAGCGCCGGCTTGCCCGCGGGGCGCGGCTCAGGCGGCATCTTCTTCGAGCGTGTAGCCCAGGCCGCGCAGCGTGCGGATCGCCGCGCCGCTGCCGGCGAGCTTGCGGCGCAGGCGCGAGACGAAGGCCTCGAGCGCGTTGTCGCCCAGTGCCTCGCCCGCGTCGGAGAGGCGCTGCGACAGCTCGCTCTTGCTCAGCACGCGGCCCGGCGGCGTCATCAGTTCCCAGAGCAGTTCGAACTCGCGCGCGGGCAGTTCGAGCGGCTGGTCCTCCACGCTGCAGCGGCGCGCCGTGCGATCGAGCTGCAGGCGGCCGACGGCGACGAGGTCGCCCGAGCCGGTAGCGCGCCGCGCCAGGGCACGCAGGCGCGCCTCCACTTCCTTGAGTTCGTAGGGCTTGCCGAGGTAGTCGTCGGCGCCGGCGTCCAGGCCGGCGATGCGTTCCTCGGTGCTGTCGCGCGCGCTCAGCACCAGCACCGGCGTGCGGTCGCCACGGGCGCGTGCGGCGCGCAGCGCGGCGAGGCCGTTGCCCAGTCCGCTGCGGGCCTGCGGGCCGTGGGGCAGGTTCAGGTCCAGCAGCACCGCGTCGAAGGGCTGCACGGCCCACCAGTGCCGGGCCTCTTCCACGTTGCGGGCGAGTTCGACGCGGTGGCCCGCGCGTTCGAGTCCCTGCGCCATGGTGCGGCTCAGGACGGGGTCGTCTTCCACGAGAAGGATGCGCATCGCGGCGAGGAAAGGGGCTACGTGGGGCTACGTGGAAATACGCACGCTGAGGGTCAGCCCGCGATCAGGTTGGACGGCAATAGTGCCCTCGCCAGCATACCGCAGCCACCGGCGCCGCCGCGTGGCCGCAATGCGCGGCGAAATCAAAAGGAGACGCATCGATCATGAACAACCGCAATCTCGTCCGGGGCCTGGTCCTCATGGCGCTGGCGCTGGCCTTCGGCCTGCCGTCGGTGCATTACTCGCTGGGCTCGCTCAGCCACGCGGGGCCGGGGATGTTCCCGTTCATCGTGAGCTGCATGCTGTTCGTGATCGGCGGCATCACGGTGCTGCGCGCGCGGCTGGTGGCTCCGGTGCCGCTGAATTTCAACCCGCGCAACATCGCCATCATCCTGGCCAGCCTGTGCGGCTTCGCGCTGATCTCGCACTTCGTGAACATGATCGCGGGCATCGTCTTCCTGGTGTTCTGCTCCGGGTTCGCGGGCACGTCGTATTCGGTGGCGCGCAACGTGAAGATCGCGGCGGTGCTGATCGCCATCGCGTTCGCGTTCCAGAAGCTGCTGGGCCTGAGCCTGCCGCTCTATTGAGCCGACGGAGAGCCACGACATGGACGTCCTGCACAACCTCGCGTTCGGCTTCGGCCACGCCCTCACGGTCCAGAACCTGATGTTCTGCGCGCTGGGCTGCACGGTGGGCACCCTGGTGGGCCTGCTGCCCGGCCTGGGCCCGCTCGCCACCATCAGCCTGCTGCTGCCACTCACCTATTCGATGGACACGACCGGCGCACTCATCATGCTCGCCGGCATCTACTACGGCGCGCAGTACGGCGACAGCGTGAGCGCGATCACGATGAAGATACCGCATGCCAGCAGCATCGTGGCGTGCATCGACGGCTACGCGATGACGCTCAAGGGCAAGACCGGGCTGGCGCTGTTCACGGCCGGGGTGTCGAGCTTCATCGGCGGCACGGTGGCGATCGTGGTGCTGGCCTTCCTGGCGCCCAGCCTGGGCGAGGTGGCGTTCCTGTTCGGCCCGCCCGACTACTGCGCGCTGATGCTCGTGGGCTTCGTGTGCGTGAGCTTCGTGACCACGGGCAGCCTGCTGAACGGCCTGGCGATGTGCCTGGTGGGCGTGCTGCTCGGCTCGGTGGGCACCGACGTGAACAGCGGCGCGGAGCGCTTCACGCTGGGCCTGCCGTTCCTGGCGGACGGCGTGGGCATCGTGAGCATCGCGCTGGGCTGCTTCGGCATCGCGGAGATCACGAAGAACCTGGATTCGCGCGAGGAGCGCTCGCCCTTCAACGGCAAGATCAAGCTGATCCCGACCTGGGCCGAATTCAAGCGCATCGTCCCGAGTGCGCTGCGCGGCAGCGTCGTCGGCTCGGCCCTCGGCATCCTGCCCGGTGGCGGCCCGGTGATCGCGCAGTTCGCGGCCTACGCGCTGGACAAGAAGGTCAGCAAGTACAAGCACGAGATCGGCACCGGCTGCATCGAGGGCGTGGCCGGGCAGGCCGCCGCCGACGAGGCCGCCGCGCGCACGAGCTTCATCCCGCTCATGAGCATCGGCATCCCGGAGAACGCGGTGATGGCGCTGATGATGGCCGCCTTCATCATCAAGGGCATCCAGCCCGGCCCCAACATGATCGCCGGCCACCCCGAACTGTTCTGGGGCCTGGTGGCGAGCATGTGGATCGGCAACTGCTTCCTGCTGATCCTGAACGTGCCATTGGTGCGCTACTGGCTGTCGGTGTTCAAGATCCCGTACAACGTGCTGTTCCCGGCGATCCTGTTCTTCTGCTGCATCGGCACGTTCAGCATCAACAACAACCTGGACGACATCTACATCACCGTGGTGTTCGGCGTGCTGGGCTACCTGTTCATGCGGCTGGAGCTCGATCCGTCGCCGCTGATGCTGGGCTTCATCCTGGGGCCGATGCTGGAGGAGAACTTCCGGCGCGCGATGCTGCTGTCGCGCGGCAGCTTCGGCGTGTTCGTGTCGCGGCCGATCAGCGGCACGCTGCTCACCTTCGTCGGTGCGTTCATCCTCTGGCAGGTGGTGTCGTTCTTCCGCCAGCGGGGGCGGGCTCCCGCGGTGCCCGTGCCGGTGGTGGAGCAGGGCGCCTGAGCCGCCAGACCATACCTGGCCCGGGACGGAACCTGGGGTAAACAGGGGGGCCGCGTGAAAGCCCGCTGAAAGGCGGGCGGCGACATGATCGCCGCATCGACGACAACACCGGAGACACGCGTGGCCCCCATCCTCTCTACGGCGGACGACCGCCATCCCCTCATCGCCCGGCGCGGCCTGCTGCTCGCCGGTGCCGCCGCGGGCACGGCCGGTGCCCTGGGCCTGTGGCCTCGGATGTCGCGCGCGGAAGCCGCGTGGCCGTCCAAATCCGTGCGCTTCGTGGTGCCGTTCGCCCCGGGCGGAAGCTCCGAGATCGTCGCCCGCTCCACCGCGGCCGAGCTGTCGAAGACGCTGGGGCAGAACGTGTACGTGGACAACAAGCCCGGCGCCGCCGGCAACATCGCCATGTCGGAGGTGGCGCGCGCCGACGACCAGCACACGATCATCCTGGGGCACATCGGCACGCTGGCCGTCAACCCGTACATCTTCTCCAAGCTGCCGTGGTCGCCGAGCGACTTCAAGCCGGTGAGCCTGCTCGCGAAGGTGCCGAGCCTCTACGTGGTGCATCCGGACGTTCCCGCCAAGAACCTGCGCGAATTCATCGCCTACGCCAAGCGCAATCCCGCCAAGCTGAGCTACGGCTCCGCCGGCAACGGCAGCGCCGGGCACCTGGCATTCGAATACCTCAAGATGGCCTCGGACGTGTTCATGCTGCACGTGCCCTACAAGGGCACAGGCCCCATGCTCACCGACCTGATCTCGGGCCGCGTGGATGCCTCCGCCATCGGCGCGGCGGCGATCATTCCGTTCATCAAGTCGGGCAAGGTGCGCTGCATCGCCACGGGTTCGGCGCAGCGCCTGCCCCAGTTGCCAGACGTGCCGACGGTGGCCGAGCAGGGCTACCCCGGCTTCGAGATGACCCAGTGGTACGGCATGCTCGCACCCGCCAGCCTGCCCCAGGCCCACATCGACAAGCTGGCCGCGGAGACCATGAAGGCGGTGAAGGCGCCGGAATCGATGCGCAGGCTCTCCGGCGATGCGGCCGAGGCGATCGGCGGAACGCCCGCGCAGTTCGCCGAGTTCATCGCATCGGAGCAGGCGCGCTGGAAGAAAGTGATCGCCCGGGCGCAGATCAAGCCCGATTGACCTCGGCACGCGCGTGCGCCTGCATGGCGCGCGCCGCCCGCGGCCTGCACAATCGGTGGCCGGACCATTCCGGCACACTGAACGACACCGCATGCGACTGCTCCTCGCCGAAGACGAAGCGGCCCTGGCCGACTGGCTGGTGCGCACCCTGGCCCAGGGCGGCAACCAGGTGGACTGGGTCGCCGACGGGCGCCTGGTGCGCCGGGCCCTGCGAGCCGAACGCTACGACGCGCTCATCCTCGACCTGGGCCTGCCCGGGCTGGCGGGCGACGAGGTGCTGAAGAGCCTGCGCGAGGACGACGACCCGGTCCCTATCCTCATCCTGACGGCCCGCGATACGCTGGCCGAGCGCGTCGCCACGCTGAAGGCGGGCGCCGACGACTTCCTCGCCAAACCGTTCGAGGTGGAAGAACTGGAGGCCCGCCTGCTCGCGCTCACCCGCCGGGCCCGCGGGCGCGAGACCCGGCGCTTCACCTGCGGCAACCTCACGTTCGACGCCACCACCAAGCGGTTCGAGGCCGGCAACGCGCTGCTCACCCTCACGGCCCGCGAGCACGCCCTGCTGCGGACGCTCATCCAGAGCGGCGGTGAACCGCTCACCAAGCGGGAACTGCTCGACCGCGTGTTCCCGGACGACTCGGGCGTGCAGGCGGAGGCGATCGAGGTGCTGATCCACCGCCTGCGCAAGCGCCTGACCGGCACCGGCGTGCAGATCGCGACGCTGCGGGGACTGGGCTACCTGCTCGAGCCGGCCGCATGAATGTCGATGCGCTGCACCGCGTCAGCCTGCGCAGGACGCTGATCGTGGTGCTGCTCGCCGGCGTGATGGTCGGCAGCTTCGTGCAGGTCTGGCTGACCTGGCACACGGCGCGCTCGGCCGTGGATGCCGCCTTCGACCGGTCGCTGTTCGGTGCGATCAAGGCGATCGATGCCAACGTCTCCACCGAAAGCGGCGGCCTGGCGGTGGAGCTGCCCTATGCGCTGTTCGAATTCTTCGAGCTGACGGCCGCCGGGCCCGTGTACTACCGCGTGGCCACGCAGGACGGGCTGGTGGAGATCGGCAACCCCGACCTGCCGATGCCGGCGCCCCATCTGCTGCGGGACCGTCAGCCGCATTTCGAGACCGTGGACTATGCGGGCGAGACCGTGCGCGTGGGCACCTACGCGCGGCCGCTGCGGCATGCCGTGGGCGGCAGCAGCGACCGGCGCCTGGTGGTGCAGGTGGCCGAGCCGTTCGCCTCGCGCGAGCAGTTCAGCCGGCAGTTCCTCGTCGGCGCGATCGGGCCGGACCTGCTGCTGGCGGCGCTGGCCGCCGGCATGGTCGCCGCGGCCGTGGCGTGGTCGCTGCGCCCGCTGCGGCAACTGCGCCGGGACCTGCAGGCGCGCGCGCCGGACGACCTCTCGCCGATCGACACCCACCGCGTGCCGCGCGACGTGCTGCCGCTGGTGGAGGCCATGAACCAGCACATCTTCCGCTACCGGGAACTGCTGGAGGGCCAGCGCCGGTTCGTGGACGACGCATCGCACCAGCTGCGCACGCCGCTCAGCACGCTGCTCACCCAGGTGACCTTCACCCAGCGGGCCGGCGACATGGACAGCATGCAGGACGCGCTCGCGGCCCTGCGCGAACAGCTCAAGCACACGATCCGCCAGACCAACCAGATGCTGGCGCTGGCCCGGGCCGACACGCCCGACGCGGCCCTGCAGCCCGTGGACCTGGGCCGGCTCGCGGGCGACGTGACCCGGCGCCACTGGGCCGCCGCGCGGAGCCGGCGCATCGACCTCGGCTTCGAGATGCCGGAGCCGGTTCCCGCCGTGCAGGCCGACCCGGGGCTGCTGGAAGAGGCTCTGTCGAACCTGATCGACAACGCGTTGAAGTACACGCCGGAGGGCGAATGCGTCACCGTGCACGTGGCTGCCAGCGATGGGGTAGTGGTTCTGAGCGTGGCCGACGACGGACCGGGGATTCCGGCCGAAGACCTGCCGCGTGTGACCGAGCGGTTCTTCCGGGCCGGCAACACCCAGGGTTCGGGCTCCGGCCTGGGCCTCGCCATCGTCGCCGCGATCGCCCGGCGGCATGGCGCGCGCCTGGTGCTGGCGCCCGCCACGGGCGAAGGTGGCCTGGTCGTGGGCCTGGAATTCCCGCTGCCTTGAAGGCAGGAGGGCCCGCGTGCCGGTGCAGGCGGCCTACCGGGCCGTGCGCAGCCCGAAATCCTCCGCCAGCTGGCGGTACCGCGCCACCTGCTGCCGCACGCGCTCGTCCAGCGCCCGGCCCACGAGCGCGGGCGGGTACAGCCCGTACCCCGCCCGCAACTGCTCGAACGCGGGCGTGGCCACGGTCCGCGAGAAGGCCTGCGCCCAGGCCGCATAGTCCGCATCGGAGACGCCCGGCCCCAGGTACACGCCGCGCAGGATCGGCCACTCGATGTCCGCGCCGGCCTCCTTCGCCGTCGGCACGCCGGCCAGATCGCCCGGCAGGCGGTGCGGCGCCATCACGGCGAGGATGCGGACCTTCGCGCCGGCCTCGCGCTGGCGCCGGGTTTCCGCCACGTCGCCCGTGAGCACCTGGATGTAGCCGCCCTGCAGCGCCCGGATCGCCTCGCCGCCACCCTCGAAGGCCACGAAGCGCATCCGCTTCGGGTGCGACCCCGCGGCCCGGGCCAGCAGCGCCGCCTTCATCCAGTCCTGGCTGCCGATCGTGCCGCCCGCGCCGAGGGCGACCCTGGCCGGATCGTCCCGCAGCGCGCGCATCACGTCGGCCAGGGTGCGGTAGGGCGAATCCTTCGCCACCACCACCGCGCCGTAGTCGGTGCCCAGCGCGGCCAGCCAGCGCACGTCCTGCTCGGTGTGACGGCCGAACTTGCCCTGCGCCAGGTTCAGCAATGAGCCGCTGGAGAACGCGACCAGCGCCTGGGCCTGGCCGGGGCGCTGGGCGATCACCGTGTTGTACGCCACCGCGCCGATGCCGCCGGGCAGATAGCTCACGCGCATCGGCTCCGAAATGGCTCCGCTCTGCTGCAGCGCGGCCTGCACGAGCCCGCAGGTCAGATCGAAGCCGCCGCCCGGCTTGGCGGGGACGATGCACTCGGTGCGGTCCAGCGGGCCGGCTGCGGCCGTGGTGAGGCACAGCGACAGGGCGGTAGCGCACAGGGCCGGGAGGAGCCGGATCGACACGGGGAGTTTCCTGGGGAGGCGTGTGGGGTGTGAAGGCCCCTGACCTTAACGGCTGCCGGGCGCCCGCGTGCGGGCCCACGCATGCAGGAAAACCCGAGGGTGCCGCGTTCCGATGGAATGCCAGCGTGCGGGAACGCGTGGCACCCCAAGCAAAAAAGCCCAAGTAGCGCGAACTACTTGGGCTGTGCATCTGGCGGAGAGGGCGGGATTCGAACCCGCGGTGGGGATTAGCCCACACACGCTTTCCAGGCGTGCGACTTAAACCGCTCATCCACCTCTCCGGAAGCCCGCAAGTATAGCAGCGATTCCGGGGCCTCCCGGCGAGCCGGTGCAGGAATTTTTCGCGTGGCCCGTTGCATCGCCCGAAGCCGCGCCTGCAGCACACGACCCACGACCTGCGACGACGATCCGTGCTCAGGGCCGCTGCGCACCCTGCACCATCTTCATCGCGGAGGTGATGAGGGTCGAGACCTCGGTCATGTTGCTCGGCACGACCAGGGTGGTGTTGGCGTCCGCGGCCACGCGGCTGTAGGCGTCCACGGCGCGCTCCGCCACCTTGAGCTGCACGGCCTGCTCGCCGCCGGGCTGGCGGATGGCGGCGGCCACGCGTTCGATCGCCTGGGCGGTGGCTTCGGCCACGGCGGTGATGGAGGCGGCCTCGCCCTGGGCGTTGTTGATCTGCGCCTGCTTCTCGCCCTCGGAGCGGGCGATGAAGGCCTCGCGCTCGCCGGTGGCGATGTTGATCTGTTCCTGGCGGCGGCCCTCGGAGGCGGCGATCAGCGCGCGCTTCTCGCGCTCGGCGGTGATCTGCGCCTGCATGGAGCGCAGGATCTCGGCGGGCGGAGTCAGGTCCTTGATCTCGTAGCGCAGCACCTTCACGCCCCAGTTCAGCGCCGCTTCGTCGATGGCCTGGACGACCTGTGCATTGATGATGTCCCGCTCCTCGAAGGTCTTGTCCAGCTCCAGCTTGCCGATCACGCTGCGCAGCGAGGTCTGCGCGAGCTGGGTGACGGCCATGATGTAGTTGCTCGACCCGTAGCTCGCGCGCATCGGGTCCGTGACCTGGAAATACAGGATGCCGTCCACCTGCAGCTGCGTGTTGTCGCGCGTGATGCAGACCTGGCTGGGCACGTCCAGCGGGATCTCCTTCAGGCTGTGCTTGTAGGCCACGCGGTCGACGAAGGGCACCAGGAAGTTGAGGCCCGGCGTGAGCGTGCCCGCGTACTTGCCCAGCCGCTCCTTGACCCAGGCGTTCTGCTGGGGCACGACCTTGATCGAGCGGGCGACGAAGATGCCGGCGATGACGAAGAGGATGAGTGCGATTTCCATGGAGTCCTTTGCTGCCCCGGCGCGTGTCCGGGAAGGGGATGGGTGGATGGAATCCTGCGCCGGGGCGCAGGCGGAAAGAAACACACGGGGCGTGTCGGCGCAGCCGGGCGGCCGCGAAACCGGGCCGCGTGCCCGCGGCGCGCGCGGCTCAGGCGGCGGCGTCAACCACCAGCCGGTTGCCGACCACCTCCGCCACGCGGTAGGTGCCGGGCAGGGCCGTGGCCGCGCCGGCCGGGCCGCTGCGCAGCACCACGGTCCACTGCGCGCCGCGGTAGCGCACCTGGGCGGTGCCGTCGGGGTTCCAGGCGCCCACCTGCACGGTTTCGCCGACGTCGAGGTTCACGTCGCGGTTGCTCGCGGCGGGCTGCACGGCGGCCATGCGCCGGCGGCGCAGCTGGTGGCAGGCGAAGACGCCGGCCACGCCCACGCAGGATGCCACCACGAGCTGCGCGGTGATCGGCAGGCCGGCATGCGCCGCGAGTGCGCCGGCCGCGAGCCCGACGGCCAGCATGAGCAGGTAGAAGGTGCCCGTCACGAGTTCGGCGGCGACCATGGCGCCGGCCATCAGCCACCAGAGGGTGGAATGCTGCATCACGGGTCGGGTCCTCCTTGTCGTGTCTTGTGTCGTCGCGTTCGCGTTCGCGTTTGTGCCTGTGCCCGGCGGGCCGGCGCTTTCCCGTCCATTCTGGGTCAAATGCCGATGTCTTCAAAGGAATGACACCGTTATTCCTTACACTTCGCGCCTATTTCGTTTTTTGGGCCCGCTCGCTCGGAGGCTGCGCATGAAATTCCGCTTTCCCATCGTCATCATCGACGAGGACTACCGTTCCGAGAACACATCGGGCCTGGGTATCCGGGCCCTGGCACAGGCGATCGAGGCCGAGGGTTTCGAGGTGCTCGGCGTCACGAGCTACGGTGACCTGACGCAGTTCGCGCAGCAGCAGAGCCGCGCCAGCGCCTTCATCCTGTCGATCGACGACGAGGAATTCACGCTCGGCTCGGGGCTCGATCCGGTGGTGCTCAGCCTGCGCAAGTTCATCGCCGAAGTGCGCCGCAAGAATTCCGACGTGCCGATCTACGTGCACGGCGAGACGAAGACGGCCCGCCACCTGCCCAACGACATCCTGCGCGAGCTGCACGGCTTCATCCACATGTTCGAGGACACGCCGGAGTTCGTGGCCAAGCACATCATCCGCGAGGCCAAGAGCTACCTGGAGGGCGTGCAGCCGCCGTTCTTCAAGGCGCTGCTGGACTACGCGGAAGACGGCTCCTATTCGTGGCACTGCCCGGGCCACTCGGGCGGCGTGGCGTTCCTCAAGAGCCCCGTGGGCCAGATGTTCCACCAGTTCTTCGGCGAGAACATGCTGCGCGCCGACGTGTGCAACGCGGTCGAGGAACTCGGCCAGTTGCTGGACCACAACGGCGCCATCGGTGAATCCGAGCGCAACGCGGCGCGCATCTTCAACGCCGACCACTGCTTCTTCGTGACCAACGGCACCAGCACCTCGAACAAGATGGTGTGGCACCACACGGTGGCCCCGGGCGACGTGGTGGTGGTGGACCGCAACTGCCACAAGTCGATCCTGCACTCGATCATCATGACCGGGGCCATCCCCGTGTTCCTGAAGCCGACGCGCAACCACTTCGGCATCATCGGCCCGATCCCGAAAAGCGAGTTCGAGCGCGATGCGATCGAGGCCAAGATCCGCGCCAACCCTCTGCTCAAGGGCGTGGACGCCGCGACGGTGAAGCCGCGCGTGCTGACCATCACGCAGTCCACCTACGACGGCGTGCTCTACAACACCGAGACCATCAAGTCGATGATGGACGGCTACGTGGACAACCTGCACTTCGACGAGGCCTGGCTGCCGCACGCGGCCTTCCACCCGTTCTACGGCAGCTACCACGCGATGGGCAAGAAGCGCGCGCGCCCGAAGCACTCGGTGGTGTATGCGACCCAGTCCATCCACAAGCTGCTGGCCGGCATCAGCCAGGCGAGCCACGTGCTGGTGCAGGATTCGCAGACGGTGAAGCTCGACCGCCCGCTCTTCAACGAGGCGTACCTGATGCACACCTCGACCAGCCCGCAGTACAGCATCATCGCCAGCTGCGACGTGGCCGCAGCGATGATGGAGCCGCCCGGCGGCACCGCGCTGGTCGAGGAGAGCCTGCTCGAAGCGCTGGACTTCCGCCGCGCGATGCGCAAGGTGGAAGAGGAGTTCGGCAAGGACGACTGGTGGTTCAAGGTCTGGGGCCCGGACAAGCTGGTGGACGAGGGCCTGGGCCGTGCCGAGGACTGGATCATCCGCAGCGACGGCAAGGGCAGGAAGAACGCCAGCAAGTGGCACGGTTTCGGCCAGCTGGCCGACGGCTTCAACATGCTGGACCCGATCAAGTCCACCATCGTGACGCCCGGCCTGAACCTGGACGGCAAGTTCGACAAGACCGGCATTCCCGCGTCGATCGTGACCAAGTACCTGGCCGAGCACGGGGTGGTGGTGGAGAAGACGGGGCTCTACAGCTTCTTCATCATGTTCACCATCGGCATCACCAAGGGCCGCTGGAACACGCTGTTGGCGGCGCTGCAGCAGTTCAAGGACGACTACGAGAAGAACCAGCCGATGTGGCGCATCCTTCCGGAGTTCTGCCAGCAGCACAAGCGCTACGAGCGCATGGGCCTGAAGGACCTGTGCCAGCACGTGCACGAGCTCTACGCGAAATACGACATCGCGCGCCTGACCACCGAGATGTACCTCTCGGACCTCACGCCCGCGATGAAGCCCAGCGACGCGTTCGCCCACATCGCGCACCGCAAGACCGAGCGCGTGGAGATCGACGAGCTGGAAGGCCGCATCACCACCAGCCTGATCACTCCGTACCCGCCGGGCATTCCGCTGCTGATCCCGGGCGAGGTCTTCAACAAGAAGATCGTGGACTACCTCAAGTTCGCGCGCGAGTTCGCCAAGCTCTGCCCGGGCTTCGAGACCGACATCCACGGCCTGGTGGAGATCGAGGACGACAACGGCCACGTGCGCTACTACGCCGATTGCGTGACCAGGACGGTGCAGGCCAAGCCCGGCCGCCGCGGCGGCCGCAAGGACGCGCCGGATGCCGAGGACATCGTGCAGGTGGGCAGCGACGGCCCGTTCGGCCGCACGATCTGACGGCACGCCGGGCGGCACCGCCCGCCCCGGCACGGAATCCGCAAGCCCGGTGGCGCGCCAGCGCCCCGGGCTTTTTTTTCATCGGGACGTGGTGCGGTTGAATCCAGGCGGCTCCGTGCCCCGTATCAGTGTGCAGCCGCACGGATTTTCCGGCGGCCTTCACTCACACCGAACGCATGGAGACCCCTATGACCTTCCGCCTGAATGCCCGTCTGGCCGTTGCCGGCCTCACGCTCGCCCTCTCCGCAGCCGCGCTGCCCGCTTTCGCGCAGGTGACCGTCGGCGGCGCGCCGATGTTCCCCACCAAGGACATCATCGACAATGCCGTGAACTCCAAGGACCACACCACGCTGGTCGCCGCGGTGAAGGCCGCGGGCCTGGTGGACACGCTCAAGGGCCCGGGTCCGTTCACGGTGTTCGCGCCCACCAACGCCGCCTTCGCCGCACTGCCGGCCGGCACGGTGGACACGCTGCTCAAGCCCGAGAACAAGGCCACGCTGGCGAAGGTGCTCACCTACCACGTGGTGCCGGGCAAGATCGATGCCGCCGCGCTCTCCAAGATGATCGCCGACGGCAAGGGCTCGGCCAGCCTGAAGACCGTGGCCGGCGGCACGCTGACGGCCAAGGCCAGCGGTTCGTCGATCGCGCTCACGGATGAAAAGGGCGGCATGTCCACCGTCACCATCCCCGACGTCTACCAGTCCAACGGCGTGATCCACGTCGTGGACAAGGTGCTGCTGCCCAAGTAAGCGCAGATCCGGTGGCCGCCAGGCCGCCGGCACCGCCCGCCGGCGCGGGCGTGCGGTCAGGCCAGGTTGGCGCTGTCGCGGCTGATGCCGCCGGTCTGGCTGAAGCCGCCGTCCACGTACATGATCTCCGCCGTCACGCCGCTCGCGAGGTCGGAGAGCAGGAAGGCCGCGGCATTGCCCACGTCCTCGATCGTCACGTTGCGGCGCAGCGGCGAGGCATCGGCCACGGTGCCCAGCAGCTTGCCGAAGTCCTTGATGCCGCTGGCGGCCAGGGTCTTGATCGGGCCGGCGCTGATGCCGTTGGCGCGCATGCCCTTGGGGCCGAGCGATTCGGCCAGGTAGCGCACGCTGGCTTCCAGGCTGGCCTTGGCGAGGCCCATGGTGTTGTAGTTGGGCACCGCGCGCAGCGCGCCCAGGTAGCTGAGCGTGAGCACCGCGGCCTTGTCGTTCAGGTAGGGCAGGGCGGCCTTGGCCATGGCCGGGAAGCTGTAGGCGCTGATGTCGTGCGCGATGCGGAACGATTCACGCGACAGGCCTTCGAGGAAGTCGCCCGCGATCGCTTCGCGCGGCGCGAAGCCGATGCTGTGCACGAAGCCGTCGAACTTCGGCCAGGTGGCCGACAGGTCGGTGAACATGCGCTCGATCTGCTCGTCGCTCGCCACGTCGCAGTCGAAGATGAGCTGGGAGTCGAACTCGGCCGCGAAGTCGGTGATGCGGTCCTTGAAGCGCTCGCCCACGTAGCTGAAGGCCAGTTCGGCGCCTTGCGCATGGCAAGCCTTGGCGATGCCGTAGGCGATGGAGCGGTTGGACAGCACGCCCGTGATCAAAAGCTTCTTGCCGGACAGGAAACCCATTTGTTGTTCTCCAATGAAATGCGATGAGAGGGGGATGGCGAGGGGACTGGCGGAGCGTGCCATGCGGCCCCGGGGCGGACGGCACGGCGGAGATGCGCCGGGCCGGGAAAATCCCCGCCGGGCATGGGCGGCCCGCCACCGTAGTGCAGAATTGTCGCATGCGGTTCTGGATGCTCTTTGGGGTCTTGGCAAGCTGGCTGTGCGCGGCACCGGCATGGGCCGCGCATGGGTACGCGCTGTGGGACGACCTCAAGTACCCGCCGGGCTTCGGCCATTTCGACTACGTGAACCCCGACGCACCCAGGGGCGGCGAGCTGCGCATGGTGAGCAACCTGCGCTATTCCACGTTCGACAAATACAACCCGTTCACGATGAAGGGTTCGCCCCCGGCCTACCTGTCCGATCTGCTGTTCGAGAGCCTGCTGACCGGCTCCATGGACGAAACCGCCTCCGGCTACGGCCTCCTGGCCGAGGACGTGCAGGTGCCGCCGGACCGGCTGAGCGCCACCTTCCGGCTGCGGGCCGAGGCGCGCTTCCACGACGGCGGCGCCGTGGAGGCGGCAGACGTCAAATACACCTACGAGACGCTGATCGGCCCCTACGCCTCGCCCAGCTACGCCACGCTGCTGCAGGACGTGGCCGGGGTGGACGTCATCGACCGGCGCACCGTGCGCTTCCGCTTCAAGCACCCGAACCGCGAGCTGCCCCTCACCGTGGGCAGCCTGCCCATCTTCAGCCGCGCGTGGGGCCGCGGGCCGGACGGCAAACCGAAGCGCTTCGACGAGATCGTGACCGACACGCCGATCGGCAGCGGGCCCTACCGCATCGGCCCGGTGGCGTTCGGGCGCGACATCACCTACGTGCGCGATCCGCAGTACTGGGGGCGCGATCTGAACGTGAACCGGGGCGCGCACAATTTCGACCGCATCACCGTCAAGATCTACCGCGACAACACCGCGCGCCTGGAGGCCGTGAAGGCGGGCGAGTTCGACTTCATGACCGTGTACTCGGCCGGCGACTGGGCGCGCCGCATCGATGGCAAGCTGTTCCGGCAGGGCGTGCTGGTCAAGAAGGAGCTGGAGCACCGCCTGCCCGCGGGCTTCCAGAGCTACGTGCTCAACACCCGGCGGCCGCTGCTGCAGGACCCGCGGGTGCGCGAGGCGCTCGGGCTGGCGGTCGACCACGAGTGGATGAACCGCCAGATGTTCTACGGCAGCTACCCGCGCGTGACGGACCTGTTCGGCAACACCGATTGCCAGGCCACGGGCACGCCGGGGCCGGAGGAACTGGCGCTGCTGGAGCCGTGGCGCGGCAAGGTGCCCGACGCCGTGTACGGGCCGATGTACCAGCCGCCCGTGACCGAAGGCGAGGGACATTCGCTGCGCGCCAACCTGCGCCGCGCCCGCCAAC
>Ga0308159_1002269_pt1 | contig 22858 bp, 16 predicted proteins | sample PhyCR1_FD_201040 | JGI IMG/M metagenome (GOLD analysis project Ga0308159, IMG submission 201040) | Phyllosphere microbial communities from UC Gill Tract Community Farm, Albany, California, United States - DLSLC.R1 | ecosystem: Host-associated > Plants > Phyllosphere > Unclassified | place: USA... | reverse complement strand
TTCTCAGCTTCAACCGAAGTTGAATGGCGAATTTCTTGAACACGATTTGTTGGATGTTCGCCATAAATTAGATGGCATCTGCCATTTTACGCCGAATCTGTATTTCATCGTCACTGAATCTTCGAATATTAACTCATTGCAAATTTCGAGCGCGGGGAGGCAATGGCCATTTTCAGCATGTCAGTCGTCTTTGGCGAAGCGTCCATTGCGGCACGATGGTCGGCGGGATATTAAAACCGAAGCCAGCCAAAGACGGGGTGGGCGGCAAGAGATACAAGCGCCTCGTTACCCTTTGAACAGTCGCAGATACCAACATGAGGAAGCAGCAGCACTTAAGTGGCGCAGTTCGAAAAGCGGGCCGTCATCGTCTCGTCCCGTAAAGCGGCGCCTGTTTGTGGCATCGATGGTGGACGAGCGCAAAAATATGACTGTTCATGCATTTGCTGCGCAGATGGCGAGCAGTGAGCAAGAGTTCAGGACGAACCTAGAATTCAAGATTGGCTACCGAACTGCACGTACCGCTACCGTCATGGCGGGGTTCGACCCTTCAGAGCCGATAGCGGCGTCACTGCTCTCAGATTCAATTGCTGACATTCTGCTCGACGTTCGGAATGATCCGACCTCAATCCTGGCCGCAGGCCTTGACGTGTTCGTCGAACATCGATTCGCTTAATCAGCGTTTGCCGGGCGCTCCTCACCCGTGAACCAATAACGCCGGTTTATCGATTCTACAGAGTCTGCTCGCCAAAGAATCGTCCCGAGATGTTTCGCAGGATCCTCTCCTGGGACATGGATTCCAGCGGCGAGCAACTGACGATGGATTTCTTTGCGGCTCATTGGCCGTCCAGTGCGACGCAAGATTTTGAGCACGGTTTCAACAATAGCAGCGTTCGCTGGGTAGATCACGGATTGACCGTGAATCTCCTGCAATTTGGTCCAAAGAGGCTCTGACAATATTCTGGCATCATTGTCCTGGAAGCTGCGGCAATCCCGGATAAAGGCGTTGATCACGTCGAGCTCTCTCAAAAGGAGATCTCGACGTGCAGAAGCCAACTCCAATATTTCCTCGAATGCTCGAGAGACGCTCATAGCTCGCCCCTAGTAACCCTCATGAAAATCAAAATTCGGACCACTTAATTGGTTGTAAGGACCAGCTAATTGGTTGTCAGGGCCAGCGAACTGCCTGCCTGTAGAATGAGCGGCCTTAGACGTCGAGGTTGGCCACGTTCAGGGCATTTTCCTGGATGAAGTCCCGGCGCGGTTCGACGATGTCGCCCATGAGGCGGGTGAAGATCTCGTCGGTGACGTCTGCGTCTTCGACCTTCACTTGCAGCAGTGCGCGGTTTTCGGGGTCGAGCGTGGTTTCCCACAGCTGCTCGGCGTTCATTTCGCCCAGGCCCTTGTAGCGCTGGATCGAGAGGCCCTTGCGACCCGTGGCGAGCACCATGTCGAGCAGCTGGCTCGGGCGGGTGATCGTGCCGGCGCCGGCGGCGGGGCGGGCGGCGACGACCGGCTCTTCCTCGCCCTCGGTCGCCTCGGCGGCTTCCGGCTCGGTGGTTTCGGCGGCGGCACCGGCGCGCACGAGGCGGGCGGAACCGGCGTAGACGTCGGCGTTCTCGGCGGCGAGACGGGCCAGCTTGCGGCCTTCGGCGCTCGACAGGAAGGCGGCTTCGATCTTGTGGTTGTCGGTGACGCCGCGCCAGATGCGGTCGATCTCGACGTTGCCTTCCTCGGTCAGGCGGGCGGACCAGCGCGCCTCTGGATCGCCCCGGTCGAGCCACTGCGCGGCGGCGGTCAGCGCGGCGCTGCGGGCGGCGGCATCGAGGTCGGGCTCCAGTGCTCCCGACAGCGCCAGCGCCTCGATCAGGGTGGGGTCGTAGCGGCGCGGCACGAAGGCCATCAGGTTGCGCAGGCGGATGGCGTGTTCGACCAGGCCTTCGAGATCAGGGCCCGAGCGGGCGCCGCCCGAGGTTTCCAGGACGCGCCCGGCGAGGCCCGCCTCGACCAGGTAGCGGTCGAGCGCGGCATTGTCCTTGAGATAGACTTCCGAGCGGCCCTTGGCGACCTTGTAGAGCGGCGGCTGGGCGATGAAGAGGTGCCCCGAGCGGATGATCTCGGGCATCTGGCGGTGGAAGAACGTCAGCAGCAGCGTGCGGATATGCGCGCCGTCGACGTCTGCGTCGGTCATGATGACGATCTTGTGGTAGCGCAGCTTGGCCAGCGTGAAATCGTCGCGGATGCCGGTGCCCATCGCCTGGATCAGCGTGCCGACTTCCTTGGACGAGATGATGCGATCGAACCTGGCGCGCTCGACGTTGAGGATCTTGCCCTTGAGCGGCAGGATCGCCTGCGTCTTGCGGTCACGGCCCTGCTTGGCGCTGCCGCCTGCGGAATCGCCCTCGACCAGGAACAGTTCGCACTTGGAGGGATCGCGCTCCTGGCAATCGGCCAGCTTGCCGGGCAGGCTGGCGATGTCCATGGCGCCCTTGCGGCGCGTCAGTTCACGGGCGCGCTTGGCGGCTTCGCGGGCGGCTGCGGCGTCGATGATCTTCTGGACGATCGACTTGGCGTGACCGGGGTTTTCCTCGAGCCAGTCGTTCATGCGGTCGGCCATGAGGCTTTCCAGCGGCTGGCGGACTTCGGAGCTGACCAGCTTGTCCTTGGTCTGCGAGGAGAATTTGGGATCGGGCAGCTTGACCGAGACGATCGCGGTCAGGCCTTCGCGCATGTCCTCGCCGGTAAGCGTGACCTTCTCGCGCTTGAGCAGGCCGGATTTCTCCGCGTAGCCGTTGAGCGTGCGGGTCAGCGCGGCGCGGAACGCGGCGAGGTGGGTGCCCCCGTCACGCTGCGGGATGTTGTTGGTGAAGCACAGCACGCTTTCATAGTAGCTGTCGTTCCACTCCAGCGCGACGTCGATGCCGACGCCATCGCGCTCGGACGAGATGGCGATGGGTTCGGCCAGCAGCGCGGTCTTGTTGCGGTCGAGGTACTTCACGAAGGCACCTATGCCGCCTTCATAGAACAGGTCGTGTTCCTTGGTTTCCTCGTGCCGCTTGTCGCGCAGCAGGATGCGCACGCCCGAATTGAGGAAAGCGAGCTCGCGGTAGCGGTGCTCCAGCTTGTCGAAATCGAAGTCGAGGACGTTCTTGAACGTGTCCGTCGAGGCGAGGAAGGTGACGCGGGTGCCCTTCTTGAAGCCTTGCGCGTCCGGGTTCTGCGCGACCTTGGGGGCAGGGCCGGTGACGACCAGCGGCGCGACGGCGTCGCCGTGCGCGAACTTCATCCAGTGTTCCTGCCCGTCACGCCAGATCTTGAGTTCCAGCCATTCGGACAGCGCGTTGACGACCGAGACGCCGACGCCGTGGAGGCCGCCGGAGACCTTGTAGGCGTTGTCGTCCGAGGTGTTCTCGAACTTGCCGCCCGCGTGAAGCTGGGTCATGATGACTTCGGCGGCCGAGACGCCTTCCTCGGCGTGGATGCCGGTGGGAATTCCGCGCCCGTTGTCTTCCACCGAGACGGAGCCGTCGGCGTTCAGTTCGATGAGGACCAGGTCGCAGTGACCGGCGAGGGCCTCGTCGATGGCGTTGTCCGAGACCTCGAACACCATGTGGTGCAGGCCTGAACCGTCGTCGGTGTCGCCGATATACATGCCGGGGCGTTTGCGGACCGCGTCGAGTCCCTTGAGGACCTTGATGGAATCAGCGCCGTAAGCGTTCTGGTTCTTGCCGTTTTCGGTGTCACTAGCCATGGCCGAGCATATAGGGTTTGCGGGGGGTAAACCCAAGCGAAACCGGCGCGGCAGCGGGGGTTTTCCACAAGGTCGGATCCGCCGGCGGTCGCGAGGCGAAGGGGCGCGATCCCGGCCTTTGGTGTGCCTCGCATTCGGCGCACGCGGCTTTCCCGCGTTAGATGCAATTTAGAACCGAAATGGATCAATCCACCGCGCCTGAGGCGCCAATGGTCCCGAAAGCACGCGAGTGACGCGAACCGAACCGCCGATTCGGCATTAGCCTTGCAGAATAACCGGAATGCGGGGTGAATAAATGCTCGTACAGCAGGCCCATCATTGGGGTATAAAGGCCGCGCAGGAGGGAATCCCGATTTCCTGCAATCCCTACAAGAATCCCCAGGCGCGGGCTGCCTGGGAAGCCGGCCATCGCCGGGATATCTTCGCGCTGCGCACGCACCGAGTGCCCTGGCCGCTTGATTGATTATGCATGGCGCGGTGCGCCAACACAAAAGGGCGGCCTTGCGGCCGCCCTTCTGGTGGGTTTCGGTTCCCTCCCTGAATTGTGACCCGGCACAGGGCCCGCTTCAGGTGCCTGAAATCAGGCCAGGGTAAGCGCGAAGGCCAGGGCGCTGGCGCCCAGGGCTGCGGCAAAACCGAACGTCCGGTGGACGATGGTCATATTATGCTCCTGCAAACATTCTTTTCGTTTTATCGCATGCACGGCGCGTTTGGTCGCTCATGCTGCAGGGCGGCAAATAGGCCTGCTCAAAATTTACGCAAATTCAAAAGCAGCAATGCAGGTTGCATGTTTTGCAACTTATGGCTTGTTTTCATGCAAGGTTCTCAACTGCGCGAAGTACGGAAATCGCTATTTTTCAACGTTCTGGCTATATTCCTTCGTTGTCGGGAGCAGAGTCTGAAGCAGGATGGAGAGGGGTGGCAGCACCGTCATAAATCTGTAACTGCCTATTTTTTGGGCATGATGTGCTGGGCGGGGTAAAGCGGCCATTGCGCAAGTGCGAAATGGAGTCCCCGGCGGCTCCGCGAAACGACGCGGATTTCGGCCCATGCAAGGCCGCTTTCATCCTCGGCAGGGCTGGACAGAAAACGCGCGCGAGACTAGTGGCCCGCCATGAATATCCAGTCCTCCGAATCCGTGCTGATCGTCGATTTCGGCAGCCAGGTGACGCAGCTCATCGCGCGCCGCGTGCGCGAAGCCGGCGTCTACTCCGAAATCGCCCCCTTCAATGCCGCCGAGGAAGCCTTCGCGCGCATGAACCCGGTGGGCGTGATCCTGTCCGGTTCGCCCGCCTCCGTGCTCGACGAGAACGGACCGCGAATTCCCGACGTCATCCTGAACAGCGGCCGACCGATCCTGGGCATCTGCTATGGCCAGCAGTCGCTGATGCATCAGCTCGGCGGCGAAGTGATGGGCGGCGATTCGGGCGAATTCGGCCGCGCCTTCATCGAGATCGCGGACGAGTGCGCGCTGTTCAACGGCCTGTGGAACGTCGGCGAGACGCATCAGGTGTGGATGAGCCACGGTGACAAGGTGACGAGCCTGGCGCCCGGCTTCCGCCCCGTCGCCTCCAGCCCGGGCGCGCCCTTCGCGGTCATCGCCAACGACGAGAAGCGCATCTACGCGATGCAGTTCCACCCCGAAGTGGTCCATACGCCCGACGGCGGCAAGCTGCTCAAGAACTTCGTGCGCCACGTCTGCGGCATGGCCGGTGACTGGACGATGGCGGAATTCCGCAAGACCAAGATCGCCGAGATCCGCAAGCAGGTCGGCGACAACCGCGTGCTGTGCGGCCTTTCCGGCGGCGTCGATTCGGCGGTCGCAGCGGTCCTGATCCACGAGGCGATCGGCGACCAGCTCACCTGCGTCTTCGTCGACCATGGCCTGCTGCGCATGGGCGAGGCGGAGCAGGTGGTGTCGCTGTTCCGCGGCCACTACCACATCCCGCTCGTCCACGTGGATGCCTCGACCCTGTTCCTCAAGGGCCTGGAAGGCGTCACCGACCCCGAGGCGAAGCGCAAGTTCATCGGCAAGACCTTCATCGACGTCTTCGAGGACGAGGCGAAGAAGATCGGCGGCGCGCAGTTCCTGGCCCAGGGCACGCTCTATCCCGACGTGATCGAATCGGTCAGCTTCACCGGCGGGCCCTCGGTTACGATCAAGAGCCACCACAACGTCGGCGGCCTGCCCGAGCGCATGGACATGAAGCTGGTCGAGCCGCTGCGCGAACTGTTCAAGGACGAAGTGCGCGAGCTCGGCCGCGAACTGGGGCTTCCGGACGTCTTCGTGGGACGCCACCCGTTCCCCGGACCGGGCCTCGCCATCCGCATCCCCGGCGAAGTCAACCGCGAGCGCTGCGACATCCTGCGCAAGGCCGACGCCATCTACCTCGAGGAAATCCGCAACGCCGGGCTCTACGACGCGATCTGGCAGGCTTTCGCGGTGCTGCTCCCGGTCAAGACCGTGGGCGTCATGGGCGACAGCCGCACTTACGACAGCGTCTGCGGCCTGCGCGCCGTGACCTCGACCGACGGCATGACGGCGGACATCTATCCCTTCGACGCCTCGTTCCTGAGCCGTGTCGCGACCCGTATCATCAACGAGGTCAAGGGCATCAACCGCGTGGTCTACGACTACACCAGCAAGCCCCCCGGCACGATCGAGTGGGAGTGAGCCCGGTCCCGCCCGAAAGGCGGGATCAGTCCTTCGGGACGGCGGCCGCCATCAGGCGATAACCTGCGGCGTCGGGGTGCACGCCGTCCGCCGACAGTTCCGCGCGCAGGCCGCCGGTGGTGTCGGTGAGGGCGCTGTAATAATCGACGTAAGTGACGCGCTGGGCCTTGGCAAAGGCGCGCAGCCAGGTGTTGAGTTCGCGGACCTGCGCGGCGGGGCTCAGGTCCGGTCTCCAGTTGAAGCGCCGGGCCGGGGGTACCGAGGCCAGGTAGACGCGGATGCCGTTCGCCTTGGCGAGCGCGACCATCGCGGCGATGTTGTTGTGGACGTCCACCATGCTTTCCGGCCCGGTGTTGCCGGCAAGGTCGTTGGTGCCGGCCAGGATGTGGACCGCGCGCGGGTGCAGCGCGACGACGTCGGCCTGGAAGCGCAGCAGGATCTGGCCGGTGGTCTGGCCGCTGATCCCCCGGTTCACGCGGCCGCCGCTGAAGAATGCGGGATCGGCGAGGCCCCATAGCTCGGTGATGGAATCGCCGATGAAGACGATGCGGCGTCCGGCGGCGGGCCCCGCCGCGAGGCGCAGGTCGTCGGCGCGGTACTGGCACAGGTTCGCCCAGTCCTCGATCTTCGCCTTGTCGAGCGCCGCCCTGTAGGCCAGCACCTCGGGCAAAAGCGCGGGTGCGCGCGTGTTGCGGAAGATGAGCGTGGCGGCCAGGTAGTCCGATACCGCCCTGGGCCGAACCGGCGCGCCGGCGCAGGGGTTTTCGACGACCTGGGCGTGCCCCGCCGCCGCCGTCAGCGACCACAGGGCGGCCATCGCGGCGGCGAGCAGGGGAGGGCGCTGGCGCATCGTGCTTCATCCCACCCGGCCCCGGCTTTGGCAAGCATGGCCTGCCGCACGTCCTCGCGGGCTTTCGCCGATCGCAGCGCCAAGAATGGATCACAATCCTGTAAAAAAGGCCTTTTTTTAACCTCGGGATGACGATGCTGGGGTTTTACGCTCGGCTATGCGACGAACCGAATGACTGAGGTGTGGGAATTTGTTCGCCATACCAGCATCAAGGGATGCAGACTGTAGCCGACCCGCCCGGTGGGCCGGGTTTTGGACATACTTGCATCGATTGTCGCGGGTCGCAGCCGTGACGGCCGGACGGATTCGAAAAGGAAAGTACGGATTGGGCGTCTCGACTATTGCACTGGCAGTCATGCTGGTGAGTGCCGGTCCGACCGTCCAGGAAGACGGGGACGCCGACACGGCGCATGAAACGACGGCGGCCGAGCCCGGCACGCTGCGCGTGCTCGCGCTCGAGCCGCCGGTCGCCGGGGACGCCGCGCGGGTGGAGGCAGGGCCAGCCGCCACGCCAGTCGAACCCGCCACGCCGGTCGAACCCGTTATCTCGGTCGCGCCCGGTGCTCCTGCCGTTTCCGCCGCCCCCTCTGAAGACGTCGCGGGCGAGGCGGCGACGGATGCACCGGCTCCGCCGCCAGCGGAAGGCGACAACGTCATCATCGTCAACGCCAACCCCCGCCATACCCGCGAAGACCCGCTTTCGGACATCAACGCCGCCAGCTTCGCGGCGGTGCAGGCGGTGGACAAGGTCGTCGTCGCGCCGGTGGCGGGAACCTATGAGAAGGTCATGCCCAAGCCGGTACGCAACGGCCTGCGCAATTTCCTGATCAACCTCGCCGAGCCGATCGTCTTCGTGAACTACCTGCTGCAGTTCAAGCCGGGCAAGGCGCTGGAGACGGTGGGCCGCTTCACCATCAACAGCACGATCGGCGTCGCCGGGCTGTTCGACATGGCCAAGCGCAAGCCCTTCCACCTGCCCTACCGCCAGAACGGTTTCGCCAATACCTTCGCCTATCATGGCATCGGCAACGGCCCTTACATGTTCGTGCCGGTGCTGGGTCCGACCACCGCCCGCGACCTCGTCGGCCGCATCCTCGACCTGTCGGTGGTGCCGACGATCTTCGGGAGCCCGTTCAACAAGCCGGCCTATGGCATCAGCACGGGCGTGGTGAAGTCGCTCAACGACCGTGTCGAGTTCGACGAGCAGATCGTCGCCAATCGCGCCAAGGCGGACCCCTATGTGGCGACGCGCGACTTCTACCTGAAGCGCCGCCAGGCCGAGGTCGACGCGCTGCACAGCGCGGCGTACCGGGCGCGCAAGGGCATTCCCGACCCGGTCCTGCCGCCGATCCCCGCGCATGTGAACGACAACGCGGCGCCGGGCAGCGCGGCGGCGGCGCCAACCATGTCCGTACCCAGTTCGACGGGAATGGCCCCGGCCGCTCCCGCACCTGAGGCGCCGGTGTCCGGCACGCCGGCGACCGGACCCGTTCCGGTTCCTGCCCCCGCTCCTGCGCCTGTGCGGAAATGACGATGTAGTCAGGCGCGCTCAGCGCCGATGGCGCCAGGGCCAGTCGACGATCCGCGTGGCCCACAAAGGCCACCAGATCAGCACCGGCTGCAGGGCCAGGCGAGGGATGTGATAGATCAGACCCGCGCCGTGCCCGGGTTTCGCCAGGTCGATCAGCATATGCTGGACGTTGGCGGGCCAGACACACAGCGCATAGGCAGCGAGGCCCCACGCCGCCGCCTTGCGCAGCGCCGGGGATACAGGTTGGAGCAGCCCCGCCGCGCCCGCCAGTTCGGCATATCCCGTCAGTGCGACGACCAGCGCGGGCGAGGGTACCCAGTGCGGGACGATCTGCACGAACGGCGCCGGCACGAAGATGTGCAGCAGTCCCGCCGCGGCATAGGCCAGCGCGATCACGGTGCGGGATATGGTGCGGCCGTTCACGTCCTGCACGAAAAACGGCCGGAAGCGATGCTCCCGGCCGTCTTCCTGGGGGGCTGCAATCCGGTCAGCTCTTGGCCGCGATCTTGCGATAGGGGACGAACTGCTTCAACCCGACGAAGCCGTTCCACATGTGGCCGGCGCTGCGATCGTGCATCTGCACCGTATCGAGGTCGCACAGCTGCGAGGTGTAGGTCTTCGTCACCATGATGTCGTCGTCGTCGAGACGGTCGGCATTGGTGGGCCGGTTGACGTAGAGCGTGTTGCCGACCCGGTAGACGATCGCGGTCTTGTCGATCACGGTCGTATTCTGGGTCTGCGACATGGGGATGCAACTCACCGGCTTGCCGGCCTCGCGCCCTTCGAGCATCTTGGCGAGCTGTTGCTCGCCGGTCAGCCTGGTGCGGGCATCGGCGGCAGGCACGGCGAGCAGCGCGGTGCCGGCGGCGAAAGTCGCGGCGATCACAAGCTTCTTCATGGCCTTCATCCTTTCCAACGCACCCCGCGCTGTCTCTCGTATGGCACGATTCGGCTGAACCGGGGCTGACGATTGCTGGAAATAATGCCCCCGTCATCCCGGACTTGATCCGGGACCTTGGGCAAGGGCCAGCCCACGTCAAGTCTGGGCGCAGCGCGGCAGTGGCCCATCGCCAGCTATCGCCTGAAGTATACCCCACGGTCCCGGGTCGAGCCCGGGATGACGGGGGAGGCGGGGCGTGTCAGGCCGTTCCGCCTACCGTCAGGCCTTCGATCAGCAGCGAGGGCTGGCCGACGCCGGCCGGCACGCTCTGCCCGCCCTTGCCGCATACGCCGACGCCCCGGTCGAGTTCGAGGTCGTTGCCGATCGCCCTGACGCGGGTGAGGACCGAAGGCCCGTCGCCGATCAGCGTCGCGCCCTTGATCGGCGCGCCCAGCTTGCCGTCCTCGACCATGTAGGCCTCGGTGCACGAGAACACGAACTTGCCCGAGACGATGTCGACCTGGCCGCCGCCGAAGCTCTTGGCGAAGATGCCCTTCTTCATGCCGGCGAGCATTTCGGCGGGATCGTCGTTTCCGGCCCTCATGAAGGTATTGGTCATGCGCACCTGCGGGGCATGGGCATAGTTTTCGCGGCGGCCGTTGCCGGTGGATTCGACGCCCATCAGGCGCGCGTTGAGGCGGTCCTGCATGTAGCCCTTGAGGATGCCGTCCTCGATCAGCACCGTCTCGCGCGTGGGGGTGCCCTCGTCGTCGATGGTGAGCGAGCCGCGCCGGCCGGGGATCGAGCCATCGTCGACGATGGTGACGCCGGGGGCGGCGACGCGCTCGCCGATGCGGCCGGAGAACGCCGAGGTGCCCTTGCGGTTGAAATCGCCTTCGAGGCCGTGGCCGATCGCCTCGTGGAGCAGCACGCCGGGCCAGCCGGGGCCGCACAGCACGGCGAATTCGCCGGCGGGCGCGTCGATGCTTTCGAGGTTCACCAGCGCCTGCGCCAGCGCGCTGTCGATCGCGTCGTTCCAGTTCTCGGGCTTGAACAGGTCGTCGTAGAGGTAGCGGCCGCCCATGCCGAACGAGCCGGTCTCGCGCCGGCCGTTGCTTTCCGCCACGATCGAGACGTTGAGGCGGACCAGCGGGCGCACGTCGGTGGCGACGTAGCCGTCGGGCCGGACGATCTCGACCACCGACCACGATCCCGACAGGCTGGCGCTGACCTGCGAGACGCGGGGATCGCGCGCGCGGGCGGCGGCGTCGATGGTTTCGAGCAGGCGCACTTTCTCGGCGAAGCCCACGAGATCGAGCGGGGAGACGTCGGTGTAGAGCCTGGCGTTGGTGCGGACCGGGGGCAGGGCGCGGGGCCCCTTGGCGGGATCGAGCAACTGCAGCGTCTCGCCGGCGCGGCGGATGGCGGCGGGGGAGATTTCGTTGGCGTGCGCGAACCCGGTCATTTCGCCGGAGACGCCGCGCAGGCCGAATCCGGCGTCGCGCGAATAATCCGCGGTCTTGAGCCGGCCATCGTCGAAGCCGAAGGCCTCGCTGGCGACGAACTGCATGAACAGTTCGCCGTCCTCACAGGACTTCAGCGTCTCGGCGGCAAGCGCCTGAGCCTCTTCGGGCGAAAGCTGGGCGTAGAGGAGCGAGCGCGGGTCGGTCATGGTCATGTCCCCGATATAGGGGGCATCAGCCGTGTAGGAAAGGTGCGATAACCGCGCGGGAATGTGCGATAGCCGCGCGGGAAAGCGCGATCAGGCGGCCTGCTGATCCGCCGGGCCGCCCTTGAGCACGAAGCGGCGGTCGCAATAGCCGCATTCGACATAGCCCTTCTCGTCGATTTCGAGCCAGACGCGCGGATGGCCGAGGGCCGCTCCGCCGGGAATGTCGGTGGCCCCGTCGCAGGAGACGCGGTGGGAATCGGTGAAGACGGTTTCGGGGCTGGTCATGGTGGGCCGGGATTACCAAGGGTTCGCGGGAATTTCCAGACCGGAATGCGCTGGCTGAAGCGCTTCGGACGAGAACCCGCTTCACCCGGGCGCACCGCCATTGGCCATTCCCGCCTGCGCGCAAATGGCCAATGGTTCGGTCGGTATGTCGAATCAGGCTGCGATGACGACTTCGCTCGCTTCGGCGAGGGCGGCGGCCACGGCCTTCTCGCGGGTGTCCGCATCGATGGCGAGGCCTTCGGCCAGCACGAAGGTGGGGTTGGTGATGCCCACGAAGCCGAGAACGGCGCGCAGGTAGCTCTCGGCATGCTCGATCGCGGCGGCGGGCTGGCCCTCGCCGTAATAGCCGCCGCGCGCCAGGGCCACGAAGACCTTCTTGTCGCCGGCCAGGCCTACGGGGCCCTCGGCGGTGTAGCGGAAGGTCTTGCCCGCCACCAGGACGCGGTCGATCCAGGCCTTGAGCTGGCTGGGGATGGTGAAGTTGTACATGCCCGCGCCGATCACGATCACGTCGGAGGCCAGGAATTCCGCCAGTTCGGGGGTGCCGTCGGGTGCGCCCAGGACGTCTAGGGTGAGGTGCGAGAGCGGTTCGGCGGCGAGATCGTGGTAGGTGACTTCGAGGGCCGGGTCGGCCGCGGTCAGGCTGGCGACGATGGCGGCGGAAATGGCGCGGGTGGCCGAATTGTCGCCGAGGATGCTGGAATCGAGATGGAGAAGCTTCATGTGGGGGAGCCTTCAGTCTGGAAAAATGACCAGGTCTAGCTATGTTGCCGCCAACACCGCGCCAAGAGCGCATATTTTCGGGACCTGGTACCATGAAGCTGACTACCTTCGACGAAGCTGACCAGTCTTCGGACGCCGCTTCCTCCTCCGATACCGCCCCGGCCCCTGCCTCCGGGCCGAAGCACGACCCCGCCAGCAAGGATTGCCGGCTGGTGGGCGACATCCTCAGCCGGGTGGGCGACAAGTGGTCGATGCTGGTGGTGATGACGCTGCTCGAAGGCGCGCTGCACTTCAACGAGCTCAAGCGGGCGATCAAGGGCGTGTCGCAGCAGATGCTGTCGCGCACGCTGCGCGCGCTGGAGCGGGACGGTCTGGTCGTGCGGACCGTCCATGCCGGGGTCCCGGTGCGCGTGGAATATGCGCTGAGCGACCTGGGCCGGTCGCTGTCCGCGCCGGTGAAGGCGCTCAGCACCTGGGCCCTCGACAGTCGCCCGGCCATCCTGGAGAGCCGCAAGATCTACGACGCGGGTCACGGCGCCGCCTGAAGTTGCGCCCTTTACGCGGGCGACAAGCTGGCGCAATGCAGCGCCATGAGCATCCCTTCCGACAATAGCCCCGCCATTGCCATCCGCGACCTCGTCAAGCGCTATGCGCCCGCCGGTGGCGGCGAAGGCAAGCTGGCGCTCAAGGGGGTGTCGTTCGACGTTCCCGAAGGCGGCATCTTCGGCCTGCTGGGGCCCAACGGCGCAGGCAAGTCGACACTGATCAATATCCTTGCCGGGATGGTGATGAAGACCTCGGGCACCGCCGAGATCTGGGGCTTCGACATCGACAAGGACCAGCGCAACGCCAAGCGCGCCATCGGCATCGTGCCGCAGGAGATCGTGTTCGACCCGTTCTTCACGCCCTTCGAGGTGCTGGAGATCCAGGCCGGGCTCTACGGCATCGCCAAGACCCTGAGGCGCTCGGAAGACCTGCTGCGCGCGGTCCACCTGGCCGACAAGCGCAATGCCTATGCGCGCACGCTTTCGGGCGGCATGAAGCGGCGCCTGCTGATCGCCAAGGCGCTGGTCCACCAGCCCCCGGTGCTGGTGCTCGACGAGCCGACGGCCGGCGTCGACGTGGAACTGCGCCGGCAGCTGTGGGAACTCGTCACCGAACTCAACCGCGAAGGCGCGACGATCGTGCTGACCACGCACTACCTCGAGGAAGCCGAGGAACTGTGCGACCGCATCGCCATCATCAATCACGGCGAACTGATCACCAACAAGCCGACCCGCGAACTGGTGGGAATGGCGCGCGAGAAGATCATCGTCCTGACGCTGGACCGGGACGTCGCCGAACTGCCCACGCATCCCGGCTTCGTGAAGTGCGCGAAGACGGGCGAGCGCGTGCTCGAGATCACTTACGACAAGGACCGCAGCAACGCCGGGGAAATCCTGTCGGCGCTGCAGGCACAGGGCTTCGCCATCGTCGACGTGACGACGCGTGAAGCCGACCTCGAGGACGTTTTCGTCACCTTGACGAGCGAAGCGCGCGCTCTGGCCTGAGGCTGTTGCGCCGCTCCTCCGCGCGACGGAGCGGCCGCTCTCGAAGGACGCGGATCGTCGCCCTTCCGGTCGCTTGCGAAGCCGCCGATATGTGCGGGCGTCGTAATTTGCGCCATAATTTGTGTTGCCGGGAAGCTTGTCCCCGCAGTCCGGCCGAGGCTCTGGCCTGGGCGGCGGGCTGGCGTGTTCCGCTGCGCCTGCTCACTTGTGCATGTGCAGTGCAAGCGCAGACTGCAAAGACGCGATTAACAATCGTTCATGATAACGAAAGGGGCTTGAAGCAGAGACTTATCTGTTCGTGGGCAAGGTGAATATTCATCGGGCAAGGAAGGTCTTGCGCCAAACTAAGTAAGCTTACTTAGTCAGAAGAAGCGGTCTCATTTTCAAGTTTCCAGACGCCCTTTTTCTTTCGGCGAATAGCTTTATCGCATCGCTTGCAAGTACCAACATAGCTGATACCATCCCACTTGACCTCAGATCGAATGGGATCGTGCCTATTGGCAAAGCATAAAGGGATCGAAATTGCCACGCTGATCGGCCCTTGGATGTGGTTTGAAAGCTGACTAGACTAATTTTGAATGATATCAAGAACAGTAATCTAAATAGATTGCGACTCTTGTCATCAATTTGATTTGATATCCGAGAATATGCCGCGTCGCAACACGGCCGTTCGCGGCTTGAGCAAACAGTTGCGGTGCAGGCAATCGCGCGGCTAGGAGGCGTCATGGAAACGCCATCTCGCTCCACGCATGCGTTCGACGCCCTGGTCATCGGATCCGGTGCCGCAGGCCTCACCGCCGCCCTGGCACTGGCCGAGAAGGTCAAAGTCGCCGTCCTCGCCAAGGGTGGCCTCGCCGGCGGTTCCACCGCCTGGGCGCAGGGCGGCATCGCCGCGGTGCTCGATGCGGGCGACACGTTCGAGGAGCACATCCGCGACACGATGGTCGCCGGCGCCGGCCTGAACCGCCGGGAAACGGTGGAGTTCGTGATCGAGCGGGCGCCCCACGCGATCGACCGGCTGGTCGAACTCGGCGTGCCGTTCAACACCGACGGTCCGGAAGGCGGCGCACTGCACCTCACGCGGGAAGGCGGGCATTCGCACCGGCGTATCGTCCACGTCGCCGACGCGACCGGCTGGGCGGTCCAGGAGGCATTGCTGAAAGCTGCCGAAGCACATCCCAACATCACCCTGTTTCCCGGCCGTTCGTGCATCGACCTGATCACCGGCAAGCACGAGATGCGATATTCGGGCTCGGGCCGCGTCTGGGGCGTCTATGCGCTCGACGAGGAAACCGGCCATGTCGAGGCCTTCACCGCGCGCGCCACGGTCCTGGCGACGGGCGGGGCGGGCCGCGTCTACCAGTTCAGCACCGCACCGCGCGGCGCGACGGGCGACGGCATCGCCATGGCCTGGCGCGCCGGCGCCCGTGTCTCCAACATGGAGATGATGCAGTTCCACCCCACGTGCCTCTACAACCTGGAGGTCAAGAACTTCCTCATCACCGAGGCGGTGCGCGGCGAGGGCGGGCACCTGAAGCACCCCGTCACCGGCCGCCGCTTCATGCTCGACTACGACGAGCGCGCCGAACTCGCACCCCGTGACATCGTGGCCCGAGCGATCGACGACCAGATCAAGCGCTTTGGCCTCGATTTCGTCCATCTCGACATCAGCCACCAGCCGCCGGAGTTCGTGAAGGAGCATTTCCCGAACATCCACGAAAAGCTGCTGGGCCTGGGCATCGACATGACCACGGAGCCGATCCCGGTGGTGCCTGCGCAGCACTATACCTGCGGCGGCGTGCTGATCGACCTGGACGGGCGCACCGACCTGCCGGGGCTATACGCCGCCGGCGAATGCACCGAGAGCGGGCTGCACGGCGCCAACCGCCTTGCGTCGAATTCGCTGCTGGAATGCTTCGTCTTCGGCGAGGCGGCGGCAGCCGACATCCTCGCGCGCTGGGAGGGCTTCGACGTGCCCCCGCCGGTGCAGGGCTGGGACGAAAGCCGCGTCACCGATTCGGACGAGGAAGTTGTCATCAAGCAGAACTGGACCGAAATCCGCCGCTTCATGTGGAACTACGTCGGGATCGTGCGCACGACCAAGCGGCTCGAGCGCGCGCATCACCGCATCCAGATGCTCAACGGCGAGATCGAGGAATACTACCGGCATTTCCGCGTCTCGACCGACCTGATCGAACTGCGCAACCTGCTCCAGAGCGCCGAACTGATCGTGGGCTCTGCGCTCAAGCGGCACGAAAGCCGGGGCCTGCATTACACGCTGGATTATCCCGGCACCGACGCGGAGCCGCTGGATACCGTGCTGGTGCCCTGAAGCCCCGCCCGGTCTGAGCCGTCCCTTTCTGAGCCGTCCCTGCCTGAGCGGCCCTCCCCGGCTCGCCGGGAAGGGCATGCGGCGCCGCGGCCTCAGAACCCGATGTGGAGCACCCGGCCGAGGAAGATCAGCACGATCGCGCCGATCACCGAGGCGAGGCAGCCCGCGCGGCTGAAGTCCGCCCGGCCACGGCTGGTGACGAGACCGGCCACCAGCGAGCCGCCGATGCCGAGCAGGATCGTGGCGATCCAGCCCATCTCGACCGCGCCGGGATAGAAGAAACGGGCCAGCACGCCGATGACGAGGCCGCTGATGATGGCGCCGATGATGTTCCACATGACTTGCGCAAACTCCCCTTTCGCGCCGAGGCGCATTCACAACCACGCGCTACAAGAGGCGAGGCGCCAGACGGTTGCACGCCTTATGCGCAAAATTGCACATTCTTTCCTCGAGCGGCCTTCCTGGTTCGACCGACAGCACGTGACGGGCATGGTCATGCGGGATTCGGTTCGTCGCAAGCGGGATTCGTCTCATCGGTAATTTATGTGGAAAAATTTAGTGGGCGCGCAGGCGATTTAGCCTCTTGCGCTTTCGGTTCGCGAAGGACTTCCCACGCGTCGCGGGATGCTCGTCGGTGGCGATCACGGTCAGTCGCCATGCCCCGGGCGGAATACGCCCTCTTGAACCTTTCTGCGGAAAGGGCACTATAGGTTGTGTCGCGCCGGTCGAGGGGCCTCAACACCTAGGGATGCCACGCAGGACCCACAAAGTCCGCAGCAGGCGTCCCAAAGGCATGGGGCAAGGCCTTTCGCAGGCGCGCGGACGATCTGGCAGGGAATGTCTGTTCTCTTTTTGTGCTGAATGGTGGTAGACGGGTCCTTCAAGGCCCGCCGACTCGCCTTCGGTCCGCCGGATCGCCCGAAGCAGCAGTGGGCCGCACTCGTGGCGGTTCGACGACATGATTTTACGCACGGGGGCGCACCAGTGGATTTCAGGAACGGAAGCGACGGTCAGATGTCTGACGCGGATGCCAATTCGGACGTGAGTTACGCCGGCTCGGCACAAGTCGAGATGGAGGGGCTGTACCCCTCGCGCGATGCCGTTCCCCGGCAGCAGAAGGAGACGGGCGAAGGCCCGGCAGTCGCCATGGACAAGACCGATACCGCAACGGCCGAACTGGTCGCCGAGCTGACCGAGGCACCGGTGAAAAAGCAGGCAAGGCTCGTCGATCGCGATTCCAAGACGATCAACGCGCGCCGCTTCAAGATCGTCACCGACGATGCGCGCGACGCGCTCCTGACCGATTTCGGCAAGGAGACGCTCGACGACCGCTACCTGCTCCCCGGCGAGAAGTACCAGGACCTGTTCGCCCGCGTGGCCGACGCCTATTGCGACGATCAGGACCACGCCCAGCGCGTCTACGACTATATCTCGAAGCTGTGGTTCATGCCGGCCACTCCCGTGCTGTCGAACGGCGGCACCGGGCGCGGCCTGCCGATCTCCTGCTACCTGAACTCGGTCGACGACAGCCTCGAGGGCATCGTCGCCACCTGGAACGAGAACGTCTGGCTCGCCTCGCGCGGCGGCGGGATCGGCACGTATTGGGGCGCGGTGCGCGGCATCGGCGAGCCGGTCGGCCTCAACGGCAAGACCAGCGGCATCATCCCCTTCGTGCGCGTGATGGATTCGCTGACCCTTGCGATCTCGCAGGGTTCGCTGCGCCGCGGCTCGGCTGCCTGCTATCTCGACGTCTCGCATCCCGAGATCGAGGAGTTCCTCGAAATCCGCAAACCCTCGGGCGACTTCAACCGCAAGGCGCTCAACCTGCACCACGGCGTGCTCCTGACCGACGAGTTCATGGAAGCGGTGCGCGACGGCGCCGAGTTCAAGCTGCGCAGTCCCAAGGACGGCTCGGTGCGCGGCAAGGTCGATGCGCGTTCGCTGTTCCAGAAGCTGGTCGAAGTGCGCCTCGCCACGGGTGAGCCCTATATCGTCTTCTCCGACACCGTGAACCGGATGATGCCCAAGCATCATCGCGATCTCGGCCTCAAGGTCTCGACCTCGAACCTGTGCTCGGAAATCACCCTGCCGACCGGGCGCGATCACCTCGGCAACGACCGCACGGCGGTGTGCTGCCTCTCCTCGCTCAACCTGGAGACCTGGGAAGAGTGGAAGGGCGAGAAGCGTTTTGTCGAGGACGTGCTGCGCTTCCTCGACAACGTCCTGCAGGACTACATCGACCGGGCGCCGGACGAGATGGCCCGCGCCAAGTATTCCGCCGCGCGCGAGCGTTCGGTCGGCATGGGCGTGATGGGTTTCCACTCGTACCTGCAGAAGCGCGGCATCGGGTTCGAAAGCGCGATGGCCAAGGCGCTCAACCTGCAGATGTTCCAGTACATCAACCAGAAGGCCAACGAGGCCTCGATGCTGCTGGCGAACGAGCGGGGCCCGTGCCCGGACGCCGCCGACGTCGGCGTGATGGAGCGTTTCAGCTGCAAGATGGCGATCGCCCCTACCGCGTCGATCTCGATCATCTGCGGCGGCACCTCGGCCTGCATCGAGCCGATCCCGGCCAACATCTACACCCACAAGACGCTTTCGGGCAGCTTCGTGGTGAAGAACCCCTACCTGGAAAAGCTGCTCGCCTCGAAGAGCAAGGACTCCACCAACGTGTGGAATTCGATCCTCGAGCATGGCGGTTCGGTCCAGCACCTGGACTTCCTCTCGGCCGACGAGAAGGCGGTCTACAAGACCAGCTTCGAGATCGACCAGCGCTGGCTCCTCGAATTCGCCGCCGACCGCACGCCCTATATCGACCAGGCGCAGTCGCTGAATCTGTTCATTCCGGCCGACGTCGACAAGTGGGACCTGATGATGCTGCACTTCCAGGCGTGGGAGCGGGGCATCAAGTCGCTCTATTACCTGCGCTCCAAGTCGGTGCAGCGCGCGGGCTTCGTGGGCGGCGTGGAAGCGGACAACACCAACGAACTCGCCAAGTTCGAGCTGTCCGCCAGCACCACCGACTACGACGAATGCCTGGCCTGCCAGTAACGCGGGCGGCCAAAGGCAAAAAGAAACGGCCCCGGGGAGAACCTCGGGGCCGTTTCTTTTGGTGCAAGGCGGGTGCCGCGACGTTCGCGGCGACGTTCCCGGACGTTAGGGCCTGCCGATGGACGTGTAAGTGAAGCCGGCTTTGCGCATCTCGTCCGGCTTGTAGATGTTCCTCAGGTCCACCAGCACCGGCGCATTCGCGATCGCCCTGACCCGGTCAAGGTCAAGGGCGCGGAAGGCGTCCCACTCGGTGACGATCACCACGGCATCGGCGCCGGTGATCGCGGCATAGGGATCGCCCACCATTTCCACTTCGGGCATCAGCGGCCTGGCCAGTTCGATGCCTTCGGGATCGAATGCGGCGACCGCCACCCCGGCATCTGTCAGGGTCTGGGCGATGGCGATGGCGGGCGAATCGCGCATGTCGTCGGTATTGGGCTTGAAGGTCAGGCCCAGCATGGCGACGCGCTTGCCGCGTGCCGCGTCGATGCCGCCCAATGCTTCGATGACCTTGCGGCCCATGGCGCGCTTGCGGCTGTCGTTGACCTTGGCGACCGCCTCGACGATGCGCAGCGGCGCGTCGTAATCCTCGGCGGTCTTGAGCAGGGCGAGCGTGTCCTTGGGGAAGCACGAGCCGCCGTAGCCGGGGCCGGCATGGAGGAACTTCTTGCCGATGCGCCCGTCGAGACCGATGCCGCGCGCCACGTCCTGCACGTCGCCGCCCACCTTCTCGCACAGATCGGCGATTTCGTTGATGAAGGTGATCTTGGTCGCGAGAAACGCGTTCGCCGCGTACTTGATGATCTCGGCAGAGCGGCGCGAGGTGAACAGCAGCGGAGATTCGTTGAGGAACAGCGGTCGGTAGATCGCGCGCATGATGTCGCGCCCAAAATCGTCCTCGGCGCCGATGACGATGCGGTCGGGGCGCTTGAAATCGCCGATCGCGGCACCTTCACGCAGGAACTCCGGGTTCGAGACCACCGCGACGCGGTGCGGGGTCCCGCTATCGGCGAGAATGCGCTCGACCTCGTCGCCGGTGCCGACGGGCACGGTGGACTTGGTGACGATCACTGCGTCGTTCGAAAGGTGTTCGCCTATTTCCTGGGCGACGGCATGCACGAACGAAAGGTCGGCATGGCCGTCCCCCCGCCGCGAGGGCGTGCCCACCGCGATGAAAATGGCGCTGGCGCCGCGAATGCCTTCGGCCAGATCGGTGGTGAAGGACAGGCGCCCCGCCTTGACGTTTCCGGCGACCAGCGTGTCGAGGCCCGGTTCGTAGATCGGCATGATCCCGGCATGCAGACGGTCGATCTTGGAGGGGTCCTTGTCGATGCACACCACGTCGTGGCCGAAATCGGCAAAACACGCGCCTGACACCAGGCCGACGTAGCCCGAACCCACCATTGCAATTTTCATGTGAACCTCATCGGGTCGAAATCTTGAGCGGCCTTAAGCCCTGTGCCCACGAAGGGAAAGTGCGGCGAGCCTCAAAGCCCGGTATAGGAGCGGAACCAGTCGACGAAGCGCGGCACGCCGGTTTCGACAAGCGTACTGGGGGCATAGCCGGTATCGCGCGTCAGCGCGGTTATGTCGGCGTAAGTCGCGGGAACGTCTCCGGGCTGCATCGGCAGCAGGTTGCGCTGCGCCTTTCGGCCGCAGGCTTCTTCCAGCAGCTCGATCAACCGCCCGAGGTGTTCGGAGCGGTTGTTGCCGATATTGTAGAGCGCATGTGGCTTGACGCTGCCGCCCGCTTTCTCCTCGCCGTCGTCGGCAGGGGGGCGGTCCAGGCAGGCGAGCACGCCGCCGACGATGTCGTCGATATAGGTGAAATCGCGGTACATATCGCCGTGGTTGTAGACGTCGATCGGGCGGTCGGTCAGAATGCGCTCGGCGAACTTCCACATCGCCATGTCGGGGCGGCCCCAGGGGCCGTAAACCGTGAAGAAGCGCAGGCCGGTGAGCGGGATGCGGAACAGGTGGGCGTAAGTCTCGCTCATCAGTTCATCCGCCTTCTTGGTGGCGGCATAGAGCGACACCGGATGGTCGGCCCGGTCCTCGACGGCGAAGGGCAGCTTGGCGTTGCCTCCGTAGACCGAACTGGAACTGGCATAGACCATGTGCTCGACCTGCCGGGCCCGGGCCAGTTCGAGCATGTTGACGTGGCCCGCGAGGTTCGAGGCGACGTAGGCGTGCGGATTTTCCAGCGAGTAACGAACGCCGGCCTGGGCGCCCAGGTGGACGATCCTGTCGAACCGATACGCGGCCAGCGTCCCGGTCAGCGCGGCCATGTCGGCGAAGTCGAGCGCGTGGAACCGGAACAGGTTGCCATGGCGCGTTTCAAGCTGCGCCAGGCGCGCCTGCTTGAGGGAAACCGCGTAATAGTCGTTGAGATTGTCGATGCCGACGACCGACTGCCCGCGCGCCATCAGCGCTTCGGCCACCGCCGCGCCTATGAAGCCGGCCGCGCCCGTTACCAATACCGTCGATGTCTGCGCCGTCATGCCGTTCTCACGTTTCGATGGAATTACCCGAGGGTATTTCTGAGCCCCATTACGGCAAAAAGGTGGATCAGAAGCTAATCCGCAGTTGCAAGGCCGTCATGCAAAAAGGGCCGGCCGGATTGTCCGGCCGGCCCCTCGATGCCGAATGTCCGCGCTTGTCAGCCTTCGACGCTGACCGGGACTTCCAGGCCGTGTTCCTTGAGCAGGGCGTGGCGGCGTGCGGCCTTGTGGTCTTCGGCGACCATTTCGGCGCACATTTCCTGGACGGTGATGACGGGCTCCCAGCCGAGGAGTTCCTTGGCCTTGGCGGGATCGCCGAGCAGGGTCTCCACTTCGGCCGGGCGGAAGTAGCGCGGATCGATGCGCATGACCACGTCGCCCACTTCGAGCGCGGGGGCGAGATCACCCTCCTTGGCGACCACGGTGGCGATCTCGTCGACGCCCTCGCCGGTGAATTCCAGCGTCAGGCCGAGTTCCTTGGCGGACCAGGAAATGAACTGACGCACCGAATACTGAACGCCGGTAGCGATCACGAAGTCGCGCGCCTCTTCCTGCTGCAGCATCATCCACTGCATGCGCACGTAGTCCTTGGCGTGGCCCCAGTCGCGCAGCGAATCGATGTTGCCCATGTAAAGGCAGGGCTCGAGCCCGAGAGCGATGTTCGAGAGGCCGCGCGTGACCTTGCGGGTCACGAAGGTTTCGCCGCGGCGCGGGGACTCGTGGTTGAACAGGATGCCGTTGCAGGCATACATGCCGTAAGCCTCGCGGTAGTTCACCGCGATCCAGTAGGCGTAGAGCTTGGCGACGGCATAGGGCGAGCGCGGGTAGAACGGCGTCGTCTCGCGCTGGGGGATCTCCTGGACGAGACCGTACAGTTCCGAGGTGGATGCCTGGTAGAAGCGGGTCTTCTTTTCCAGGCCGAGGAAGCGGATCGCTTCGAGGATGCGCAGGGTGCCGATGGCGTCGACGTCGGCAGTGTATTCGGGGGCTTCGAAGCTGACGGCGACGTGGCTCTGCGCGCCGAGGTTGTAGATCTCGTCAGGCTCGATGTCGCGGATGAG
>Ga0308159_1002267_pt1 | contig 22863 bp, 25 predicted proteins | sample PhyCR1_FD_201040 | JGI IMG/M metagenome (GOLD analysis project Ga0308159, IMG submission 201040) | Phyllosphere microbial communities from UC Gill Tract Community Farm, Albany, California, United States - DLSLC.R1 | ecosystem: Host-associated > Plants > Phyllosphere > Unclassified | place: USA... | reverse complement strand
GACGCTTTCGCGAGCAGGCTCGCTCCCACAACGATCTCGTGTGACTGTGGTATATGTACCGCCCCACGCCCCACTGACCGGAGACCCGCAATGCCACACCTGCACCTGGAATACACCGCCAACCTGCCCCTGAACGCCGATGTTGCTCTGATCCGGCTCAACAACACTCTGGTGGGATCCGGTCAGTTCGCTGCCGAGTTCGATATCAAGGGCCGTGCAGTCAAGGTCGAGACATTCAAGGTCGGTACCGCGATCGCCGAGCGTGGCTTCGTTCACATCAAACTGGCGCTGCTCAGCGGGCGGTCGCCGGAGATCAAGAAGCAGTTGTCGCAAAGTCTGCTGACGGCTCTGCAAGACATCTGCGAATGGCCGACCGGTGTCGAAGTGCAGTTGTGTGTCGAACTGCTCGACATCGACCGCGAGTCCTACAGCAAAGCTGTGGTGGGCGTGTAGGACTCAGCTCGCATCGAGTTCGCTGCACACATTGACCACCTGCTCACGCAGCCAGACGTTGGCGCTGTCCTGGTCGACACTCTGGCACCACTGCATATCGAGGGTGAAGCCGGGCAAGCCGTTTGGCGCCTCGCAGTGGTTGAACACCGCCTCGTTGGTCAGTAGACGCTGGATACGGCGGGGCAGGGTGAGAATGAAATCGGTACCGGTGATCATTTTCAAAGCAGCGCTGTAGCTGTTCGAGCGCGCGACGATCTGGCGTTTCTGTGCCTGTCGCGCCAGCCAGCCATCGACCATGTTGGTCGACGAAGTCCAAGGTGTCGGAAAGACGTGCCGGCGTTCGGTGAAGGCTTGCAGGCTCAAGCGCGGTTCCAGCGGCGTGGCGCGTTTGTCGAACACACAGACCAGATCATCTTCCAGCAGCATTCGCGACTTCAGATCACTGTGCTGGCGGTGGAAGTTGGGGCCGAAACTGATCACCAGGTCGAGACTGCCGTCGCGCAGTTCGTCCGCAGGGACGTCTGTCTCGAACTTGTGCATGTTGACCATCACCGGCAAATCGTCAAAGTCGAAGCGCTTCAACAGCCGCGGCAGGATGAGTTGCTCGAAATATTCCGGTGCGCAGATGTTGAAGGTGACTGCGCGCTGGCTTGGGTCAAACGTCGGGGCGCCGGCGTGGCACAGGTTGATGCTTTCGATGATCTTCTGCACATGGCCGTACATGCTGCTGGCTTTGTAGGTCGGGCGCATGCCGGTGCGGGTGTTGATGAACAGTTCGTCTTCAAAACTGGTGCGCAGTTTCTTCAGGCAGTAACTGACGGTGGACTGGCTGACAAACAGGGTTTCCGACACATCGGTGACGCTGCTCTGCTCATACACGGCGACAAACACCATGAGGTCCTGCATGTCGAGCTTTCGAAGCAAGTTACTGTTCAGCATCCGTTCTGTCTCGCTGTGCTCCTTGCGCTGAATCCGCGCAAACGTGTGCGAACGATCCTAGCGGAACGATGGTGCCAGGAGAAAGCCCTGTAAGACATTTCACGGTCACATGTGGGACAGAAACTTTTAGCAACACGACGTCATCGATCAAAGCAGACAAAGCTGGCCAGAGGCCTTCAGCACGCTGATGGAAACTGCCGGCGGTAATGCCGCGGATCGAAGCGCAACACCATCAGCAGCATCAGCGCCATCACCGCCGTCAGCAACCACCACGCCCATTCGAAGCTGCCCAGGCGATCGCGGAGCAACCCGGCCAGCATTGGCGAAAGTCCGGCGATCAGATACCCGATACCCTGCACGAACGCCGTCAGGCCTCCGGCACGCTGCGGGTCGTCGAGGTGATCGAGCGCGACGATCAGGCTCATCGGAAACAAACCGCCGATGCCCAGTCCCAGCAGGCATGGCCAGAGCAAGCCGAAATGCTGTGGACTGAGGATCAGGCCGCAGAACCCGGCAATGATCAACGCTAGCAATGCCATCAGGATCGCGCGTCGATCGCGGCTGCGGTTGGCGATAGCGGGAACGAGCAGGCCGGAAATGACTTCCATTGCCGTCAGAAAACCCAACAACAGCCCGGCGTTTTGTTCGCTCCAGCCTTTTTCCACGTAGTAGGGAGCGAGCCAGGCGAGCACGCAGGTGTAGGACGCCGTTCCCAGTCCGAAGAAAATCGCCAGTAGCCAGGCGCGACCGTTACTGGCGAAAACGTCTTTCTTCGCGGCCAGCGTCAGAGTATTCGGCAGATGACGGCGTTGCGCCCACCAGACCAGCAGGGCGAATACTGCCAGCAAGGCCCATACCGCCAGTCCCATACGCCAGCTTGCGGTCTGCAACATCACCCAGGGCGCGAAGGTCGCCGCCAGCGCCGCGCCGCCCATGATCGACGTGACATACAAGCCCATGCACAGTGCGACGTTGTCGGGGAAACGCGATTTGATCAACGCCGGCATCAACGCCTGAATCAACGCAATGCCAAACCCCGCCAGCACGGCGCTGACAATCAACCCGGTTGCCGTGTCGACAAACAGCCGCGCCAGCGTCGCCAGCGCAATGGTCAGCAGCGACCACAACACCGTGCGCCGTTGACCGAAGCGCTGACTGATCGCCATACCGAAAAACATCGCCAGCCCCATGGTCATCACTGGCAGCATGGTCAGCAGTGACGCGAGGCTGAAACTCAGCGGGATGTCACCGCGAATGGCCGACAGCAGGGGGCCGACCGCCGCCATCGACGGTCGCAGATTGAGCGCGACGAGGATGATGGCAAGCATCAAGCCGAGAGCGGGGCGAGTGGTGGCGTGGACGTTGTGCATAGCGGGGCCTTCATAAGCGCAGGCCGACGATTAGGCGCGGAGCCGTGCATGCCAGGCAAACCAGAAAATCCACAGCCGTATTCAATAATTCAATACCGCCGCAACCTGTAGGAGTGAGCCTGCTCGCGATAGCGGTGTGTCATTCAGCATGAGTGTTGCCAGACACACCGCTATCGCGAGCAGACTCACTCCTACGTGAGTTGAGCGAGTTTTCTGAATAAAACCTGAACCATTCTCAAATACATCCATTGCCAAACAATATTGTTCACAGCCAACTAATCATTGGCGTCTTTTTCACAAAAAATTGATGGTTGCCTGCCTAAAGTTTGTATGCACTTGGTTAATGAATTTTTCACAATTGAAAAAACGTTATTAACCAAGGCTCTTCTCTTCAGGAACAGCCCTTTCTATGTTCAAGTCAAAAGCCGTGCGCCCGGAATGGGTGACGTTGATCGCCAGTGCCTTTCTTCTGATCGGTTTCAACCTGGTGCTCTGGCAGCACCTGTTCGCGATCACCGGCGGCGATGGCCGGGGCATCGCGATGCGTGTGGCTTTTGCCGTGATGATCCTGGCGGCATTCAATCTGGTGCTGACGGTATTTGCCTTTCGCCCGCTGCTCAAGCCTGTGCTGATCGTGCTGTTTTTAACCAGTGCCGGCGTGGCGTACTTCATGAGTCAGTATGGCGTTATGATGGACGCCGGCATGTTTCGCAATTTCGCTGAAACCAACATAACGGAAGTGCGTGATCTGCTTTCGTTGAAGTTGTTGGCTTTTATTCTGTTGCTCGGTGTCTTGCCTTCATGGTTGTTGTGGAAAGTGCCGGTTAATTATCGTCGCTGGCATCGCGAAGTGTTCAGTAAAGTTGTCGTAAGTATTGCCAGTGCGGCGGTTATTGGCGGGGTGGCATTGGCCAACTATCAAGGCTTGTCCTCGCTGTTTCGTAATCACCACGAAATTCGCTTGATGCTGGTACCGAGCAACTTTATTGGCGCTTCTGCAGGTTACTTGCGTGAACAAGTCGATTCCGCACAGCAGCCGTTCATCAAAATCGGCGAAGACGCCCAGCGTAATCCGGACATCAAACTGCAACCGCGTAAGTCCCTGACGGTGTTGGTGGTCGGCGAAAGCGCCCGTGCGGAAAACTTCGGCATCCTCGGTTACCCCCGCGACACCACACCGCAACTGAATCACGAAGCCGGGCTGATCGCCTTCACCGATGTGCACTCCTGTGGCACGGAAACCGCCGTGTCGGTGCCGTGCATGTTTTCCAACATGGGCCGCAAGAACTACGACGGGAGCAAGGCGAAGAATGAAGAGGGTCTGCTCGATGTACTCAAGCGTGCTGGTATCGATGTGATCTGGCGCGATAACCAGTCTGGCTGCAAAGGCACTTGCGATCGCGTCACGGTGCAGGATGTCAGCAACCTGAAAGATCCGGCGCTGTGCGCCAACAGCGAATGCCGCGACGAAATTCTTCTGCAAGGCCTGCAAAGCTTTATCGATCACCTGGACAATGACACCGTGCTGGTATTGCATCAGATGGGCAGCCACGGCCCGGAATACTTCAAGCGTTATCCGAAGGAATACGAGCACTTCACCCCGGTCTGCGAAAGTAACGCGCTGAACAATTGCAGCCGCGAAAGTATCGTCAACGGCTACGACAACACACTGGTCTACACCGATCATGTGCTGTCGAGCCTGATCGATGTACTGCGCAACAATCAGGACAAAGTCGATACCGCCATGTTGTATCTGTCCGATCACGGCGAGTCGCTGGGCGAGTACAACCTGTTCCTGCATGGCACGCCTTACATGCTGGCGCCGGAACAACAGAAGCATGTGGCGATGCTGGCGTGGTTCTCCGACAGTTATCAGAAAGCCTACTCGGTCGATACGCACTGCCTGCAAATGAGCCGCGACAAACCGCTGAGCCAGGACAATCTGTTCCACTCGATGCTCGGCCTGCTGGAAGTCAAAAGCAGCGTTTATCAGGCCGACCTGGACTTGTTTGCCGGTTGCCGTGGTGCGGTGATCGACGGCGTGCTGGCCAAGGATTGAAAAAACCGGGCCCGTCGTTCTGACGCGACGGGCCTGTCTGTTTCCCCTGTCAGACTATTCTTTCCATATCGCAGGACATTTCGTTACAGCTGTTACCCTTCGCAGGCGCGTAAATCGCCGGTGGCGATATATACTGCGCGCCATTCTTCAAGGGAGAGCCGTGTGGCTATCGATATTCACTGGATTCGCGACAACGAAAGCCTCGCGCAGTTTTGCGCTGAGTGGCAGCAGCTGCCGTTCGTTGCCCTCGACACCGAATTCATGCGGGTCGACACCTTCTATCCGATTGCTGGCCTGCTGCAGGTTGGCGACGGCAAACGCGCCTACCTGATCGATCCGCTGACCATCAATGCCTGGCAACCGCTGGCGGCGTTGCTGGAAAACCCGGCGGTGCTGAAAGTGCTGCACGCCTGCAGCGAAGACCTCGAAGTGCTGTTGCGTCTGACCGGCAGCCTGCCGGCGCCGCTGTTCGACACCCAGTTGGCTGCCGCGTACCTGAACCTCGGTTTCTCGATGGGTTATTCGCGGTTGGTGCAGTCAGTGCTCGGCATCGAGCTGCCCAAAGGCGAGACCCGTTCCGACTGGCTGCAACGTCCGCTGTCCGAGACGCAAATCAGCTACGCCGCTGAAGATGCCGTGCATCTGGCCGAAGTGTTCGTCGAACTGCAGCCCAGGCTGTCCGCCGACAAATTTGCGTGGGTGCTGGAAGATGGGGCTGAACTGGTCGCCAACCTGCGCCGCGAAACTGACCCGTACGAGGTTTACCGCGAAGCCAAACTGGCGTGGAAACTGTCCCGTGCGCAACTGGCCGTGCTGCGTGAACTGTGCGCCTGGCGTGAACGCGAGGCGCGTGCCCGCGATCTACCGCGCAACCGTATCATCCGTGAGCATTCGCTGTGGCCGCTGGCCCGCACGCAACCGGACAATCTCGCCGCGCTGGGCAAGATCGAAGACATGCACCCGCGTACCGTGCGTCAGGATGGTCAGTTTCTGCTTGATCTGATCAAGCGCTCTGGCAGTGTGGGGCCTGATCAATGGCCGCCTGCCGTGCCGGAGCCGTTGCCGATTGAAGCCGCTGCGCTGATCAAGCGCTTGCGTGCGTTGGGTCAGGCCGAGGCCGAGCGTCTGGGCATCGCGCCGGAACTGATGCTGCGCAAGAAAACCCTCGAAGCGCTGATCAAAAGCGGCTTCCCCGAGGGGCCTTACCAATTGCCCGAGTCGTTGCGTGGCTGGCGCCGCGAACTCATGGGCCAGAAGCTGCTCGACAGCCTGGCCACCGCCGGAGAACAGCCTTGAAACGTATCTGCTCCATCTACCAAAGCTCCAAGCGCAGCGGCATGTACCTTTACGTGCTCAAAAGCGATGCGCTCGAGCGCGTGCCCGAAGCGCTGATGCTGGCGTTCGGTAAAGCCAGACATTCCTTCGATCTGGTGCTCTCGCCTGAGCGCAAACTGGCCAGCGAAGACATTACCGTGGTCCTGGAAAACCTCGACAAGCAGGGCTATCACCTGCAGATGCCGCCAGCCGAGGACGAGTACATCGAACACTTGCCCGACGAGTTGCTGCGTCGCAACGACCCGGTCTGATTGGCGGGGCTCTGTTCTGAGCCTCGATTCCCCCTGGAACTGTTTTTACCGCGATGGCCGCCGGAATCCGGCGACCGTCTGCACGGCTTGCGAAAGGTTTGAAGATGCGCGTTCTGATTGCTGAACACGACCACGCGATATACGCCCGGCTGCTGCGTCAGGCAGCGCCCGAGCTTGAAGTACTGACCAGCGGCGACTCCGCCGAACTGGCGCGGCAGGCCGCCGATTGCCCGGTGTGGCTGGGCCAGCCGGACCTGCTGGCGACGCTGTTGCGCCAGGGGCATCAGCCACAATGGTTGCAATCGACCTGGGCCGGGATCACGCCGCTGCTCGCCGACGGCTTGCGCCGCGACTATCGCCTGACTCGCGCGGTGGGGATCTTCGGGCAGGTGATGGCTGAATACGTGCTGACCTACATCCTTGGACATGAACGCGAAGTGCTGGCGCGCCTGGTCAGCCAGGTCGAGCGCAAGTGGGACAACCGCAGCGGCCAGAGTCTGGTCGGGCGCAAGGTGCTGATTGTCGGCACTGGCGATATCGGCCAGAGCGTGGCGCAGTTCCTGCTGCCGTTCGGCATCGAGTTGTACGGCATCGCCAGCAGCGCCCGTGAGCAGGCGCCGTTTGTCGAAGTCGGCTCGATGGCCGATCTGCCGCGCCTGGTGGGGGAGGTCGATTACGTGGTCAATCTGCTGCCCAACACCGAGCACACCCACGATATCTACGATGCGGCACTGTTCAAGCAATTCAAGCCGACCGGGTTGTTCATCAATGCCGGGCGCGGTGTCGCCGTGGTTGATGGCGATCTGGTCGAAGCCCTGAAAGAAGGGCATCTGGCCGGCGCAGTGATCGACGTTTGCCGGCAGGAGCCGTTGCCGCAGCGCCATCCGTTCTGGACGGCGTGGGGCTTGTTGCTGACCGGGCACAGTTCGGCGCCAACGTCACCGGCATTGATGGTGCAACTGTTTGTCGACAACCTGAAGGCGTATCAGGCGGGTGAGGCGTTGCGCGGCGAAGTGGATTTCACCCGCGGTTACTGACTCTCCACCGATTTCACTGTGGGAGCGAGCCTGCTCGCGAAGAGGGCGTGTCAGTCGACAACAGGGTGTCTGACACAGCGCTTTCGCGAGCAGGCTCGCTCCCACATTGATTTCAAAGTGTAGTCACCAGTTTGCTCAGCGGGCGGCGCTGGGACGGACAAGCGGATTTACCGACAGTCGCCAGCGCTTGGCCGACAGCCCCGCTGGCACTAGACTGGCGCCCTTTCACCACCTGATGTTGATGCTTGAGCCATGGCCGCCATCGTTGAACCGTTCTGGAAACGCAAAACCCTCGATCAGCTCGATCATGAGGAATGGGAATCGCTGTGCGACGGCTGCGGTCTGTGCTGCCTGCAGAAACTCGAGGACGAAGAAGACAACAGCGTCTACTACACGCGCATCGCCTGCAAACTGCTGGATCTGAACACCTGTCAGTGCAGCGATTATCCGAACCGCATCCAGTTCGTCCCCGACTGCATTCAGCTCACGCCGGGTCAGGCGGAAGAGTTCAAATGGCTGCCGCCGACCTGTGGCTATCGCCTGGTCAGCGAGGGCAAGGACTTGCCGCTGTGGCATCACCTGGTGTGTGGCGATCGCGACGCGGTGCACCACGAGCGGATTTCCCAGTCCGGGCGCATGCTGGCCGAGGGCAGCGTGCCAGAGGATGACTGGGAGGATCACCTGATCTTTCGCGCGGGTTGAGTAGAGAATAAGGTCAGGCTTGATGTGGAGAGGTGCCTGTCAGACCGCTATCGCCAGCAGCCTGGCTCACACAAGTTTTCGAGTCGTACATTCGTCTTGAATACAACCCAAAACCCCTGTGGGAGCTGGCTTGCCAGCGATGGGGACGGCAGAAGCGCTACAGGTTTCAGCTCAAACCGCAGCTTTTGGCGACTTCAGCGAATCATTGCCGGTCACGGTGGCTGTTTCTGTCGCCACCTCGGCATTGGTTTTCAGCCTGTTCAGTTCTTCGCCGGCCCGCTCGATCTTCGCCCGCACGTTATTCATGTCCTGACGACCCTTCTCCAGCAGGCTCTTCGCCGAGCAATGCCCGGTAATCCCGCGGGCCATGGCCATGCCACCCAGGGCGACCTGAATCAGGCCGAACACACCACCGCGGCGCAACCCTTTGCCGACCATCAGCACACCGCCGGTCAGCGAGCCAATGCGTTCCCAGCCGTGAACGTTCTGGTTGGAATGAGATTGAAACGGGGTCGATTCGACACGCTCGACGCGTTTGAGCTCGGACATGATGGTTCTCCAGGCAATCAATGATGGATAAACAAGCTGACTGCCAAGGCGATCAGCTTGTTCCATCGAATGTACGACGCTTCAGCGGAATTTTGGCCCGGAGCGGGTGTTCAGGCCCTTGGCCATGCGGTCGTAGAGCACGACGTTGACCGTGGCGGCGAGGTTCATGCAGCCGGTGGTCGGGATGTACACGACGTCTTCACACCAGTCGCGGATCTCTTTGTCCAGCGAACCGTCTTCCGGGCCGAAGATGTACAGCGCGCGATCCGGGTGAGTGTATTCCGGCAACGGGCGGGCGCCCTCGACCAGCTCCACGGCGACGGGCACACAGTTGAGCGGAAGGATCTTTTTCAGATCGTCGATGCCGATCAGCGGAATGTCGTAGTGCACGCGTTTGGTGTCGGTGACGAAGTCAGCGGCGCGTTCATAGCGCTTGCCGGTGTAGAACACCGACGCCACGCCATAGCAGCCGGCGGCGCGCATCACCGAACCGACGTTCTCGGGTGATTTGGGGTTATACAAACCAATGCAGCTGTACCGTTTGTCTGCCACGAGCGGGGTGCCTTCGGGAAAAAGAGCGCGATTATACGGGGATTGGGGGAGGGCGGGCAGATTCAAGATCTGCGGTGTTTGGCCCGGCCTCATCGCTGGCAAGCCAGCTCCCACAGGTTTTCGGGATACACACAAAATTTGTGAACGACCCTAATCACTGTGGGAGCTGGCTTGCCAGCGATGGGGCCAGTTCAGGCGATGAAGATCGTTAATCTTCTTTTTTCATCAACCCGGCCAGCGCGGCAAACGGGTTATGCGTGGCCTTGGCGATTTTCGGCGTGCTCAGCGAGCCTTCGCCGAAGTACTGCTGATCGGTATAACGCGAGTGCTCGTTATCGTGGCAATACAGGCACAGCAGCTCCCAGTTCGAGCCGTCCTGGGGGTTGTTGTCGTGGTTGTGGTCGCGGTGGTGCACGGTCAGTTCGCTCAGGCGCTTGCCGGAAAATTCACGGGCGCAGCGGCCGCAGACGTGCGGGTACATTTTCAGGGCTTTGTCGCGGTAGCCCATTTCCTTGTCGCGCTGGTTGTCGGCGAGGATGCGGTCCAGCTTCGACGTGTTGGTGGGGGTGGTCGAACTCATGGGTTCACCTTTGCAGAAAGACTGATGACGGTTATGTGCAGAGTTTAGCTCAGCCCTTGAGCTTCTCGGCAATCCAGATCGTGTGGCGGGTGCCCTTGTTGCCGTGAGCGAAGACCTGGACTTCTTCGGCCTTGAAACCGGCCTTCTTCAACTTGTCGGAAAATTGCCGGTCAGCACTGGCCGACCACACCGCGAGCACGCCTTTAGGGCGCAGAGCTTTGGCACAAGCATTCAGACCGGCGGCCGAGTACAGCCAACTGTTGGCCTTCTGGGTCAGGCCTTCGGGGCCGTTGTCGACGTCGAGCATGATCGCGTCGAAACCGTTCGGTTCGCTTTGCAGCACATTCGCCACGTCTTCCTGGCGGATCACCGTGCGCGGATCGAGCAGTGGCCGACCGGACTTTTCCCCCAGCGGGCCACGGTTCCACTCGACCACGCCGGGCACCAGCTCGGCGACCACCACCTCGGCACTTTTGCCCAGATGCTTGAGCGCCGAAGCCAGGGTGAAACCCATGCCGAGGCCGCCGATCAACACGCGCGAATCCGGCCGCCCGGCAACCTTGCGGCACGGAATCTCGGCCAGCGCATCCTCGGAACCGTGCATGCGCGTGTTCATCAACTGCCCGCCGTCGCCGCCCTGGATCTTGATGACGAAATCCTCGCCATACTCGAACAGGCACAGGGCACCGCCGCTTTCAGGGATCGGGGTGGTGTCGAGCAGAACGAAACGTTTCATGGAAATCTCTACAGGGGGAAGGCAAGCAGGCGCGTTGAGAGTAGCCTGAGCACAGACTAGAGCCAAACGGAGCCCTTGATGAAGCGCACCATTCTAACGGTCATTGCCCTGGCCGCGCTCGCGATTACTGCGGCGCAGGCGCAGCAGGCGATTCCGGTCAGCCCGACGCCGCAACCCGGTTCGCCCGGCACCGCGACACCGACGCCGTATCCGCAGATCACGCCGATCACCATTCCCAAGTCCGGCGCCGGGAGTGGCAGCCCGCCGCTGGTGCCGATCGAAATGCCCAGCCCTCCGAGCAAGGATCAACCGGTGCCGGGCATCGAACCGAGCGGCACCAAGGCCAAATCCCCGGGCGGTTAAACCTGTTGCGCCGCCAGTTGGCCATCGGCCATGCGCAGGCGTTTCGACAGCGAGACGGCGAGAGCGCGGATGATCTTCGCGGCGATTTTCGGCGCGTCGTTGAGCATTTTTTCCAGCGAATCCTTGCCCAGATTCAGCAACTGGCAGTTGCTCGCGGCGATGCAGGTGGCCGAGCGCCGCTCGCCGTCAAGCACGGCCATTTCGCCGAACGCCCGGCCGCTGCGCAATGTAGCCATGGTGATGACTTGACCGTCGGCGCCGGTTTTCTGCACCGCCACCTGGCCGGTGTGGATGATGCACATGAAGCTGCCGGCGTCGCCCTCGTGAAAGATCGCTTCGCCTTGCGCCACGGTGCTGATGCTGAAGTAGCCGGAGGCGGCGGCAAAATCGGCCAGTTGCAATTGGTCGAACAGGCCGCAGTCCATCAGCCAGTCGCGGATTTCGTTGTTCAGTAAGGTCGGTTCTGACATGTCGTCACGGTCTTTTTGTTTTCACATTTCTGAAGGCTTGCACCGGCCCCTGTGGGAGCGAGCCTGCTCGCGAAAGCGTAGTGTCAGTCACCGACGATGTGGATGACAGGTCGCATTCGCGAGCAGGCTCGCTCCCACAAGGGGTCTGGGCTATATCGGCCCTTTGGGTCTGGAGTTAAGACCCAAGCCACCCACAGAGTTCCTCAGGCCAGGCCCAAAACCTTGAACACAAACGCATATTCGAGCGCTACGTCACGTAATCCCTGATAACGCCCGCTCATGCCGCCATGCCCGGCGCCCAGTTCAGTCTTGAGCAGCAGCAGATTGTTGTCGGTCCTGGTCGCGCGCAATTTCGCCACCCACTTGGCCGCTTCCCAATATTGCACGCGGCTGTCGTTGTAGCCGGCGATCACCAGCGTCGCCGGGTAGTCCTGTGCGCGGACGTTTTCGTAAGGTGCGTAAGCCTTGATCCGCTCGTAAACGTCCGGATCTTCCGGGTTGCCCCATTCGTCGTATTCGGTGACGGTCAGCGGCAGTTCCGGGTCGAGCATGGTGTTGAGCACGTCGACGAACGGCACTTCGGCAATCGCCACACCGAACAGGTCAGGACGCTGGTTCAGCACCGCGCCGATCAACAGGCCACCGGCGCTGCCGCCGCTGATTGCCAGTTTTTCTGCAGTGGTGATGCCGTTGAGAATCAGAAACTCGGCGCAGGCAATGAAATCGCTGAAGGTGTTGTGCTTGTGTTCCTGCTTGCCGGCGCGGTACCAGGCCTCGCCCAGTTCACCGCCGCCGCGCACATGGGCGATGGCGAAGGCCATGCCGCGGTCGAGCAGGCTCAGACGTGCGTGGGAAAACCAGGGATCGAGACTGGAACCGTAAGCGCCGTAACCATAAAGATACAGCGGCACCGGTTTACCGAGCATTTCGCGTTTCATCACGAGGCTGATCGGTACTTGCGTGCCATCCGGCGCGGTCGCCCACAGACGTTGACTGACGTAGGCATCGGCATCGAATGGGCCAAGCACCGGCGTTTCCTTGAGCACCGTTTGTTCGCCCGTGGCGAGGATCAACTGGCGCACCTGCGCCGGGCGGTTCAACGCTTCGTAACGCAGGCGAATGCGGTCGCTGACAAACTCCAGGCTATTCTGCACATAGAGACTGTAGGCCGCGTCTGGCAATTGCACGCGATACGGCGCCAGCCCGTGCGGGTGCACTTCGATGATCGGCAAGCCGCCTTCGCGCAGGCTCAGGGTCATGGCTTGGGCGTTGAGACTGACCCCGTCGAGCATCACTTCGTCGTTGTGCGGGATCAGGTTCTGCCAGTCCGCCTCGCTCGGCGCCACGCCAGTGTCTGGGGCCTGATACAGCGCATAGTTGATGCCGTCGCGGTTGCTGCGGATAAACCAGGTCCAGACGCCATCGAGCATGCCGTGATCGACGTCATATTCATGATCTTCGACCCGCGGCGCCAGACAGGTGAACGGCAGATGCGGCTGGTTGGCATCCAGCGCCCAGACTTCGCTGGTGGTCTTGCTGCCCAGCGACAGCAGCAATTGCTGCTCGGAGCTTGAACGATAGCAGTGCAGAAAAAAACGCCCGTCCGGCTCATGAAAGACTTCTTCGGCTGCGGTGCCGTCGAGGCGATAACGGAACAGTTTGTGCGGGCGGTGCGTGTCGTCGAGCACGCCGAAAAACAGGGTCAGGCTGTCGTTGGCCCAGGTCATGCTGCCGTCGCAGTCGGCAAACTCCAGCTCGCTGACTCGGTCGCTGGACAGCTCTTTGACGAACAGCGTGTAAATCTCATCGCCCGTGGCATCGACGCTGTAGGCCAGACGCTGATGGTCGGGGCTGATGCTGAACGCGCCCAGCGAAAAGAACCCGCCGTTGGCCAGGGCGTTCGGGTCGAGCAACAGCTGTTCGCGGCTTTCGTCGAGGGTCAGGCTGTCGTCGGCCGGACGCGGGCAGCGATAGTGTCGGGCGTATTCGTCACCCGCGGTGGTACGCGTGTAATACAGGTACGGACCCCACGGCGACGGCAGCGACAGGTCGGTTTCGAGGATCCGGCCCTTGATCTCGTTGAACAGGGTTTCGCGCAGCTCGGCCTGATCGGCGGTTTGCGCTTCTTGATAAGCGTTTTCGGCCTTGAGGTAGTCGAGCACCGCGTCGGTGTCGCGCTCCTGCAACCAGGCATACGGGTCGGCGCCGGGGGCCCGGTGGGCAATCGGGGCAGTGGGGACGTTGGCGGATTCGGGCATGGAAGGCTCTCGGGCAATTCGGAATCAGGGTTTTCGCGGGTCTTGATGACGCTGCAGATTCTGTGGGAGCGAGCCTGCTCGCGAAAGCGGTGTGTCAGACAACAATGTTTCAACTGACAGTCCGTACTCGCGAGCAGGCTCGCTCCCACAGGGATAACAGTGGCTGTCTGGTATTGGGACAAGCCGCATGGGCGAAAAGTCGTTACTATAAGCGCCTCTTTGCCTGCCTTGCCATGGACACCATGACCGAGAACGACTATCTGATCGCCTGGGGCCTTTACGCCTTTGCCGCCGTAGGCTGCCTGTTGGTATGGATGCGCCTGACTACCTGGATGTGGCGCTGGTTGCGCGAGCCGCTGCGTGTGCTGATGGCGGTGTTGCTGTTCAGCCCGACCATCGTCGATCCGGTGAAAGCCAAGGTCGCGCCGGCCATCGCCATCACTGCCCTGGACCTGCTGTTCAAGGTTGGCAACAACGCCTGGCGGGCAGTGTCCGACCTGTTCATGTACGGCATGATCGCCTTCGGCGTTTATCTGGTGTTCGTACTGATCCGGCTACCGATCGAGCGTGCATCCAAAGCTCGCCGCGAGAAGGCCGAAGCGGCCAAGGCTGCGGCGCGCGCCGATGAACGCGACGACGATCAGCCGTTCGGCGGTGCCGGTGACGACCGTTACGGCCGCCCGCCAGTGCCGAACACGCCGCAGCGCATGCGGGTCGAGCCGCGTCTGTAATCCGAGAGTCCGCACATGTGTGAATTACTGGGCATGAGTGCCAACGTGCCGACCGACATCGTGTTCAGCTTCACCGGCCTGATGCAGCGCGGCGGTCGTACCGGCCCGCACCGCGACGGTTGGGGCATCGCTTTTTATGAAGGTCGCGGCTTGCGCCTGTTCCAGGACCCGGCCGCAAGCAGCGAGTCGGAAGTCGCCAACCTGGTGCAGCGCTATCCGATCAAGAGCGAAGTGGTCATCGGCCACATCCGTCAGGCCAACGTCGGCAAGGTCTGCCTGTCCAACACCCATCCGTTCGTCCGCGAGCTGTGGGGACGTAACTGGTGCTTCGCGCACAACGGCCAGCTTGCTGAATTCACTCCGATCAAAAGTTTCTACCGTCCGGTCGGCGATACCGACAGCGAAGCGGCGTTCTGCGATTTGCTCAATCGCGTGCGCGCCGCGTTCCCGGAGCCGGTCGATATCGAAGTGCTGTTGCCGGACCTGGTCGCGGCCTGCGCCGAATATCGCAGCAAAGGCGTGTTCAATTGCCTGCTCAGCGACGGTGACTGGCTGTTCTGCTATTGCTCGACCAAACTGGCGCAGATCACCCGACGCGCACCGTTCGGCCCGGCGCGGCTGAAAGATGTCGATGTGATCGTCGACTTCCAGGCGGAAACCACGCCCAACGACGTAGTGACGGTGATCGCCACCGAACCGTTGACCGAAAACGAAACCTGGACCCGCTACGAGCCGGGCCAATGGAGCCTGTGGCGACGCGGCGAATGCGTCAGCCAGGGCAAGACCGAATAAGGATTGCACCTCATGTTGCTCAGTTATGTACGGCTGGTGTTGTTTGCGGCTGGCCTGTTGATCGGTGTCCAGGTGCCGGGGTTCATCAACGATTATGCAAAACGCGTCGAAGCGCATCTGATCGAAGCGCAAACCGGCCTGCGTGGTTTCCAGGGCACCGCCGATCAGTTTTTCAAAGGCGACATGCAGGCACTGGTCGCGCATTACCGCGCCAGCGAAGACCCGATATTCCGCAGCGATGCCGACAGTCTGAACACCTTGCTTACCCGTCAGGTTGCGCTGGATAAACAATTCCAGGCGATGCAAGGGCCGTGGTACATCCGCTTTCTGCAAGTGGTGCTCGCTGCCGATCCGGACATTCGCAAGGAAACCTGGAACGGCTACAGCTATCAGATTCTGTTGACCCCGGAAGCCATGATCTGGGGCATGAGCGGCGCGCTGCTGCTGTCGTTCGGCATCGAATGCCTGTTCCGCCTGATTGACTGGGTTGTGCTTGGCGGCCGCCGCCTGCGCCAGAGCCGGCCGATCGAAGACCGCGACGTGCGCGGCCTTTGATCGCTCCCACGCTCTGCGTGGGAATGCAGCCCGGGACGCTCTGCGTCCCTTTCAAGCAGAACGTATTCTCACGCAAAGCGTGGGAACGATCATGACGTGAGGGTGATGCAGTCCTTGCCCACCTTTTGCGCATAGTCCGCCAACACCTGCCGACACAACGGCACAATCTCCTCGACCCACTCAACCCCGATCCGCCACGACACCACCACCTGCAAATCCGGCGGTCGCTGATCGATATTCAGCAGGATCAAATCCCCGCGCGCCAGCTCTTCGGCCACCAGCACGGGCGGCAGCACACCGATACCAAATCCGTCGCGCAATAACCGCGTGATCGCCGACACCGAATTCACGCAATTCAAACGTGGCGCCAGCACGCCATTGGCCTGCATCAACGCCAACAAGTCCTGATGCGGCCGCGAGTTTTTCGAATAAGTGATGATGCGTTCCTGCGCCAGTTCGGCGAGGTCGGCGTAGTCGCGGTGGTAGATCGACTGGCGGGCGACGATCCAGCCCAGCGGATGACTGGCCAGCTCCAGACTGCGCACGCTTTCATGGCGAATCAGATCCGTCTGCAGAATGATGTCGAGAAAGCCTTTTTGCAGTTGATCGCAGAGGTTCAGTGCGGTATCCGCGACCAATTCGATTTCAACCCGCGGATACAGATCGGTCATCTGCGCCACCAACGGGCTCAGCCAGGTGTGGATCACCGTGTCCATCACACCGATGCGCACCCGGCCGATCTTGCTCGAACGGGTCTCGATCGATTGTTTCAGCGCGGCCATGGTGTCGAGCATCTGCTCGGCATGGTCCAGCACTTTCAAGCCTTCGGGCGTCAGGCTCACGCCGCGCGAATCGCGCAAAAACAGCTTCACCCCCAGCTCGCCTTCAAGCACCGCGATGCGGCTGGAGATTGACGCCTGGGTGGTGAACAGCTTGTCGGCGGTCAGACGAAAACTCTTGAGTCGGGCGACCCAGACAAAGGTCTCGAGAAACTTCAGGTTCATGGGCAAGGCTCGGGTGACAAATTTTTCTTATGCCTAAGGCGGGTTTTTATTCGTTGGACGCACAACGGCCGCGCGGCGAAAAATCGGCGCATGCGGTTCCCACGATAGGCGTCGTCGGAACTTCGAACAAGACCAATAAAAACCTGCGGAGATTTGCCATGAGTGCTCCCGACACCCTCCCTTTGGCCAAGCCGGCGACGCGTCCGGGGCCGTTCGACTGGTACCGCAATATCAATCAGCAGGAGCGTCGTACGTTCTGGAGTTGCAAGATCGGTTATGGCCTCGATGGCATGGACACGCAGATGCTCAGCTTCGTCGTGCCAACCCTGATCGCCATGTGGGGCATCACCACGGGCGAGGCGGGGCTGATTCACACCAGCACTTTGATCGCCTCGGCGATTGGCGGCTGGGTGGCCGGAATTCTCTCCGACCGCATCGGTCGCGTGCGTACCTTGCAACTGACGGTGCTGTGGTTCGCCTTCTTCACTTTTCTCTGCGGCTTCGCGCAAAACTACGAACAATTGTTGATCGCGCGCACCTTGATGGGCTTCGGTTTCGGCGGCGAATGGACAGCCGGTGCGGTGCTGATCGGCGAGGTGATTCGCGCCAGGGACCGCGGCAAAGCGGTCGGCATGGTCCAGTCCGGCTGGGCATTGGGCTGGGGCCTGACGGCGATTCTCTATGCCGTGCTGTTTTCGCTGTTGCCACCGGAAGACGCCTGGCGCGCACTGTTCATTCTCGGCATCGTCCCGGCGATTTTTGTGATTTTCGTGCGCCGACTGGTCAAGGATCCGGAGATCTATCGCGAGGCCAAAGCGGCGCAAACGCCGGAGAATCCAGCGAAGTTCTATGAGATTTTCGCCCCGGGCATGCTGTTCACCACGTTCCGCGCTTCGTTGCTGACCACCGGCGCCCTCGGCGGTTACTACGCGATTACCTCTTGGCTGCCGACCTTTTTGAAAAACGAGCGCGGCTTGAGCGTGTTGGGTACTGGCGGTTATCTGGCGATGGTGATTGTCGGCTCTTACGTCGGCTATGTGATCAGCGCCTATTTGACTGACCTGCTGGGGCGCAAGAAGAACTTCATCCTGTTTGCGGTCGGTTCGTTCACGATCGTTCTGCTTTATACGCAGATGCCGGTGAGCAACGGTGTGATGCTGTGGCTGGGGTTCCCGCTGGGCTTTTTCGCTTCAGGGATTTTCAGCGGCATGGGCGCGTTTCTCACTGAGCTGTTCCCCACTCGGATTCGCGGTTCGGGGCAGGGCTTCTGCTACAACATTGGTCGCGCACTGGCGGCACTGTTTCCGCTGTTGATCGGCCTGCTTAGCCAGAAAGTGCCGTTGAGCGTAGGTATTGGTGCGTTCGCTGCGGTGTCGTATGGCGTGGTGATTCTTGCGGCGCTGAGCCTGCCGGAAACCCGTGGCAAGCAACTCGACGCGCAGTAACTGATAACCTGCCAGTCAAAGTCCTACAGAAAAAAAGATCAGCACCTACAGGAGTGTTCACCGTGAACCGCCTGCTTTTGAATTGCGACATTGGCGAGAGCTTCGGCAGCTGGACCATGGGTCTGGACGCGGAGGTCATGCCCTTCATCGATTGCGCTAACGTCGCCTGCGGCTTTCATGCCGGCGATCCGGGCATCATGCGCAAGACGGTCAGCCTGGCCTTGCGCCATGGCGTACAGATCGGTGCGCATCCGGCCTATCAGGATCTGGTCGGCTTCGGCCGGCGTTCCATGGCCTATTCCGCCCAAGAACTCCAGGACATTCTGCATTACCAGATTGGTGCCCTCGACGGCATTTGCCGGGCCCAGGGCGCGCGGGTCAGTTACGTCAAACCTCATGGCGCGATGTACAACGACATGATGGCCAACCCGGCGCAGTTGCGCGCGGTCATTCAGGCGATAGCGGCCTACGACCGCAGTCTGCCGTTGATGTTGATGGCCACGCGTGACAACGCATCGGCGCAGCAGATCGGCGATGAGTACGGCGTGACTCTGTGGTTCGAAGCTTTTGCCGACCGAGCCTACGACAGCGCCGGCCGGCTGGTCTCGCGACAACTGCCGGGCGCGGTGCATCACGATGGCGAAACCATCGTAGCGCAAGCCCTGATCATCGCCCGTGGCGACCACCTCACGGCCAGCGACGGCAGCGCCTTGCGCCTGCACGCCAATACCCTTTGCGTACACGGTGACAACGCCAGTTCGGTGGCCGCCGTACAGCGCATCCGTGAGGCCTTGAATCAGCTGAGTGCGCCATGAATCCCAGGGTTGAAGTGGTGGCACTGGATTGCCTGATGCTGCGTCTGTTCGATGAAATCGCCGAAACCAACATGCTGTGGATGCTCGCCGCCAGCGAACGTTTGCGCGCAGTCTTTGCCGGGCACCTGATTGATCTGGTGCCGTCGTATACGACGCTGATGGTGCATTACGACCTGAGCGCATTGAGCCCGGCACAAGCGCGAGAGTTAATCGCTGAAGCATTGGTCGACCTGGCGCCGAATGCGCGCGCCGCTGGCCAGTGCCATGTGCTGCCGGTCTGGTATGACTTGAGCGTCGGCCCGGAACTGCGTCTGCTTGCCGAGCGCAGTGGGCTGGCGGTGGAAGAGGTGATCCGCCGCCACAGCGCACGGGAATATCAGGTGTTCGCCCTCGGCTTTGCGCCGGGGTTTGCCTTTATGGGCCTGGTTGAAGAAGTGCTCGCCGCGCCGCGTTTGAACACCCCGCGCAAGAAAGTGGCGGCCGGCAGCGTCGGTATCGCCGAGCGCCAGACCGCCGCCTATCCGGGGGTATCTCCCGGTGGCTGGAACCTGATCGGGCGTACACCGGCAAAACTCTTCGACCGTCATCGCGATGGCTACAGCCTGATGCAACCCGGCGACACGGTGCGCTTTGAAGCGGTCAGCCATGCCGAATTCATCAATCTGGGCGGGGACGACACGCCGCTGGAGGCACAGGCATGAGCCGACTGACGATTACCGCGAGTACACCGCTGTGTCTGTTGCAGGACGCCGGGCGCTTTGGCGTGCGGCATCTGGGTGTGACACAGGGCGGCGCGGCGGATGGCTGTTCGATGAGCTGGGCCAACTGGTTGCTGGGCAATGCGCTGGATGCCACGGTGATCGAAATTACTCTCGGCGGCTTTGCGCTAGTGGCTGAAGAAGCGTGCTGCCTGGCATTGGCGGGCGCGGATCTTGGCGCGCAGATCGATGGCCAGCCACTGGCGCCGTGGCGAAGTTTCAAGTTGGCCAAAGGGCAGACGTTGCAACTCACGCAACCGTTGCTCGGTGCCCGGGCTTATCTGGCGGCGCCCGGCGGATTTGCGGCGCCGCAGGTGCTGGGCAGCTCTGCGACCGTGGTGCGTGAAGAACTCGGCGGTCTCGATGGCATGGGAAGGCCGCTGGCCAAGGGGGCCACGCTCAACTATGACGGGCACCCCGGGCAAATGCGTGAACTGCCCCGCCAGCATCAACCTGACCTTCGCTCAAATGAACCGCTGGATCTGGTGCTCGGCGCACAGATCGGCCAGTTCAGCGGGCAGAGTCTGTTCGATGTGTTCAACACGGCCTGGACGCTGGACAGCCGCGCCGATCGCATGGGCATTCGTTTGCTCGGCAAAACCCTGGCGTATCAGGGCCTGCCGATGATTTCCGAGGGCATTCCGTTGGGAGCCGTGCAAGTGCCGCCGGACGGGCAGCCGATCGTGTTGCTCAATGACCGGCAGACCATTGGCGGTTATCCGCGCTTGGGCGCGTTGACGCCGCTGGCGCTGGCGCGGCTGGCGCAATATCTGCCGGGGACCAGTCTGCGATTCAGACCCGTATTGCAGGAATATGCCTGGAAGAAACACCAGCACTACCTCAGATCCTACTTGTAGCGCGTGTGGTTTCGTACCTGGAATCCAGACGCTTCCTCTCGGCCGAGTGCATCGCCCTGCATCAGTAATTGTGAGCCTGTGAAACTATGGGGCTTCATCTCTCACAAGGAAGTTGCAGATGCGATATATGAAGTTGAGTTATCAGGTCAGCCTTGAAGGCGTCGCCCGTGTCGAAAGCCGTGTCGTAGAGTTCCACGGTGGTGCCGAGCATGAGGTCTTCTATAAAGCGAGCATCAGCCGTTCTGGTCATGTGCAAAGGCTGCAAAGTGACGAAGCCGATCGCGACGGAATGACTGCCTCGATCGAACGGTTTCTGGGCAAAAACTGTTCAGATATGCAGCGCATGTTTGAAAACCACCACCGTGCTGATCAAAACGGCAAATCCATGCAATTGGTGGCAGAAGCTGGCAGCGTCCGGGTTGGTTTTTTTGCCGCAGACGGGAAGAAGCAGCACGAAATGCTCATTACACCGGAAACCCGCTTGGAAAAGTCCAACCGCCTGGAACACGAAGCTCAACGCTGGAAGGAAGTGGTGCAGGAAGCCAAAAGGCGCGGTATACCCCCGCCGCCTGTTTGTGAACCCCAGAACCGGGGCTTCATGGACAGACTTTGCGAGGCCTATATCAAGCTGGGTTGGTAAGTACCTGCCGAACAGGTGACGGGAAAGGCGACAGCCAGTGTGCTGATCGCCTTTTTCGCGTCACTTCGACAAGAACCGCATGCCTTCCTCAAGCCCGCGCAATGTCAGCGGATACATCTGGTCCTCGATCAGATCGCGCACGATATTGGTTGAGGAGGTATAGCCCCAGGTATCTTTCGGATACGGGTTGATCCAGATGAGTTTCTTGTATTTCTCCATGAAGCGCCGCATCCAGACATAACCCGGCTCTTCGTTCCAGTGCTCGACGCTGCCACCGGCCTGAGTGATTTCATAAGGCGCCATGGCGGCGTCGCCGATAAAGATCACTTTGTAGTCGGCACCGTACTTGTGCAGCAGATCCTGGGTCGAGGTGCGCTCGGAAGTGCGGCGCATGTTGTTCTTCCACACCGATTCATAAATGAAGTTGTGGAAATAGAAATACTCCAGATGCTTGAACTCGGTCTTGCAGGCCGAGAACAGTTCCTCGCAGATCTTTATATGGGCGTCCATCGAGCCGCCGATATCGAACAGCAGCAACAGTTTCACTGTATTGCGCCGCTCCGGGCGCATCTGGATGTTCAGCAGGCCGGCATCCTTGGCGGTGTGGTCGATGGTGCCGTCGATGTCGAGTTCTTCCGCTGCCCCCTGGCGAGCAAACTTGCGTAAGCGGCGCAGGGCGACCTTGATGTTGCGCGTGCCCAATTCCACCGAATCATCGAGGTTCTTGTATTCGCGCTGATCCCAGACTTTCACCGCTTTGCCCTGGCGTTTGCCGGCATCGCCAACCCGGATACCTTCCGGATTGAAGCCGCCGGAGCCGAACGGGCTGGTACCGCCTGTGCCGATCCATTTGTTGCCGCCGGCGTGGCGTTCCTTTTGTTCTTCGAGACGCTTTTTGAATTCTTCGATCAGTTTGTCCAGGCCGCCAAGGGACTGGATCTGCGCACGCTCCTCGTCGGTCAGCGAACGCTCGAACTCCTTGCGCAGCCAGTCTTCGGGAATCAGCGCCTGCAAGTGATCGTCGAGCTTTTCCAGACCATTGAAGTAGGCGCCGAAGGCCCGGTCAAACTTGTCGAAATGGCGTTCGTCCTTGACCAGAATCGCTCGCGACAAGTAATAGAACTCGTCCATGTCGGCGAAGGTTACGCGCTGTTTCAGAGCGTTGATCAGGTCGAGCAGTTCACGCACCGACACCGGCACTTTCGCTGCACGCATTTCATTGAACAGGTTGAGCAACATGGCAGCAGCCTCTTAGCGGGTGCCGCGCCGGCTCATGAACGCCAGACGCTCAAGCAGTTGCACGTCCTGTTCGTTCTTCACCAGTGCGCCTGCCAGCGGCGGAATGGCTTTGGTCGGATCGCGCTCGCGCAGCACCGCTTCGCCAATGTTGTCGGCCATTAGCAGTTTCAGCCAGTCGACCAGTTCCGAGGTGGATGGCTTCTTCTTCAGGCCGGGCACCTTGCGCACATCGAAAAATACGTCCAGCGCTTCGCTGACCAGGTCTTTCTTGATGTCCGGGTAGTGCACGTCGACGATTCTCTGCAAGGTGGTGCGGTCGGGGAAGGCGATGTAGTGGAAGAAGCAGCGGCGCAGGAAGGCATCCGGCAGCTCT
>Ga0308159_1002265_pt1 | contig 22875 bp, 21 predicted proteins | sample PhyCR1_FD_201040 | JGI IMG/M metagenome (GOLD analysis project Ga0308159, IMG submission 201040) | Phyllosphere microbial communities from UC Gill Tract Community Farm, Albany, California, United States - DLSLC.R1 | ecosystem: Host-associated > Plants > Phyllosphere > Unclassified | place: USA... | reverse complement strand
TTCTACTACGCGGGCGGCCTGCCCGCCGTGCTGCGCCGCCTGGGCGAGAACGGCCTGCTGCCGCACCCCGGCGCGCTCACCGTCAACGGCAAGAGCCTCTGGGACAACGTGCGCGAGGCCCCGCAGTACAACGACGAGGTGATCCGCCCGCTCGACAGCCCGCTGATCGCGGATGGCGGCATCTGCATTTTGCGCGGCAACCTCGCGCCGCGCGGCGCGGTGCTCAAGCCCTCGGCCGCCACGCCCGAGCTGCTCCGCCACCGGGGCCGCGCCGTGGTGTTCGAGAACCTGGAGCACTACAAGGCGCGCATCGTCGACGAGGACCTGGACATCGACGAGACCTGCGTGATGGTCATGAAGAACTGCGGTCCCAAGGGCTACCCCGGCATGGCCGAGGTGGGCAACATGGGGCTGCCGCCGAAGCTGCTGCGGCGCGGCGTGAAGGACATGGTCCGCATCTCCGACGCCCGCATGAGCGGCACCGCCTACGGCACCGTGGTGCTGCACGTGGCGCCCGAGGCCGCGGCCGGCGGCCCGCTGGCCGCCGTGCGCGACGGCGACTTCATCGAGTTGGACTGCGAACAGGGCCGCCTGCACCTGGACATCAGCGACGAGGAACTGGCCGCGCGCCTGGCCGAACTGTCCGCCATCGACCACGGCGGGCGCGGCGGCTACCAGCGCCTCTACGTCGATCACGTGCTGCAGGCCGACGAGGGCTGCGACTTCGATTTCCTGGTGGGGTGCCGCGGTGCTGCCGTCCCTCGCCACTCACACTGACCATTGCGCCCATAGATTCCATGCCAGCAACACACTCTGCCCAATCCCCCCGCTACCGCGGCATCTTCCCGGTCGTGCCGACCACGTTCCACGAGGACGGCGGCCTCGATCTGGAGAGCCAGAAGCGCTGCCTGGATTTCATGATCGATGCCGGCGTCGATGGCCTGTGCATCCTGGCGAATTTCTCCGAGCAGTTCTCGCTGTCGGACGCGGAGCGCGAGACGCTCACGCGCACGTCGCTGGAGCACGTGGCCGGCCGGGTGCCGGTGATCGTCACCACCACCCACTACGGCACCCGGGTATGCGCCGAGCGCAGCCGCGCCGCGCAGGACATGGGCGCCGCCATGGTCATGGTGATGCCGCCCTACCACGGCGCCACCTTCCGCGTGCCCGAGGCGCAGATCCACGCGTTCTACGCCCAGGTGTCCGACGCGATCGACATTCCCATCATGGTGCAGGACGCCCCGGCCAGCGGCACGGTGCTGTCCGCCCCGTTCCTCGCCCGCATGGCGCAGGAGATCGAGCACCTGGCCTACTTCAAGATCGAGACGCCCGGTGCCGCCAGCAAGCTGCGCGAGCTGATCCGCCTGGGCGGCGACGCCATCGAAGGCCCGTGGGACGGCGAAGAAGCCATCACCCTGCTGGCCGACCTGGACGCGGGCGCCACCGGCGCGATGACGGGCGGCGCCTTCCCGGACGGCATCCGTCCCATCATCGAGGCCCATCGCCAGGGCGACATGGACCAGGCCTTCGCGCTCTACCAGCGCTGGCTGCCGCTCATCAACCACGAGAACCGCCAGGGCGGCATCCTCACGGCCAAGGCACTGATGAAGGAAGGCGGCGTGATCGCCTGCGAGGCCGGCCGCCACCCGTTCCCGCCCATGCACCCCGAGGTGCGGCGCGGCCTGATCGACATCGCGCGCCGGCTCGATCCGCTGGTGCTGCGCTGGGCCCGCTGAGCTGCAAGCCATGAACGGCTCCGCCGCCGACCTCCAGGGCACCCGCCTCGTCGCGCTCGACTGGGGCACCAGTTCGCTGCGCGCCTACCGCCTGGGCGACGGGGCCCGCGTGCTGGAACTGCGCCATCGTCCCTGGGGCATCATGCATCTGCCCCCGGCGCCGGCCGGCGCCGACGCCAGCCCCGAAGCCGCCTTCGAGCGCGCCCTGCAGGACACCTGCGGCGACTGGCTCGCCGCCGCGCCGCACCTTCCGCTGCTGGCCTGCGGCATGGTGGGCAGTGCCCAGGGCTGGCGCGAGGCGCGCTACCTGCACACGCCCACCTCGCTCGATGCGCTGGCGCAAGGCCTGACGCGGGTGGAACGCCCCGGCGGCCAGCCGCTGCACATCGTGCCGGGCCTGCTGCAGCCCGGCGAGCTGCCCAACGTGATGCGCGGCGAAGAGACCCAGGTGCTGGGCGTGCTGGCCCTGCGGCCCGCCGAAGACGCCGGCCCCTGGCTGGTCGGCCTGCCCGGCTCCCACAGCAAATGGGTGGTGGCGCAGCATGGCGGCATCGCGGGCTTCCACACCTTCATGACCGGCGAGGTCTTCGCCGCCCTGCGCAGCCACACCATCCTGGGCAAGACCATGGCCGCAGCCGCGGCACCAGGCGCGCAGGACGGCGCCGTGCCAGACGACGCAGCCTTCGTGCGCGGCCTGCAGGTGGCGAGCGGCAGCGATGCCGGCCTGGGCCTGCTCTCTCACATCTTCAGCACGCGCACGCTGGGCCTCACCGGCGTGCTGCCCGCCGGCGCCCAGGCCGACTATCTCTCGGGCCTGCTGATCGGCCACGAGGTCGCGGCACTCGCCCGCGTGCATCCGCCGGGCGGCTCGGCGGCGCCTGTCCAGTCCCTGCTCTGCGGCGAGCCCGACCTGTGCCGCCGCTACGCCCTGGCCCTGCGGCTGCAGGGCTTCGCGGAGCCCGCCATCGCCGCGCAGGCCACGCCCACCGGGCTCTGGCAGATCGCCCAGGCCGCCGGGCTGCCGGCCCCGGGCGCGCCGCAGCAACCATCTTCCGCAGAAAGCCTTGCCGCATGACCCCCATCGACCACACCCTGTTCCACGCCCTGCAGCGCTGCGGCCTCATCGCCATCCTGCGCGGCATCCAGCCCCATGAGGCCGTGCCGATCGGCCAGGCCCTCTACGACGCGGGCTTCCGCATCATCGAGGTGCCTCTCAACTCGCCGGAGCCACTCTCCAGCATCCGCGCACTGCGCAACGCCCTGCCGGCCGACTGCGTGGTGGGCGCGGGCACCGTGCTGTCGGCCCAGGACTGTGCCGACGTGGCCGAGGCCGGCGGGCAGATCATCGTCATGCCGCACAGCGATGCGGCCGTGATCCGCGCCGCGCGCGCGGCGGGTCTCGCCTGCGCGCCCGGCGTGGCCACGCTGACCGAGGCCTATGCGGCGCTGGCCGCCGGCGCCAGCCTGCTCAAGCTCTTTCCGGCCGAGGCCCTGCCCCCGTCCGTGCTGAAAGCCTGGCGCGCCGTGATCCCGCCCAGCGTCGCGCTGGCGCCCGTGGGCGGCATCGCGCCCGAAAGCATCGCGGCCTATGCGGCCGCGGGCGCCAGCGGCTTCGGCCTGGGCTCGGCCCTGTACCGCCCCGGCAACGGCGCCGCCGACGTGGCCCGCAAGGCCGTGGCCTTCATCCAGGCCTGGCACGAGGCCTACGGCATGGCGCGCACCTGCGGACAGGGCACCGCGCCCGGCGCCGCGGCGGCGGCCCCGGCCGCCCGCCCCCCGCTCAACGCCGCCACGGTTTCCTGACATTTCCCCCACCATGAAGATCACCCGACTGACCACGTTCCTGGTGCCCCCGCGCTGGTGCTTCCTGAAGATCGAGACCGACGAGGGCATCGTCGGCTGGGGCGAGCCCGTGCTCGAAGGCCGCGCCCACACCGTGGCCGCCGCCGTGGAGGAACTGGCCGACTACCTCGTCGGCAAGGACCCCCGCCACATCGAAGACCACTGGACGGTGCTCTACCGCGGCGGCTTCTACCGCGGCGGCGGCGTCCACATGAGCGCGCTGGCCGGCATCGACCAGGCCCTCTGGGACATCAAGGGCAAGGCCCTGGGCGTGCCGGTGTCCGAACTGCTGGGCGGCCAGGTGCGCGACAGGATCCGCGTCTATAGCTGGATCGGCGGCGACCGGCCGGCGGAGACCGCGCGCCAGGCCCGTGATGCGGTCGGCCGCGGCTTCAGCGCCGTGAAGATGAACGGCACCGAGGAGATGCAGTACGTGGACAGCTTCGACAAGGTGGAACGCTGCCTGCAGAACGTGGCCGCCGTGCGCGAGGCCGTGGGTCCCCACGTGGGCATCGGCGTGGATTTCCACGGCCGCGTCCACCGGCCCATGGCCAAGGTGCTGATCAAGGAACTGGAGCCCTACAAGCTCATGTTCATCGAGGAGCCGGTGCTCAGCGAGCACGACGAGGCGCTGAAGGAGATCGCCCGCATCTCTTCCACGCCCATCGCGCTGGGCGAGCGGCTCTATTCGCGCTGGGACTTCAAGCGCGTGCTGCAGGAGGGCTATGCCGACATCGTGCAGCCCGACCCTTCGCACGCCGGCGGCATCACCGAGACGCGCAAGATCGCCTCGATGGCCGAGGCCTACGACGTGGCCCTGGCCCTGCACTGCCCGCTGGGCCCGATCGCGCTGGCGGCCAATCTGCAGCTCGATGCCGTCTGCTACAACGCCTTCATCCAGGAGCAGAGCCTGGGCATCCACTACAACCAGGAAAACGACCTGATGGACTACGTGTCCAACCCCCAGGTCTTCGCCTACCAGGACGGCATGGTCACCATTCCGCGCGGTCCCGGCCTGGGCATCGAGGTCAACGAGGACTACGTGCGCGAACGCGCCCGGCAGGGCCACCGCTGGCGCAACCCGGTCTGGCGCCACCGGGACGGCAGCTTCGCCGAGTGGTAGGCCGCCGCGCCTAGTGCCCCGGCGCGTCCGGGGGCGCCGGGGAGCCGGCGGGCGCCATGGCGTCGAGTGCCGCCACCCGCACCTGGGCCGCGCGCTCCGTCGCAAGCCCCAGCCGGCGGATGAGCCACGGCCCGAGGTCACCGTCCTGGGGGTCGGGCCAGCCCTGCGCGTCGCCGGACACCAGGGGGCCCGGCACCGGGGGCGGAGCGGCATCGGGCGCGCCCTCCAGCCACTGCGTGACCGCCAGCGCGGTCTGCGCGAGGGGTGCCTGCAGCGCCTCGGCATCGAGCCGGCCGCGCCGCAGCAGCAGCATGGTCTTGATCGCCGTCAGCTGCGCCAGCAACTGGTAGCAGCGTGCCTGCAGCCGCTCCAGCGCGGCCACCGGCGGCTGCACCGCGCGCGGCTCGGCCATGGCGCGCTGGGTGGCCTGCACCAGGGCCGACAGGCTGTCGTACGCCTCCCGCCGCGCGAGCCGCCACGCCAGCTCCGGAGCGTTGTCCACCGCATGCAGCTGCCCGAGGGCCAGCGCCTCGCGGGCGTGCCGGGCCTGGGCCGCGAGCGTCCGCTGCACCAGCGCCGGGATCTGGGAGCGCTCCCACGACGGCAGCACGTAGGCGAACGCCCAGGCGATGCCGGTGCCGATCAGCGTGTCCGCCAGCCGCTCCAGCAGATCGATGGCGGTGCTGCCGCTGCCGCCGCCATGCAGCATGTGCGACTGCACCAGCCCCAGCACCGTGGCCGCCACGGCGGTGACGAGGTAGCGGCGCACGGCGAACCCGTGCGCCACCGCCTGCGCGATCGTCAGGCACAGGATGAGCTGCCAGGCGGAGAGATGCGAGGCCAGCACGCCCGCCGCCAGCACGCAGCCCAGCAAGGTGCCGGCCACGCGGCTGTTGCGGCGCTCCAGCGTCTGCGCCAGGCTGCCGCGCAGCACCACGACGATGGTCAGCAGGATCCAGTAGGCGTGCGTCCCCCACGGCAGCGACTGGGCCACCACGAAGCCGGCGGCCAGGGCCAGGGCCGCGCGCACGGCATGGCGCAAGGGCGGCGCGTCCCAGCGCCAGAGCGTCGCCAGGGGCGCCCACGACCAGGCCGTGGGGCTCACGAACATCTGCCAGCTGGCGCGCACCACCGCCAGGTTCGGCGGCGCGTCGCCCCGCGCGAGCGCGTTCAGGCGTAGCGCCTCGTCGTTGATATGGCCCACGCGGTCCGCCAGGCCCCGGGCCAGCGCATGCGGAGACGGCCCGCCCACGGCCCGCGCGGGCAGCGGATCGCTCCAGCGCAGTCGTGCGAGCGCGGGCCGCGCGTCGGTGAACGGGTCCGGCCGGCCGCCCCGCAGCAAGGCGTCCGCCATGTGGGCCAGCTCCCTTGCCACGTCGTGCAGCACCCCCCGCAGCGCATGCAGCACCGGGACGTGGCCCGGATGGGCCTTGAGCGTTTCCACGTCGAGTTCGCAGGCCAGCAGGTGGTCGCGCATCTCCAGCACCAGCAGCAGCATGCCCGCCAGGCGCTGGCGCCGCGGCGTGGTGGGAGACTCCAGCACGATGTTGCGCGCGGCCTGCAGCTGTTCGGCCAGCGCGGCCTGGCGCTGCAGCAGCAGGCCCGTGAGCGCATGCGGCTCTTCGGCCCCCGCGGCACGCACCCCGGCTTCCTCGTCCGCATGCGCCGCGCCGTGCGCCGGGGCGGTGGCATCCGCCGCCGCCGTGCCGGCATGCGCGCCGTCGAACAGCCGCGCCTGCGCGCGCATCAGGGCCGCCAGCGACAGCAGGGTATCGGCCACGAACTGCACGCGGTAGCGCGCGTTCAGCAGCCGATTGGCCGCCACGGCATAGAGCACGTACAGCCCCGCGCCCAGCGCGAAATGCGCCGTGATCGCCAGCGCCGCGGGCAGCGGATCGGCGCCTGCCGGCACCCGCGACGCAGCCGCCATCGAGAAGATCATCGAGAACATCACCGCCACGGCGATGGGAATGCCGCGGCGGCCCCAGGCCATCGCGAGGAACGCGAGGAAGGTGCCGGGCACCAGCAGCAGGCCCAGATGCAGCGGATCGCCATGCAGCCACTGCACCGCGAAAAAGAGGGGGATGCCCAGCAGCGGCGCCGGCAGCATCTGCCACAGCTTGCCGCGGCGCGGCCCGGGCAGATCGGGCGGCGAACAGACGACCACGCCGACCGAGGCGGCCGCGGCCGCCGCGGGACCGAGCCAGGCATGCACCAGCACGGAGATGAGCAGCAGCCCGAGCGCCACGGACAGGCCGTTGGCCACGTAGTGGCTCAGGGCCACGCGCAGGGCCGAACGCAGACGGTGATTCGATAGACGCCTCATACCCCGCCGAGGTTACTGCAGCGCGGCACGCCCCGCGGGCCCCTGCCCGGGATCCGGCAGTGCGGTGCCCGGAGCCGCGCGCGCCGTTGCGGCATGCGCTAAGCCAGCGCGCCCGCGCCGAGGACGAGGCGCGGCGCCGCCGGTGTGCGCGGCGCCGCCGTGCGCGGAACGTCCGCCGCCGGCGCGTGACCGGATCCGGGCATTTCCCCGCCCTGCAGCCGGAACACCGCCACCGCGGCCACCAGCCGGTCGGCCTGGGCCCGCAGCGCATCGGCGGCCGCGGCGCTCTGCTGCACCAGTGCCGCGTTCTGCTGCGTGACCTGGTCCATCTGCGTCACCGCCTCGCCCACCTGCCCGACGCCCGCGCTCTGCTCGCGGCTCGCCACGCTGATCTCGGAGACCACCTCCGTCACGCGGCGGATGGAATCGACCACCTCGGTCATGGTCTCGCCGGCCTGGTCCACCAGTTCCGAGCCCTGGCGCACCCGCGCCACGCTGGCGGTGATGAGGCCCTTGATTTCCTTGGCGGCCTCGGCGCTGCGCTGCGCCAGGCTCCGCACTTCCGACGCCACCACCGCGAAACCGCGGCCCTGCTCGCCGGCCCGCGCGGCCTCCACGGCGGCATTCAACGCCAGGATGTTGGTCTGGAACGCGATGCCGTCGATCACGCCGATGATTTCCGCGATCCTGCCGCTGCTCTCGTCGATGCCGCGCATCGTGCGCACCACCTGCGCCATCACCGCGCCGCCGCGCGCGGCGACGTCGGAGGCGCTCTGCGCGAACCGGCTCGCCTGCTGCGCATGGTCGGCGTTCTGCCGCACGGTGGCGCCCAGCTCGTCCATCGACGCCGCGGTCTCCTCCAGCGCACTGGCCTGCTGCTCGGTGCGTGCGGAAAGGTCGTTGTTGCCCTGCGCGATCTCGGCCGAGGCCGTCGCCACGCTGTCGGACCCTTCGCGCACGGTGGACACCACGCGCGTGAGGGCCCGCTGCATCTCGGCCATGGATGCCAGCAAGGGGCTGAATTCGTCCCGCGCACCGTCCACCACCGGCACGGTCAGGTCACCATCCCGCACGCGCTCGACCACCCGGCGCGAATCCGCCACGCGGCGCTTGAGCAGATGCGCCATGTAGCCGGAGAAGACCATGAGGCCCAGCGCGATCGCCACCACCAGCACCAGCAGTTGCCGGCGGGTCTTCAACGCATCCGCCTGGACGCTGGTGATTTCCGAGCGCAGCATGGCGGTCTGCCGCTCGCGCTCCTTGCCCAGCCAGGCCAGGAGGCGGTTGCGCATGGGAATCGTCTCGCCCACGAGCACCGCCACCGCCTCCTCGGTGCGGCCTTCGACGGCCAGCTTCAGGTTGCGGTCCGCGATGGGTTTGAACTCCTGCTCCATCGCCTGCCAGACGTGGATGAAGTCATCGCGCGCCTTCGGGTCCTGCAGGTCCGCGAGGAACGCGGCATCGTTGTCGGCGATGCGCTGGTATTTCGTGTCGATGTCGGCCAGCGTCGCCCTGATCGCCTCCGGCGACCGCACCAGCATGGCGTGGCGGATCTGCAGGGAGATCTGCGTGATGCTCAGCTCGATGGCGGCGATGCGCGTAAGCTGGGGCACGCGCACATGCTCTGTGGCATGGGCCAGCGCCCCCACGTTGCCGAGTTGCACCCAGGCCATCGCCGCGGCGCCCGTCAGCGCCAGGATGAGAATGATGCTGACTGCGTACAGCCGTTTTGCGATGCCTATGCGGGAAAAAGCGGTCATGTTGGAATACTTCTGGTGTGCGGGGGCAGGCTGCGCCGCAGGGGCAGCGGTGGCCGGAAATGCATGCAAATGATATGAACGATCGGTCACGCAGGTGATTACATCCATCAATTCCGTGGCATCAGTCGGAGATGAATCCAACCAGGATTTCTCCATATTCCCCAGCATGGAACACCGGCCTGCATGCCGGCTGCGCTCAGCGCGGAGCCAGCAGTCGCTCGCGCAGGAGGCCCCAATGGCCGCGCAGCGCGTCGGCCCGTCCTTGAAGAGCAGCCTCTTCCATGAGACGGGCCAGCGCGGCGTCCTCCGCCCGGCCCAGTGCGCGCAGAACACCCGCCAGGCTGTGGCCCAGACGGCGCAATGCCTTCAGGTCGGCGGTCTGCAGCGCGCGCTCGCCGTCCGCGGCATCGCGGACGAACTGCGCCAGGCAGGCGGTGCGGTACTGGTGGAACAGCACGGAATCGCCGCCGAAGTATTCCCGGATCGCGGCCTGCACCGCGTCGGCGGACGCCGCGTCCTGCGCACCGTCCACGGTGTGGATGGGCGATTCGGCGGGAGCCGCCGCGGCCAGGTGGTCCGCCAGCGCTTCCCGCACGCAGCCTTCGAGCACCGCGACGGCCACCGGCTTGTCGAGCGCGCGCCAGGCGCCACAGTCGAGCAGATCCTGCCGCACCGCATGGTCGAGCCCGGCGCTGAGCACCACCACCCGCGCGCCGGCAGCCAGTGCGGGCGTGGCCTGCAGGCGGTGCAGCAGTCCGACGCCCGACTCCCCGGGCATCATCAGATCGGTGATCACCAGCGCCGCGCGGTTCGCCTTCAGCCACGCGAGCGCCGACTCGACGCACGGGCACACGTGCACCGACACGGGCAGCCGGTCGAGCGCCATCTCCACGAAGCGCGCGACCGAGGGGTCGTCTTCCACCAGAAGAACGACCGGTGTCGGCGAAGCCGCTCCCGGGCCCATGGGATGGCGGCCGCTCAGCCCCGGACCGCGGCCGACAGGCAGTCGCGCAGGGCGCCCGGCAGTTCCGCCACCAGGGCGGGCTTCTGGATGACCGGCAGCCCCTGCAGCGCGAACGCGTAGGGCGCGCGCTCCTCTTCGGTGAGCGACGTCACCACGACGAGCTGCACGCGGGCGAACTGCGCGTGCGAGCGCAGGCTGGTGATGAGCGCGGCGCCGTCCAGTCCCGGCAGCAGGATGTCGACGATCAGAACGTCCGGCTCGAGCTTGCCGCACATGGCCAGGCCGGCGATGCCGTCGCTGGCGATGTGCAGCGCGACCTCCGGGAACTGCTGCTCGAGCAGCAGCCGGATGAGGTTCTGGTAGTGGACCGAATCCTCGATGAGCAGCACCTTCGGCCGGCCCGAGAAGCCGCCGCGCATCGGCGCCGCGCCCGGGGACGATGCCGCCCCGCCCACCTCCCGGCTGCGCAGCCAGCGCTCGACCGAATCCCGCGAGATGCGGCGGTGGCCGCCAGGGGTCTTCCACGCTTCCAGTTCGCCCCGGTCCACCATCAGCTGAATGGACCGGACGGCCATGCCTAGCAATTTGGCGGTTTCCAGGGTGGTGTAGTGGTCTGGCAGGGGTACTTCGGAATTCGGCATAGTTGACATTGTGCCCGTGCGCGGTGCTCAACAGGCTCTGCCGTGGCACAACTATATGAAAGCAGCACTTGCATACGTCAAATCTAATAAATATGATTCACGCTTTGCTTGCGCACTTGCGTATTTCATGAAAACTGTCCTGATCGTCGACGACCACGCGGAAATCCGCCGCCTGCTGCGCATGACGCTGGAAGACCAGGGGCTGACGCTGCACGAGGCCGACAGCGGCATGGCGGCCCTGGCCATGGCGCACACCCAGCGTCCCGACATCGTGCTGCTCGACGTGATGATGCCCGGCGGCATCGACGGCCTGGAAGTCTGCCGCCGCATCCGCAGCACGCCGTCGCTCGCGCACATGCAGGTGATCATGCTCAGCGCCCGCGACAGCATGCGCGACCGGGACGCCGGACTGCAGGCCGGCGCCGACGAATTCATCGCCAAGCCGTTCAGTCCTGCACAGATCGCCGAGAAGGTGCTGTGCCCGCGGCGCTCCCCGGTCGCGGCCCGTTGATGGAGCCCTACCCCAGCGGCACTGCGCGCCTTCGCCGCGGGCACCGTGCCGCGGCGTGGGCGCGCTCCCTGCTCGTGGCCGCCGTCCTGGCCTGCGCGGGGTCCGCCGCGCCCGCGGGACCGGTCGCCGACCGCGTGCGGGCCACCGGCGTGGTGCGGGTCTGCATCTGGCCCAGCTACCACGGCGTGAGCTACCGAAATCCGCGCACGCTGCAGCTGACCGGCATCGACATCGATCTGTCGCGGCAGTTCGCCGCCGACCTCGGAGTGCGGCTGGATTACGTGGATTCCACCCACGAGACCCTCGTGGAAGACCTGACGGAGCACCGCTGCGACGTCGGCATGGCGGGCATCGGCATGCTGCAGCCGCGCATGCAGGCACTGGGGTTCAGCCGGCCCTACCTCCAAAGCGGCCTGCTGGCCGTCACCACCAAGAGCAACCCCGTGGTGCGGGACTGGGACGACATCGACCAGCCCGGCGTGGCCATCGGCGTGCAGAACGGCGCATCGATCCTGCCGACCGTCCAGGGGTACTTCCGGCGCGCCACCGTGGTGCGCGTGCCCGCGTCCCGCACGCGGGAGCGCGAGCTTGCTGCGGGCCGCATCGACGTGTTCCTGACCAACGACATCTACGCGCGCCAGCTCGTGGAAAGCGCCGACTGGGTGCGGGTGGTGACGCCGCCTTCGGAGGTGCTGCGCATTCCGTTGGCCTACCCGGTGCGCCTGGGGGATGCGGAATGGATCGCCGCCGTGGACGACTTCGTGGCGCGCATCAAGGGCGACGGCCGGCTGGCCGCGGCGGCGCAGCGCCACGGCCTCGGCGCGCTGGTGGTGCCATGATCCGGCGCTGCTTCCTGCACAGTGTGCTGCTGCGGGCCGGCGGCCGCTGCATCGCACGGCGCGGCGCCCTGCCCGCGAGCACCGTGGTGCTCGCCGTCGGGCTGCTCGCGGCGGCGGCCGCGCTCACCGGCGCCCTGGTCGTGAGCCTGGGCGACCTGCGCGGCGCCTTCGCCACCAGCGAAAGCCAGGCCCAGTTGCTGGCCCGCGTGCTCGAAGACCAGACCACGCGCACTTTCGAAGCCGGGGAAATGGTGCTGTTCAGCCTGTCGCAGACGCCGTCGCTGCAGGCCGGGGCCGCCGACCGGGACGGCACGGAGAACGCCATGCGGCAGGTGCTCACGGCACTGACCTTCGCGCGCAGCGTCGCCGTGGTGGACCTGGAAGGCCAGGTGCTGGCGAGCACCGACCCGGCCGCCTCCGGCATTCGCATCGACACCGCCCGGCTCGGGCCGCTGCCCGCGGCGCGGATCCAGCGCATCGGTCCATTGTTCCCGGGACGCGGCCTGGAAAACCTCAGCGGCGACGCTGCCGCGGCCTCCATCCCGCCAGGGCTGGCATTCATCCCGCTGATGTACGGCTTCCGCGATGCCGCCGGCACGCCGCTCGTGCTCATGGCACTGATCAACCCGGACGCCCTCTCGAACTTCCAGTACCTCGCGCTGGAGGCACTCTCCTACGACGCCGTGATCGCGTCGGACGACGGCCAGGTGCTGGCGTCCTCGATCTTCGTGCGCGACCTGCCCCTGCACGACGTGTCGTCGCTGCCGGTGTTCAACAGCCTGCTGCCCCACCACGAGCGCGGCAGCTACACCGGCCCGGGCGTGCTCGGCCCCGACCGCATCGTCGCCTACCGCGCCTCCCGCAGCCGTCCGCTGGTGGTGATCGTGGAAGAGCCGAAGAGCGCCGCCTTCGCGCGCTGGTTCGCGGGCTACTACCCATTCCTGGCGGTGGAGGCGACCATGGTCCTGCTCGCGCTGTCGCTCACCTGGGTCGCCTGGCGCAGCCTGCGCTCCCGGGAGGCCGCCCGCCGGGCCGTCGATGTCGCGCAGGAGCGCATCGTGCGCAGCGAACGCGATCTCGCGCTGCTGCTGCGCAGCGTGCAGGAGCTGATCTTCCGCACCGACCCGGACGGCGCGATCACTTACGTGAACGCGCGCTGGACGGCGCTCAGCAGCCAGCCGCCCACCGCCGCCATCGGCCTGCGGCTGCAGGACCTCGTCCAGCCGGACAGCCGTGAACGCGTGGCCGCGATGCTCGCCCCCGAGTCCGGCGCCGCGGTGCGCACGCGCCAGGTGCGGCTGCTTTCCCCGCAGGGCGGCGAGCGCGTGCTCGACGTGGCCGCGGTTCCGCTGTGCGCGCCGGACGGAGCCCTGCTCGGCTTCGTCGGCAGCGCGGTGGACGTCACCGAGCGCGAGCAGGCCTACCACCGCCTGCGCGCGCAGCTCGCCTTCCAGAACCTGCTGCTGGAAACCAGCCCGCAGCCGATGATGCTCACCGACCGGTGCCACCGCGTCGTCCTCGTCAACCGTGCCTGGGAGCAGGCGATGGGCCGCCACCGCGACCGCATCGTCGGCGAGTGCCTGGAACTCTACCCCGGCGAGACTGCCGACGACGCAGCCATCGCCGAGGGCGGCGGCGGCAGGACGCTGGAGATGGACCTTCCCTACGGCGACGGCGTGCGGCGCGCGACGCGCGTGCTCAAGGCCGCCGTGGAGGTCGACCGCGGCGAAGTGACGGGCGTGCTCAGCATCCTCATGGACATCAGCGAGTTCCGCGAGGCCGAGCGCGCGATCCGCGAGGCGCACGACGCGGCCGCGGAATCGGCGCGCACCCGGTCCGAATTTGTCGCCAACATGAGCCACGAACTGCGCACGCCGCTGCAGGCGATCATCGGCTTCGCCGAGCTGGGCACCGCGCGCACGCAGGAGGCGCGGCTGTGGTCGATGTTCACCGACATCCATGCGGCGGGCCGCCGCCTGCTGGCACTGGTCAACGACCTGCTCGACGTCGCCAAGATCGAAAGCTCCATCGGCACCTTCCACCTCGAGCGCACCGATCTGCGCGGGCACGTGCGCACGGTGGCGCGCGAGCTGGAGCCGCTCGTCGCGTCGCGGCGGCAGGAACTGCGCATCGATCTGCCGCAGTGCCCGCTCGTCGCCAAGGTGGACCCGCAGCGCTTCCAGCAGGTGGTGCGCAACGTGCTCGCCAATGCCATCAAGTTCTCGCCCGACGGCTCCTGCGTGCAGCTGCGCGCGGCCGCCGATTGCCAGGACATGATCCACATCGAGGTGGAGGACCAGGGCCCCGGCATTCCCGAAGCCGAACTGGAACGCATCTTCGAGGCCTTCGCCCAATCGAGCGCCACGCGCAACGGCTTCGGAGGCACGGGACTGGGCCTGGCGATCTGCCGCAAGATCGTCGAGGCGCTGCAGGGCCGGATCCATGCGCGCAACATCGAGGGCGGGGCCGTGTTCCACATCGAACTGCCCGCCCGCGGCCCCTCGGAAGCCAGCCCCTCGCCGCAGTGAGCGCGCCCGGCCGGCAGCGCGCGGCCACCTGAAAACCGGGTATGGTGCAGGCGTGGCGGAGGCCCCCGGCGTCCGCGCCTGCCAGCGTGCAGCCCCATTCACCTCCAACCCGGTCCCATCACCATGAAAGCCACCTGGAACGGCGTGGTCGTCGCCGAGAGCGACGACACGGTCCTCGTCGAGGGCAACCACTATTTCCCCGAGAGCGCGCTGAAGTCCCAGTACTTCACGTTCAGCAACCACCGCACCACCTGCCCCTGGAAGGGCCAGGCGACCTACCGGTCGCTGCTGGTCGACGGCGAACTCAATGCAGATGCCGCCTGGACCTATGCCGATCCCCTTCCGGAGGCCGAACAGATCCGCGGACGCTTCGCCTTCTGGAAAGGCGTCAAGGTCGAGGCCTGAACGCGGGAGGGGCGCCCTCCCCCTCCCGGTGCCGGCCCTGCCGGATTCCCCGCGCCCCCGGCCCCGAAAACGGTGCATACGGTTATCCCTGCGGGCGTTGGACAATCATGTGGATAACCCGGGACAGGCGCTGTACGGCCGATGCAAGTGGTTGATTTCAAAGGAAACCCCACGCGCTGCCTATTTTTTGTGCAGCGCCTGCGCCGATGTTCCCCCGTTATCCCTCCCGGCGCTGGACAACTGTGTGGATAACACGGGATCAGCGCTGTATGACAGGGATAAGTCATTGATTCACAAGGGATAGTTCTGCGCTGCCCAATTTTTGTGCAGTGGGCAACCTGCTCCGCCATACCCTCGCCCCCGTCTTTAGCGGCCGTTTTTCCGATCCGTTTTCTCTGCTCCCATGACGTCTCCGTCCACCTCCCGAGCCCCGTTCTTCATCGCCCGCGTCGGCACCGACGGCACCCAGTGCGATGCGTGGCCCGAACAGACCCTGCTGCAATCCATGGAACAGGGCGGCATCGACTGGCCCAGCTCCTGCCGCAACGGCACCTGCCGCACCTGCATCGGCGTCCTCGCCGAAGGCACCGTGCGCTACGCGATCGAATGGCCGGGCCTGTCGGCGGAGGAAAAGGCCGAAGGCTGCGTGCTGCCCTGCGTGGCCTACCCCACCAGCGACCTCCATCTCGAAGGCCCGGCGGTGTAGCGGCCACGGGAGCATCCGCCCCCTTGCGGCACTCCCTGCGATTTCGACAGAATGGTCCACCCTCCGGGGACAACAAAGGGAGAGAGGACCATGACCGACACCACCCATGCGGTGCCGCGGCCCCGTGCCGCCGGCGCCGGCCACCCCACGCGCGACGACATCCTGCGCGAATGCATCGCGGCCGAAGCCCGGTGGGCCGAAAGCCCCGGGCGCAACCTGGTGCTGCTCTTCGACGGCACGGGCAACATCCTCGGCAACGACCAGGACACCAACGTCGTCAAGCTGCTGCGCATGTTGCACAAGGGCCCCGATCCCGACGGGCGGGCGCCCGAGCAGCTCGTCTACTACGACCCCGGCGTGGGCACGGACAACGTGTTCCCGCCCGACTCCTTCTTCGGACGGGTGAGCGAACGCGTCGAACGGCTCGCGGGCCTCGCGCTCGGCAGCGGGGTGTTCCCCAACATCGCGGGCGCGTACGAATTCCTGGTGCGCACCTACCGCGATGGCGACCGCATCTACCTGCTGGGCTTCTCGCGCGGAGCCTTCACCGCGCGGGCCGTCGCCGGCATGCTCAACATGTACGGGCTCATCCATACGGAAGGACTGCCCCTGCTCGACAACATGGTGCGCATCTATTTCGCGCCCCCGCGCCGGGACAACCCCTCCGGCACGCGCCAGCGCGAGGACTTCGCGCGCGACGTGGTCGAGAACTTCGCGCGCGGCCGCACGCCGCTCGTGCATTTCGCGGGGGTGTGGGACACGGTGGAATCCATCGGCGGCCCACTGATCGGCCTGAAGATCAGCAACTCCGCGGACTTCGCGAACAAGCGTTTCGTGCACGTGCGGCACGCGATGTCGCTGCACGAGTCCCGCCAGCCCTACGCGCCGCGCCGCTACGAAGACCCCCATTTCAGCGCCCGCGAACTGCCGTACCGCAGCTTCGCGCAGCGCTGGTTCCGCGGAGTGCACAGCGACGTGGGCGGCTCGTACGCGCGCGACGGCCTGTCCCGCATCACCCTGCGCTGGATGGCCGAGGAAGCCTTCGCGCAGGGCCTGCGGATGGACCGCAGCCAGCTGCAGCCGGGCGATCCGCACACGCCCATGCACGACCAGGCCTACGACTGCCCCCTCTGGGCGTGGGCCGGCCTGAACGCGCGCCGGCGCGAACCCGGCGACGTGGTGGACCCGAGCGCCCTGCCCCTCGCCGCGGCCGTGCCCGCGCAGCACCTGCCGCGCACCCAGCCCTGGCGGGCGATCGGCTGGGTGCTGCCGGTGGCCGTGGCCGCGCTGTGGGCCGCCCGCGGCGAGGCGCGCGCTGTCGACATCGCCTTCGCCATCGCCTGCGTGGCCTGGGTCGCCTACCCGGTCGCCTGGGCGCTGCGGCGGCTGGTGGCGCAGGCGGTGCCGCGGGGCCGGCAGCTCGGCTGGCTTGCGCGCCATGCGCATTGGGCCATGCGGCTGTTCGCGGCGGGAGAACTGGCGCTGGGGTGCATTCCGGACACGGGCTGGCCGACCGTCACCACCCTGCTCGTGGGCACCCGGCTGCTGTCCCTGGCGCTGCTCGCGGGGGTACTGCTGTTCGGCGCCCTGGCGGACGGGCCGGGTACCGGTAGCCCTTCCGGTTCGGGTATGGGCGGGCTGCACTAAAATCGCACCTTTCCCCGGCGCCCCACCGCGCGCCGCGCCCGCCACCGGCCCGGCCGCGGCGCGGCCCGCCCGCCGCGGACCACCGAAAGCCTGCCCCCATGAACACCCCCCTCCCCCCCGCGTCCATCGCCCCGGTCGAAGACATCGTGGCCGAGATGCGCGCGGGCCGCATCGTCATCCTCGTGGACGAGGAAGACCGCGAGAACGAAGGCGACCTGGTCCTCGCGGCCGACCACGTCACGCCCGAAGCGATCAACTTCATGGCGCGCTTCGGCCGCGGCCTGATCTGCCTCACGCTCACGCGCGAGCGCTGCGAGCTGCTGCGCCTGCCGCCCATGGTGGCGCGCAACGGCACCAAGATGGGCACCGCCTTCACCGCCTCCATCGAGGCCGCAGAAGGCGTGACCACCGGCATCTCCGCCGCCGACCGCGCCCGCACCGTGCAGGCCGCCGTGGCGCCCGATGCCAAGGCCTCCGACCTGGTGCAGCCCGGCCACATCTTCCCGCTGCAGGCGGTCGATGGCGGCGTGCTCATGCGCGCGGGCCACACCGAGGCCGGCTGCGACCTGGCCGCCATGGCCGGCTGCAGCCCGTCCGCCGTCATCTGCGAGGTCATGAAGGACGACGGCACCATGGCCCGCCTGCCCGACCTGCAGCAGTTCGCCGCCGAACACGGCCTGAAGATCGGCACCATCGCCGACCTCATCGAATACCGCAGCCGCCACGAGACGCTGGTGCAGAAGGTGGGCACGCGCCCGCTGCAGACGGCCGCCGGCGAATTCATCGCCCATGCCTTCCGCGACGGCCCCAGCCAGTCGGTCCACATCGCGCTGGTGCGCGGCAGCTGGGGCGAACACGACAGCGTCCCGGTGCGCGTGCACGAGCCGCTGTCCGTGCTGGACGCGCTCGAAGTGGGCCGCGACATGCACTCCTGGGACCTGGACGCGAGCCTGCGCCACATCGCCCAGCACGGCAGCGGCGTGGCCGTGCTGCTGAACTGCGGCGAGAGCGCCGAACAGCTGCTGGCCCAGTTCGACGGCACGGCGCGCGCCTCGCATGCGCCCGAACGCGGCCGCATGGACCTGCGCACCTACGGCGTGGGCGCGCAGATCCTGCGCGAATGCGGCGTCACCCGCATGCAGCTCATGGGCCAGCAGCGCCGCCTGCCCAGCATGACCGGCTACGGCCTCGAGATCACCGGATACATCCCCAAGGAATAACACACCATGTTTGGCGCAGACAAAGGAACCGCGGACAGGCTCGACGGCAGGAAACTGCAGATCGGCATCGTGCAGGCCCGCTTCAACGAAGGCATCACCGAGGCCCTGGCGGCCGCATGCCGCGAAGAGCTGCTCGCCCTGGGCGTGCAGGAGAAGAACATCCGCCACGTGCGGGTGCCCGGCGCGCTCGAAGTGCCGCTGGCCCTGCAGGCCCTGGCCGAGCAGGACGAATACGACGCGCTGATCGCGCTGGGCTGCATCATCCGCGGCGAGACCTACCACTTCGAACTCGTCGCCAACGAATCCGGCGCGGGCGTGACGCGCGTCTCGCTCGACACCCAGACCCCGATCGCCAACGCCATCCTGACCACCGAGAACCTGGAGCAGGCCGTGGCCCGCCAGACCGAGAAGGGGCGCGACGCGGCCCGCGTGGCCGTGGAGATGGCGAACCTGCTGGAGGAGCTGTCTTGAGCGACGATTCCGCCTCCCCCCCGGCGCCCGGCGGCGCCAAGCGCCCGCCGCGCCAGGTGCGCACCGGCACCACGGCCACCGGAGCGCGCAAGGCCGCCTCCAAATCGGCCCGCAGCCGCTCGCGCGCGTTCGCGCTGCAGGCGCTCTACCAGCACATCGTGGGCCGCAACGAAGCCACAGCGATCGACGTGTTCACGCGCGACCTCTCCGGCTTCCACAAGGCCGATGCCGCGCACTACGACGCGCTGCTGCACGGCTGCATCGAGAACGCCGAGGCGCTCGACGCCCTGATCCAGCCGAAGCTCGACCGCACGCTGGCCGAGCTGTCCCCGATCGAGCACGCGACGATGTGGATCGGCGTCTACGAATTCCAGAACTGCCTGGACGTGCCGTGGCGCGTGGTCATCAACGAATGCGTCGAGCTCGCCAAGGAGTTCGGCGGCACCGACGGGCACAAGTACGTGAACGGCGTGCTCAACGGCCTCGCGCCCACGCTGCGCGCCGCCGAGGTGGGCGCCGACCGCGGCCCGGGCGCCGCGCCGTCCGCGGACTGACCGGCCTGCCCCACCCGCCGCCGCCGCTGCAGCGGCCGTCCGCGCCGCACGGGCGGACGGGCGCGCCGGCTCCGCCTCCGCCTTCACCTCCTTCTCCTTCCCGCACCGCCATGAAGTTCTCCTCGCGCGCCGAGCGCATCGAACCCTTTTACGTGATGGAGATCGCCAAGGCCGCGCAGGCCCTGGCGCGCGAGGTGGCGCAGGGCCCGGAGCCGATGATCTTCCTCAACATCGGCGAACCCGACTTCACCGCACCGCCGCTGGTGCGCGAGGCCGCCGAGCGCGCGCTGCAACGCGGCACCACGCAATACACCAACGCACTCGGCCTGGAAGCGCTGCGCGAACGCATCGCCGGCTGGTATGCCGAGCGCTTCGGCGTGGCGGTGCCGGCACGGCGCATCGTGGTCACGGCGGGCGCCTCGGGCGCGCTGCAGCTCGCCTGCCTCGCGCTCATCGAGCAGGGCGACGAGATCCTCATGCCGGACCCGAGCTATCCCTGCAACCGGCATTTCGTGAGCGCGGCGGACGGCCGGGCGGTGATGGTGCCCTCCACCGCCGAAGAGCGCTTCCAGCTCAGCGCCGCCAAGGTCGCCGCCCACTGGGGCCCGAAGACGCGCGGCGTGCTGCTGGCCTCGCCCTCCAACCCCACGGGCACCTCGATCGCGCCCGATGAACTGCGCCGCATCCATGCCGAAGTGCAGTCGCGGGGCGGCACCACGATCATCGATGAGATCTATCTCGGCCTCTCGCACGACGAGGCCTTCGGCCAGACCGCGCTGGCGATCGGCGACGACATCGTCAGCATCAACAGCTTCAGCAAATACTTCAACATGACCGGCTGGCGGCTCGGCTGGATGGTCGTGCCCGAGGCCATGGTGCCGGTGGTCGAGCGCCTCGCCCAGAACCTGTTCATCTGCCCGAGCACCGTGGCGCAGCATGCGGCGCTGGCCTGCTTCGAGCCCGAGAGCATCGCCGAGTACGAACGCCGCCGCGCCGAGTTCAAGGCCCGCCGCGATTACTTCATTCCCGCGCTCGAGTCGATCGGCCTGCCGGTGCCCGTGCGGCCGGACGGCGCCTTCTACGCCTGGGCCGACTGCACCGCCGCCGCGCGGCGCCTCGGCGTGGAAGGCAGCTGGGCGTTCGCCCACGAGGTGATGCAGCGCGCGCACCTCGCCGTCACGCCCGGGCGCGACTTCGGCAGCCATGCGCCCGAAACCTTCGTGCGCTTTTCCACGGCCAACTCCATGGCCCAGCTGCAGGAGGCCATCGCCCGGCTCTCCCGGCTGCTGGCGGCCTGACGCGGCGGCACCGCCAGGCACTCCCATGAGCTTCGAATGGCCCGTGCGCATCTACTGGGAAGACACGGATGCCGGCGGCATCGTCTTCTATGCCAACTACCTGCGCTTCTTCGAGCGCGCACGCACCGAGTGGCTGCGCTCCCTCGGGCTCGGGCAGCAGCAATTGCGGGAACTCACGGGCGGGATGTTCGTCGTAACCGACGCACGGGTCCGCTATCTGCGTCCCGCGAGGCTCGACGATGAACTGATTGTTACGGCCGTGCTCGAAGAAAGCGGGAAGGCATCGCTGACAATACGCCAGCGGGCGCTCCTGAAAACGGAGCACATGACACAATCGGATGCGGTGCTGCTCTGCGAGGGCACCGTCCGCATCGGATGGGTCGACGGCGCCACGCTACGCCCGGCCCGCATTCCCGGCCACCTTCTGGAACAACTCTCACCATCATGAATTCGCAAGACATGTCCATCCTGCACCTGGTGCTCAATGCCAGCTGGGTGGTGCAGCTCGTCATGGCGCTGCTGATCGGCGTGTCCGTCGCCAGCTGGGCCGCCATCTTCCGCAAGCTGTTCGCGCTCAAGCGCGTGCGCTCCCTCAACGACGATTTCGAGCGCGAGTTCTGGTCGGGCACCAGCCTGAACGACCTGTACGCGAGCGCCGCGCAGAACGCCAAGAGCGCCGGTCCCATGGAGCGCATCTTCGCGAGCGGCATGCGCGAATTCCAGAAGCTGCGCGAACGCCGCATCACCGACCCGGGCACGCTGCTCGACGGCGCGCGCCGCGCCATGCGCGCGAGCTTCCAGCGCGAAATGGACGTGGTCGAATCCAGCCTCTCCTTCCTCGGCTCGGTCGCCTCGGTGAGCCCGTACGTGGGCCTCTTCGGCACCGTCTGGGGGATCATGCACGCCTTCACCGGCTTCGCGGGCATGGAACAGGTCACGCTCGCCACCGTGGCGCCCGGCATCGCCGAAGCCCTGGTGGCCACCGCCATCGGCCTGTTCGCCGCCATCCCCGCCGTGGTCGCCTACAACCGTTTCGCGCGCGACATCGACCGCGTGGCGATCCACCAGGAAACCTTCATCGAGGAATTCTCGAACATCCTGCAGCGCAACCTGGGCGCGCACCCGGCGCCCGCCTCCGCATCGGGCCACTGACCGGCCGCCCCTTTCCGCCCGCAGCAAGGAATCCCCTCCCATGCCCACCATGGCCTCGCGCGGCGGCAGCCGCCGCCGCTCGATGAACGAGATCAACATGGTCCCGTTCATCGACGTGATGCTGGTGCTGCTCATCATCTTCATGGTGACCGCGCCCATGCTCACCCCCAGCCGCATCGACGTGCCCTCCGTCGGCAAGGGCGCCAAGCCGCCCAAGTCCTTCGGGCAGGTGATCGTGCAGAAGGACGGCAGCCTGCAGCTCAAGACGGGCGACCTCGAACGCCCGGTGACGCTCAAGGAACTCGGCGCCGCCGCCAAGACCTGGCAGGCCACGCAGGAAGAAGGCACGCCGGTGCTGATCACCGCCGACAAGGGCGTGACCTACGAATCCGTGGTCAAGGCCATGGATGCGCTGCAGCGCGCGGGCGTGCAGCGCGTGGGCCTCACCGTCAAGTCGGGCGGCTAGGCGCACCCGCGTCTCCACCGCTCAGCCCGTTTCCCCTTTTTTCGCCGCGCCCCTTCCGGAGCCGTTTCCGAACGCGATGCACGCCCACAACGACCGAGACCAGTTCGCCCCCACGCGTCCGCCGGGACGCCTGCGCGCCGTCGCGCTGGCGGTTCTGGTCCACGCCGCGCTCATCGGCGCCCTGACCTGGGGCGTGAACTGGAAGACCAGTGCGGACCAGCCCGCCATCGAGGCCGAGATCTGGTCCCCCTTGCCGCAGCAGGCCGCCCCGGCCGCGGTCGCCCCGCCGCCACCGCCGGTGCCGGTGCCGCAACCCGCGCCGCCTCCGCCGCCTGCCCCGGCACCACCGCCGCCCCCCCCACCGCCGCCCCCGAAGGCCGCCGCCGCGCCCAGCGAGGCGGACATCGCCATCGAGCGCGAGAAGAAGCGGCTCGAACAGGAGAAGAAGGAGCGCCAGCTCCAGGCCGAGCGCGACCGCAAGGAGCGCGAGCGCAAGGAACAGGCCGAGCAGGACAAGAAGGAACGCCAGCAGAAGGAAAAGGCCCAGCGCGAGAAGGAACAGCAGCAGCGCGAGAAAGAGCAGCGCGAGAAGGAACGCCGCGAGCAGCAGGAGAAGCAGGACAAGCTGGAGAAACAGCAGGCCGAGAAGGAACGGCAGGAGCAGCTGCAGAAGAAGCAGGCCGAAG
>Ga0308159_1002261_pt1 | contig 22887 bp, 18 predicted proteins | sample PhyCR1_FD_201040 | JGI IMG/M metagenome (GOLD analysis project Ga0308159, IMG submission 201040) | Phyllosphere microbial communities from UC Gill Tract Community Farm, Albany, California, United States - DLSLC.R1 | ecosystem: Host-associated > Plants > Phyllosphere > Unclassified | place: USA... | reverse complement strand
CCGGCAGGTCGGCGCCGTTGTCGCTGTCGCTCACGCAGTCATCCTATTCAGCGGGGCGGGGCCCGGAGTATGTCGTACCTGCCGGGCTCGGCCGGAATCGACACACCTTATACTCTGGCAGGCGCCCGCCGCCAAATCCGCCGGAACGCCCGGCCGGGCCTCGCGAAAATGCCAGGCCCTGGCTACCGGGGCCACTGGTGTCAGGCCTGCGCCGTCGCCACGGGGGAACCCCGCTTCAGCGTGGCCAGCACCAGCGCCGTCACCACCGTGCCGGCCACGATGGCCATCAGGTAGCCCAGCGGATTGCCCACCGCGCCGGGAATGCCGACGACGAAGATGCCGCCATGCGGCGCCCGCAGCGTGCAGCCCAGCAGCATGGACAGCCCGCCCGCCACGGCCGAGCCGGCCACCAGGGAGGGGATGACCCGCACCGGGTCCTTGGCCGCGAAGGGAATGGCGCCCTCGGTGATGAAGGCGGCGCCCAGCACGGCGGCGGCCTTGGCGGCGTCCCGCTCCTCCTGGCTGAAGCGCGCGCGGGCGATCAGCGAGGCCAGGGCGATACCCAGCGGCGGCGTCATGCCGGCGGCCATGATGGCGGCCATCGGCGCATAGGTCTCCGAGCCCAGCAGGCCGACGCCGAAAGCATAGGCGGCCTTGTTGACCGGGCCACCCATGTCCACCGCCATCATCGCCCCCAGCAGCACGCCGAGGATGACGGCGTTGGAGGTGCCCATGCCCTGCAGGAAGGCCGTCAGCCAACCCTGCGCTGCGGCGATTGGTCCGCCCAGCACGTAGATCATCAGCAGGCCGGTCACCAGCGAGGCCAGCAGCGGGATGACCAGCACCGGCTTCAGCCCTTCCAGGCTTTGCGGGAATGGCACCCTGTCGCGCAGGAAGCGGGCAACGTAGCCGGCCAGGAAGCCGGCCACGATGCCGCCAAGGAAGCCGGCGCCGAGCGAGCCCGCCAGCATGCCGCCGACGAAGCCCGGCGCCAGGCCCGGCCGGTCCGCGATGGAGAAGGCGATGAAGGCGGCCAGCACCGGCACCATCAGCGCCAGGGCCGATTGCGCACCGATCTGGAACAGCGCCGCCGGTAGCGTACCCGGCTCCTTGAACGCCTCGATACCGAAGGCGAAGGACAGCGCGATGCAGAGACCGCCCGCCGTGACCAGCGGGATCATGTAGGACACGCCGGTCATCAGGTGCTTGTACACGCCGGGGGCCTGGCTGGCCTTGCCGGGCGCGTGGGCGGCACCAGCCGCCGCCGGGGCGGAGGGCTCCGCCGCCAGGGCGCGGTTGATCAGGCCGGGTGCGTCCTTCAACGCGTCCTTGGTGCCGGCCATGATGATCCGCTTGCCAGCGAAGCGGGCGGTATCAACCCCCGTATCGGCGGCGATGACCACGGCATCGGCCTCGGCGATCTCCTGTGCCGTCAGCGCGTCCTTGGCGCCGACGGAACCCTGGGTCTCCACCCTCATGGCGTAGCCCAGCTTGGCGGCGCCGGTTTCCAGCGCCTTGGCGGCCATGAAGGTGTGGGCGATGCCCGTCGGGCAAGCGGTGATGCCCACCAGCTTCTTGGCGCCGCCGCCCGCCGAGGCCGGGGCGGCAGCCGGCGCCTGCGCGATGGCAGCCGCCGCTGGCGCGGGCGCCGCGACCGGCACCGGACGGGCCACCGCTGTCAGCGACGCAGCCGAGCGCAGCGCCTGGTCCGGCCGGCGGATGGCCTCGATGACGGTGGTGGCGATCAGCGGCCGGCCGGCATGGCGCGCGGCGTCCGCCGTGGCATCGCCCACCAGCAGCACGACATCGGCCTCGCCCTCCGGCGCCGGGCCATCGCCGGTATCCAGCATCAGGGTCAGCCCGGCGCGCTGCGCGGCATCCCGCAGCGCCTCGGCCGCCATCTGCGCGTGAGGAGCGCTGGCGGCGTGGCGGATGACGCCGAGGAGCTTCGGCGTCTTGGCAGTCTGGTCAGACATGGGCGTGATCCATGACAGAAATCAGGAGGGCGCGGCGGGTCATCACAGGCGTTCCACCTGGGTTTCGGCGGCAAGGCGTTGGATATCGGCCAGGGCCGGCACGCCGCCCCCGGGGGCACCGACGTCGCGGGAGACGGCGGCGGCGGCGCAACCGGTGGCCAGCCGGGCCGTGGCCTCGGCATCCAGGCCGCGCGCCAGGGCGGCGGTCAGCCCCGCCACCATGGCATCGCCGGCACCGACGGTGGTGGTCAGCGCCACCTTGGGCGGGCGGGCCCAGAGCGTGGCATCCGGCAGCACGAACAACGCGCCATCCCCGCCAGCGGAGACGACGACGCGCTCGACGCCCCGCGCCACCAGTTCCCGGGCCCCGGCCACCAGCGCAGCGCGGTCCGGCAACGCACGCCCCAGCAAGCCGGCGAGTTCGGAGCGGTTGGGTTTCACCAGCGCCGGGCCGGCGGCCACGGCGGCCTCGAAGGCCGGGCCGCTGCTATCGAGCAGCAGCTTGCGGCCATCGGCAGCCAGGGCACGCAACAGGATGGCCCAGGCTTCCACCGGCAGGCCCGGCGGCAGACTGCCGGCCAGCACGACGATCTCCGGCGCCAGCGAATCCAGCCGCCGCGCCAGGGCATCCAGCGCTGTGCGCGAGGCTTGCGCGCCAGCCGGGTTGATATCGGTGACCTGCCCGGCCGCCGTCTCCACCAGCTTCACATTGATGCGGCAGCGGCCCGGCAAGGGCTCAAACGCCGTGGCGATGCTGAAAGGGCGCAGGAAGGCGTCGAAGGCGGGGATGTCCGCCTCGCCCAGCAGCCCGGCGGCGGTGGAGGCCTCGCCCAGCACCGCCAGCATGACGGCGACGTTGACCCCCTTCCCGGCCGGCCGCAGTTCGGCCGGGCCGGCGCGGTTCACCTCGCCCCGCTCCAGCTCCGGCAGGCGGATGGTCAGGTCCAGCGCGGGGCTGAGCGTGACCGTGGCGATGCGCGGCTCAGACGACATCGGCCAGCTCCCGCAGGCCGGGCAGCGCCCGCACCTCGGCCGCGGTGCCGCAGTTCAGTGCCTCCCGCGCCACCTTCTCCGCCCGGGCCATGCTCAGCCCGCGGATCTGCGCCTTCAGCGCGGCGACGTTGGGGATGGAGACGGACAGTTCATCCACCCCCAGCCCCAGCAGGATCGGCGCCGCCATCGCATCAGCGGCCATGTTGCCGCAGACGCCGACCCAGCGGCCGCGCGCGTGGGCGGCGCGCACCGTCATGTCGATCAGCCGCAACACGGCGGGGTCCAGCGCATCGGAACGCGCACCCAGCGTCGGGTGCTGCCGGTCCACCGCCAGGGTGTATTGGGTCAGGTCGTTGGTTCCGATCGAGAAGAAATCGGCTTCCTGCGCCAGCTGGTCGGCCATCACGGCAGCGGAGGGCACCTCCACCATGATGCCGATCTCGACGGGCGGCGTGCCCAGCTCGGCACGCTCCTGCTCGATGAAGGCGCGGGCGGCACGCAAATCCTCCAGCCCGTCGATCATCGGCAACATCAGCTTGATGTCGCCGAAACGGGCGGCGCGCAGCGCGGCGCGGACCTGCGGGCGGAACAACACCGCCCGCTCCGCTAGCGAAAGCCGGATACCGCGCAGGCCGAGGAAGGGATTGGCCTCCACCGGATGCGTGACGAAGCGCAGCGGCTTGTCGCCGCCGGCATCCAGCGTGCGCAGCACTACCGGCAGGCCGCCGAAGCCTTCCGCCAACTGGCGGTACAACTCGAACTGCTCTTCCTCGGAAGGTGCGTCGGCGCGGTCGTGGAACAGGAACTCGCTGCGGACCAGCCCTGTGCCCTCGGCGCCGGCAGCCACGGCGTCCAGCGCCTCCTCCGGCTTGCGGACATTGGCGGCGACTTCGATGCGGTGGCCATCCTGCGTCACGGCCGGGCGGAAGGCGGCGCCGCGCGCGGCGGCGGCACGGTCCTTCCCACGCGCCATGGCGGCGCGGGCGGCGGTCAGCGCCATCTCATCCGGGTCGGGCAGCAGGTAGCCATGGTCGCCATCCAGCACCACGGTGGTGCCGTCCGGCAGGTCCAGCACCCGGTGGCCGGCGGCGACCACCGCTGGGATGCCCATGGCGCGGGCCAGGATGGCGGTATGCGCCGTCGGCCCACCCGCAGCCGTCACCATGCCGACCACCTTGGCCGGGTCCAAATTGGCGGTCTCGGACGGCGTCAGGTCCTCGGCAGCGACGACGGCGTTCTGAGGCAGCGGCGCCACTTCACTGCTGCCGCCGACGAGCTGGCGCAGCACGCGGCGGGAGACGTCCTTCAGATCGATGGCGCGGGCGGCCAGCAGGGCATCGCCCATGCCCGCCAGCGCCATGGCACGGCCTTCCGCGGCGCCCTGCCAGGCGGCGGGGGCGGAGGCACCGCCGGCGATGGCGGCCCGCGCCTCGGCCAGCAGCTCCGGGTCCTCCAGGAACTCGGCATGGGCGGCGAAGATCTCGGCGTGCTTGGCGCCGATGCGCGCCGTCATCTCGGTACCGACATCGTGCAGCTCGGCCTTGGTGGCGGTCAGTGCCTTGTCCAGTGCCGCGTTCTCGGCCACGGGGTCGGCGGCCGTCAGGGCGAAGCCGGCGGTTTCCGAGCGGAAGCGGTGCAGCACGCCGATGGCGACGCCGGGGCTGGCGGGAAGGCCGGCGATGGTGCCGGGTGGCAGCGGCTCCTTCGGCAGGTCCGGGCGCGGCGGGGTGTCGACCGCCTGGGGAGGGTGCTCGTCCGCATCGCCCAGGCCCTCGGCGAAGGCGGCGCGCAGCGCCAGCATGGCGGCAGCGGCGTCCGCCCCCTTGGCGGACAGGGTCAGCTTCGCCCCCGGCCCTGCCCCCAACTGCAACAGGGCGATCATGCTGCGCGCATCCGCCGTCTTGCCGTCCCGGGACAGGGTGATGGCAGATTGGAAGGTCTTGGCCAGGGTGGTGATGGCCTTGGCCGGGCGGGCATGCAGGCCGGCGGCGGCCGGAGCTTCCACCTCGGCGGTCATGCCGCCCTCGGTGGAGGCCACGCCGGCAGCCGGGGCATCCGGCAAGGGCGCGTCGGGGTCCAGCGCGGTCAAAATGTCCTGTGCGTTGCCGGTGGTGGCCAGGCGCTGCGCCAGGCTTTCCTCGCCCAGAACCTCGGTCAGGCGGCGGAGGACGGTGATGTGCTCATCCCCCTTGGCGGCGATCGCGACCACCAGATGCACCACGTCATCGCCATTCCAGCGGACGCCGCCCGGCACCTGCAGCACGGCGATGCCGGTGCGGGTGATCATCTCCCGGTCGTTACGCTGGCCGTGCGGGATGGCGATGCCGTTGCCAAGGAAGGTATCCGCCTCCCCCTCTCGCCGCAGCATGCTGTCGGCATAGGCGGGCTGGATGGAGCCGCTGTCCACCAGCAGCTGTGCCGCCTGACGGATGGCGGATTCCTTATCCGCCGGGCTGGCGGCAAGGCGGATGCGTTCGGCGGAAAGGATCACGATCGGGAGCCTTTGTCGTTCGGCAGACACGCGGATAACCCTGGTGCCCGGACGGGCCGGCCAGGATCGGATGCGATGGGATCAGGGAGTGTGCGGCACCGGGGTCAGCGGCAATATTATGGGTGCGAAAACACATGTCTTATACAAGTCTGTCATCACACAACCTCTACCTGCCAGGATAAGACGAAGATGGTGGGATTTTCGCGTGGCTCACACGTTAATGCTGACCACTCTTCTTAACATTTCTATAGGCCACCAGGGCATCATCAACAAATTGCAACGACGCCCTGGATCGGGCCACGCAGCATCATGCAGGTATGGTGCAAATGGCGCGTCTACGAGGGCCTAGTCGTGGATCAATGGCATTCCACAGTAAGACCGCTTCCCTAGGTAGCGTTTGCTTAAAAGTGGGAAAGCGCAATCGGCCCGCTGCCAAACGCGCCGCGAGGCGTGGGCTTAACTTACCGTGAACGCAGGAAAGATTGAGCCGTAAGCCCCGACAGGGGGCATGGCGATGCGCCATCCCGGCACAGGATTGGCGCGCTGGCAGCACTGAGCTGCCCAGGCGGCAAGCGATCAGCGCCATAGAGACAGCAAGAAATAACTGGCGGGCCCGTCGGGGCCCGCCAGTGATCGTCGATTAGAACGGGATATCGTCGTCCAGATCGCTGCCGCCGCCCTTCGGGGCATCCCAGCCACCCCGCGCCGGCTGCTGCGGGCGGGAGGAACCGCCGCTGCTGCGCTCGCCCGCCGGGGGACGGCTGCCGCCGCCATAACCGCCGCCACCACCGCCGCCGCCGCCGAAGCCTCCTTCGTCACCGCCGCCGGCACCGCCACGGCCGTCGAGCAGGGTCAGCTCGCCGCTGAAGTTCCGCAGCGCCACCTCGGTGGAGTAACGGTCCTGACCAGCCTGGTCCTGCCACTTGCGGGTTTCCAGCTTGCCCTCGACATAGACCTTGCTGCCCTTGCGGAGGTACTTCTCGGCAATCTCGCCCAGCTTCTCATTGAAGATGGCAACGGAGTGCCACTCGGTCTTCTCCTGCCGGTTGCCCTCGCGGTCCTTGTAGTTTTCCGTGGTGGCGATGCGCAGGTTCACCACCCGGCCGCCATTCTGGAAGTTCCGCACCTCAGGGTCCCGGCCCAGATTGCCGATCAGGATCACCTTGTTGACGCTGCCGGCCATGCCGCCCTGTCCTTTATAACTGCGCTGCCTGCCCCATATCGTGCCTACCCCCCAGGTTGGAAAGCAGGCCGGCGCGGATCAGGCAGCCTTCTACACGTTCTGGTGTGGCCGAGGCCTCACTTGCCGCAACCTAGCGTTCACACGTCATCGCGGCCAGCCCCTGGCCTGACGCCACTTCACGCAGCCTGCGAAGGCTGCCATACTGGAACACAGCGCGAACATCAACGCGCAGGAGCCCGTTTTGACGAAGCTGAAGCCGATCCCCCTCCCCGTTGTTCAAAGCGGGCAGATCCGCGTGCGTGGCGCGCGGCAGCATAATCTCAAGAACGTCGACATCGATATTCCCAAGGATACGCTGACGGTCATCACCGGCCTGTCGGGCTCCGGTAAATCCTCGCTCGCCTTCGACACGATCTATGCCGAGGGCCAGCGCCGCTACGTCGAGAGCCTCTCCGCCTACGCCCGCCAGTTCCTGCAACTGATGCAGAAGCCGGACGTGGATTCGATCGAGGGCCTCTCCCCGGCCATTTCCATCGAGCAGAAGACGACGAGCCACAACCCGCGCTCGACCGTCGGCACCGTGACCGAGATCCACGACTATATGCGCCTGCTCTGGGCGCGTGCCGGCGTGCCGTACTCGCCCGCGACCGGCCTACCGATTGAGGCGCAGACCGTCAGCCAGATGGTGGACCGCACCCTGGCGATGCCGGAAGGCACCCGCCTGCTGCTGCTGGCGCCCGCCGTGCGCGGCAAGAAGGGCGAGTTCAAGAAGGAGCTGGCCGAGTACCAGCGCCGCGGCTTCGAGCGCGTCAAGATCAACGGCACGCTGATGCGGATCGAGGACGCGCCGAACCTCGACAAGCGCAAGAAGCATGACATCGAGGTGGTGGTGGACCGCGTCGTGGTCGGCTCGGACGGCATGGCCCAGCGCCTGGCCGATTCCTTCGAGACGGCGCTCGGCCTGGCCGATGGCGTCGCCTACGCGGAGGATGCCGGCACGGGCGAGCGCACCGTGTTCTCCAGCCGCTACGCCTGCCCGGTGTCCGGCTTCACGCTCGAGGAAATCGAGCCGCGGCTGTTCTCCTTCAACTCGCCCCAGGGCGCCTGCCCGGTCTGCGATGGCCTGGGCACCGAGAGCTTCTTCGACCCGCACCTCGCGGTGCCGGATGAGAACCGTAGCCTGAAGGATGGCGCCATCGCCCCTTGGGCCGGCAACGGCGCGCCCTATTACGACCAGACGCTGGACAGCCTGGCCCGCCACTTCAAGGTCAAGATGACCGCCCCCTGGTCCGAGCTGCCGGAGGATGTGCAGCACGCCATCCTGCACGGCACGGGCACCGAGGTGGTGGCGCTGAAGTACAAGGATGGCCTGCGCGCCTACGAGGTGAAGAAGCCGTTCGAAGGCGTGCTGCCCAACCTCGCCCGCCGGCTGCGCGAGAGCGATAACCCCTGGGTGCGGGAGGACCTCTCCCGCTACCAGGCCGAGCAGCCCTGCCACGCCTGCCTCGGCGCCCGGCTGAAGCCGGAGGCGCTCTCCGTCCGCGTCGCCGGCATGAACATCGCGCAGGCGAGCGAGCTCTCCATCCGCGACGCCGCCCCGTGGTTCGAGCGGGTCGAGGCGCAACTGACGCCGCAGCAGCGCGAGATCGCCCGCCGCATCCTGAAGGAAGTCATCGAGCGGCTGCGCTTCCTGCTGGATGTCGGGTTGGACTACCTGAACCTGGCCCGCGGTTCCGCCACCCTCTCCGGCGGCGAGAGCCAGCGCATCCGGCTGGCCTCGCAGATCGGCAGCGGCCTGACCGGTGTGCTGTACGTGCTGGACGAACCTTCCATCGGCCTGCACCAGCGGGACAATGAGCGGCTGCTGGGCACGCTGCGGCGGCTGCGCGACCTCGGCAATACCGTGCTGGTGGTGGAGCATGACGAGGACGCCATCCGCACCGCCGACCACCTGATCGATATCGGCCCAGCCGCCGGTGCGGGCGGTGGCCGCGTCATTGCCCAGGGTACGCCGGCCGAAGTGGAAGCGCATCCGGACAGCCTGACCGGTGCCTACCTCTCCGGCCGCCGCAGCATCGAGGTCCCGGCCGCGCGCCGTGCGCCGGACAAGAAGCGCATGCTGCGTCTGGTCGGGGCCACCGGCAACAACCTGCGCAACATCAGCGCCTCCATCCCACTCGGCACTTTCACCTGCGTCACCGGCGTATCCGGCGGCGGCAAGTCCACCTTCGTGATCGAGACGCTGTACAAGGCCACCGCGCGCCGCCTGATGGGCGCCGGCACCGTCCCCGCCGCTTACGAGAAGCTGGAGGGGCTGGAGCATCTCGATAAGATCATCGACATCGACCAGTCGCCCATCGGCCGCACGCCGCGTTCCAACCCGGCCACCTATACCGGGCTGTTCGCGCCGATCCGCGACTGGTTCTCCGAGCTGCCGGACAGCCGCGCGCGCGGCTACAAGCCCGGCCGCTTCAGCTTCAACGTCAAGGGCGGCCGTTGCGAGGCGTGCCAGGGCGACGGCTTGCTGAAGATCGAGATGCACTTCCTGCCCGACGTCTACGTCACCTGCGACACCTGCAAGGGCAAGCGGTACAACCGCGAGACGCTGGAAGTGAAGTTCCGCGGCAAGTCCATCTCCGACGTGCTGGAGATGACGGTGGATGAGGGCGTGGAGTTTTTCTCCGCCGTGCCGGCCATCCGCGACAAGCTGCGCATGCTGCAGGAAGTCGGCCTCGGCTACATCCATCTCGGCCAGCAGGCCACCACCCTTTCGGGCGGCGAGGCGCAGCGCATCAAGCTGTCCAAGGAACTGTCCCGCCGCTCGACCGGCCGCACCCTCTACATCCTCGACGAGCCGACCACCGGCCTGCATTTCGAGGATGTGCGGAAGCTGTTGGAAGTGCTGCACCGCCTGGTGGAGCAGGGCAACACCGTTGTCGTCATCGAGCACAACCTGGAGGTCATCAAGACCGCCGATTGGATTCTGGACCTGGGTCCGGAAGGTGGCGATGGCGGCGGGCGCATCGTGGCGGAAGGCACGCCGGAAGATGTGGCGAAGGTGGCCGGCAGCCATACCGGGCGCTTCCTGGGACCACTTCTGAAGCACCGCCCGGTAGCGGCAAAACCACGGGCGCAGACGAAGCAGGTAGTGATGAGTAGGCCACCGACAGCAGCCGAGAAAAAGGCAGCGGCCAAGCAGACCCGCAAGGCGGGCTAAGAAAAAGGGCGCTTCCCGGTTCGGGAAGCGCCCTTTTTCTTAGCGGAGCGTGAACGAGATCGGCACCGTTGGTGACCAGGTCTCGCCACCCATCTCGTCCGGCAGGGGCGGCAATCTGGCGCGCTGGATCATCTCACCCACCGCTTCATCCAGTTCCGCATCGCCCGTACTGCGGATGATCCGCCACTGAGTGACCGTACCGTCACGCAGCATGGTGAAGCTGAGCATCGCGGTACCTTCGGTGCGGCGCAGGCGCGCGCGGTTCGGGTACCGCTTGGCACGGTTCAATGCGTTGGAGACCCGATCCAGGTAGTTCGGCGGCGGTCCTGCGGACCGGCTAGGCGCCGTGCTCGGCGCCGCGGTCTGCGCAGGCGCGGCGGTCACCGGGCCCGGGGGCGCCTGGGTGTGCTGGGTCGCGGCAGGTGCGGCCGGGCGGGCCACTTCCTGCCGGGGCGCGGGGCGTGGCGGCGTGGGGGCTGGCGGGCGTGCCTGTACCGGTGGGGGCGGTGGCGCGGGCGGCGGCGGCGGGATGTCAGCGGCTTCCAGCGGGATCGAGTCCGGCTCGACGGCCTGCTGCATCTCGGGCTCGACCGCCTGCACGGCGTCGGGCGGCGGCGGGGCCGCTTCCATCGGCGGCGTGGCGGCCACGGTATCGGGCGGCGGCGGTTCGCTCGTGGTCACCGGCTCGGGCGCCGTCATCGCCATGGGCGGCGGCGGCACATTGGTGGCGCTGGTGGCTTCGGGCGCGATCACCTGGGTCTGCTCCATCACCTCGCCCGTCTCCTCCTCCGGCGCAGCAGGTGCTGCGGGGATGGAGGCGACTTCCAGCGGAATGACGGCATCGGGCACCGGCGGCGGCTCCGACATCATCGGGCCGTAGAGCAGCACGGCGAGGACCCCGCCATGCACGAGGGCAGAAGCACCCCAGCCAAGCATCCGGTAGGCGGAGGCGCGGCCTTCCCCCTGCAACGCAATGGAGCTGCTCATGCGATGCGCCTTCTCAGCGGGCCTGCACGGCCGGGGCGCCAGGCTCCACCTCGGCGATCAGCGAGACGCGGGTGATGCCGGCCTGCGTGACGCGGCCCATCACGCGCAGCACCTCTCCATACGGCGCGGCGCGGTCGCCACGCACATAGATCGGCGCTTCCGGGTCGGCCGTGTGCAACTCGTTCAGCTTGGCGGAGAGCTGGTCGGCCGGGATCTCGTCCTTGGCCAGGAAGACGCGGCCATCGGCGGCCACGGTCAGCACCACCGGCGGGCGCGGCGCGGCGGCGCGCGGTGCGGCGGTGCGCGGCAGCTCCACCGGCACGCCGACCACCATCATCGGCGCGGCGACCATGAAGATGATCAGCAGCACCAGCATGACGTCCACCAGCGGCGTGACGTTCATGTCGGCCATCGGCATGCCGCCATCATCATCGTCGAAACCGCCGCCGAGGCTGGGGCCGGACATTGCCATCGGGCTTACTCCGCCGCCGCGTGGGCGCGGGCGTGCACCGGGGCGCCGTGGGAAGTGGCGGGCGGGCGGCGGGACAGGCCGGAAGCCAGGTCCGACGCCGCGCCATTCGCCACCTGCCGCATCTTGGAGAGGCGCACTGTCAGGCGGTTATAGGCAATGACTGCGGGGATGGCGGCGGCCAGGCCGATCGCCGTGGCGAACAGCGCCTCGGCAATGCCGGGGGCGACGACGGCCAGGCTGGTGTCGTTGCTCTGCGCGATGCTGGCGAAGCTGCGCATGATGCCCCAGACCGTGCCGAACAGGCCGACGAAGGGCGCCACGGCGCCGGTGGTGGCCAGGAACGGCAGGCCAGGCTCGGCCCGGCGCATCAGGGCGGCGATGGTGCCGCGCATGGTGTGCTCGATCCGGTAGCGGTATTCCGCCCGGCTCTCGTCGTGGTCCCGGCCCTCCCGCCACTCGCGGGCGCCGGCGCGCAGCACCTGCGCGGCCAGTTCCTCGCCTTGCGGCGTGGCGGCGGCGGCGGGGCCGGCACCTGGCGCGGCGGCGGAGACCAGGTGCTTCACCTGGGTGCCCAGGCGGCGGAACAGCACCGCCTTCTCGATCACGATGGCCCAGCAGATGACGGAGGCCAAGACCAGCAGGATGATCACCAGCTTGCCGACCCAGTCGGCATGCAGGAACAACCCGACCGCGGACAGGTCAGGCCCGGCAGCCATGGCGTTCAGCGCCGCATCGGTGCCGTTGGTGGCAGCCTGGGTCGTGGCATCGGTCGGGTTCATCGCGACCTCCTTACTTATCGAACGAGACGCCGCTCACGCGCGAGGCGAGAGCGAGACGCGGCAGGCACGCCGCACGGGTTTCCGAGGTCGGCCCGCAGGCCAGGACGTCATTCAGCAGTACGGAGCCGATGCTGTCGCAGGACTGGCCGGCGAGGTCGAAGATGCGCGCCAGGGTCTTCTGCTCGGGCACGGGGCCGACATCCAGCGCCAGGCGGCGGGCGATGACGCCATCTTTGCCGAACATCAGCAGGTCCAGGCGCAGCGGGTCCACCGCCTCCTGCCCCGGGTTCCGCAGCAGCATCCAGACGCGGCAGTTGTTGCCCTGCGCCTCCAGCCGGTTCAGCTCGATGGAAATGCGGGGCGTTTCCTGCGCGATGGCCGGCGTGGCGGCGCAGAACGCGGCCAGACCCAGAACGGACAACAGACGGCGCATGACAACTCCCCGACGGCGGCTTCGGATATCGGTTGGCTTATGGCCTCATTGCGACGCACACGCAATGCGAATGACTCGCAATATTGGGATGTGAACTGGGAATGCCGGCCGAAGACGAAGGCCGATGCCGCTACGGATGGGCCGTGCTCGAAGCAGACAACACAAGCTTGAGCGAAAGGTCCGGCAGCCGGGACGACTGATGGTGCGGCGCTGTGCGAGCATGCCAGCCAACGCTGGCCGGGCAAAGCACCATCGCGGATGCCGCCCCCGCCGTGGCCTCAACGCCGGGCGATGTGCGCCAGGGAAGACAGCCGCGCCATCACTTCCGGCCGCGGGAACTCTTCGGCCTCCGCCAGCCGCCGGGGGAATACTTCCAGCAGGCGGGACGGGTCGTAGTCGATCGGCTGCCAGTGCCGGTCGATGAACGCCATCGCCGCATCCCAGTCGGTCTCCATGTGCCGCTCAGTGCGATAGACCAGCACGTCCTGCCGGCCGCTGCCGGCGTAGTAGTCGCGGATTCGGTGGTCGATCGGCGTGCTGGCATCCTCGACGCCGAACAGGCCAGAGGGGGCGGAATGGATATCGAAGGTCGCGCAGGGAATGCCGTAGGCCTCGGCCACCGCCAGAGCGTGCAGGCTGGTGCTGAGGATGCGGCGGCAGGAGAGGATGTCCTCCACCCGCGCCCGCACCTGGCCGATATCGCGCTCCACCACCGTGTTCATCACGCGGATGGAGTCGGTCAGCCCCTCGGGAATCCGGTAGCGGCTGAACTCCGGCTTGGCGCCGGCGAAGGGCGAGCGCTCCGCCAGTTCAGAGATATGCAGCACGACGCCAAGGTCCCAGCGCTTCTGCACGCCCTCCCCCGGCCAGATGCGCGGCAGCAGCCAGGCCGGGTCGCCCATGACGCCGGAGGTGGCGTAGCCGGCATCGCGCAGCAGCGCGGCGCTGAAGGGGCCACGCAGCGCATGCGGGTTGAAGCGGGTCAGGCGCGGGTGCCGGAAGCGCCGCTGCACGTCGAACGAGCCTTCCTCCCCACCGAAGCCGGAACCCCAGACATCGACATGCCCGAAGCGCTGCTTCTGGCCGATCGTCCCGATGGCGATCAACCGGCTGCGTGGTGAAACCGGCCGGGTGTATTGCAAGGCCTGGCCCGTATGCGCGGCCACGATGATGGGGCTGAGCAGATCGCCCATGTTCCCCACCTTGCCGCCACGCATCCAATTCATCCGCACTATGCCGCTGCTCCTGGCCACTGACGGGGGGCTTTAGCACCCATCTCCGCGCAGGAACCCATGCGGAGAAGCCCGGCCTGTTCGCATTGCAGCAAAAAGCCGTGATTTGATAGCGGATAAGGTCCGGCTGCCTGGTTCAGTGGTTCAGCAGCAGCGTCAGCTCCGCCAGGTCGCCGCGCTGGGTGGCGCGCACCCGGTCCGCCAGCTTCAGGATCAGGTGGGTGGAAAGCTGGCGCATAGCGTCGTCCATCGCGTCGTCATCATCCGCGTCCAGCATGGCGGCAAGGTCGGGTGCCGCCTGCGGACCCAGCCGCAGGGCCTTGCCGTGATAGGACAGGGCGCTGACCAGCGTGAACTCATCGAAGCTGGTGGTCAGGGTGATGGCGCCCTCAACACCGGTAGCGCGCAAGGCCTCCACAGCCTCCCCCACCGCGTGCCCGGCGCGGAGCACGGTATCCTGCCGCACCCCCCACAGCTTGCCGTAGAAATCCAGGGCATCCTGCGCGTCCTCCCCCTCGCTGCCCGGCGTCAGGCGCCGGCGCTGGATGCGGCGGGTGCCGATGCGGAACATGGCGTTGAGGCCCACCGCCGCCAGGGAAGCCACCGTCAGGCCGGAAGCGACGACGATGCGGCTCCATTCCGGTGCATCCTGGCTCAGCCGCGGCACCAGCATCACCGCCGTGCCCAGCACGATGGACAGGCCCACGGTGAAGCTGCGGCGCGCATTCATCATGCGCGACATGATCAGGTCCATGCCGGCGGTGATCATGTAGGCGGCGGTGTAGAGCAGGATACCGCCCACCACCGGTGGCGGCGTCAGCGCCAGCAGCGCCGCCACGGGCGGAAAGAAGGCCCCGGCCACCAGGAACGCCCCGGCGACGAAGCCAACTCGCCGGGCGGCGATACCGGTGGCGTGCACCAGGCCGATATTGGCGGAGGAGGACCCGCCCGCCAGCGTGCCGAACACCCCATGCAGGATCTGCGTCACGCCCAGGCCGGTGATGGAGCGGGCCACCATCGGCATATCCGCCCGCCGCCAATTGGCATCCGTCATCCGGTCCAGTGACAGGGTGCTGGCGAACTGGTCCATCATGGTGATGAACTGGGAGAGCAGGATCACCGCGATCGGCACCAGGTGGAACTCGGGCGCCGGCAGGCCCAGCCCTAAGCCGGGCACTGCCACCAGCGGTACATCCAGGCTTGCCAGCGGCAGCGTGCCCGTCAGGGCGGTCACAGCGGTGCCGGCCACGGCACCCATCAGCATGGCGACGCGGCGCCAGACGGCGGAGCCCCAGATGGCGATGCCTACCATGCAGGCCACCGTGACCACGGCCGCCAGCAGCGCCGGGGCGGAGATCCCGCCCTCGGCGGCGGTAAAGCCGACGCTGCGGTTGACGGCACCGGTGACCAGCGTGATGCCCAGCATGAGCACGACGACGCCGATGACCTCCGGCGGAAAGACCGGCCGTAGCCGTGGGATGATGCGTGCCATGGCGATGGTCGCCACCCCCGCCACCAGCGTGGCGCCCATGACGGCGCCGAGGCCGTAATTGGCCGCAACCGCGATATGCACCGGCAAGCGGCCAGGCCCCGGAATGCTGACCAGCAGCAGGCCGGCGCCAAACCGCGTCGGCAACGACTGCAGCATCGTGCCCAGCCCCATGACCAGCACGGTGGCGCTGACGAAGGCGGCGGTGTGGGTGGCATCGAACCCCAGGCTCTGCGCGCAGATGACGGCATAGAGCGCGAAGATCAGCGCCAGCAGCCCGTGTTGCAGCCCCATGCTCAGCAGCACGGACAGCGGCGGCACCTCGTCGATGGAATGGACGAACTCATCCGGGCGCTTGCGCCGGGTGGGCATGGGGCGCGGGAACGCGTGTTCCAGCCAGGCCCTCATGCCAGGCGGGGCTCGGCATGAATGGCCCGCATAGCGGGCGGGCGGCGGTGTGGATGTTCAGCCAGTGTCCCGCCCTCCTCCGGCAGACTGACACGCGGACGCAGGCGGTCAGTGCTCCAGCCCGGCAGTTTGGCGCCTCGTCAGGCAACCGACAAGGCGGGCAGCCGAAGGTGATGGAGAAGCAGGCAGATGCGGGAGGGCGAAGCATGTGCTCCGCCCTCTCCCTCAGGTCACCATGGGCTTCAGGCGGTCGCCCAGACATCTCCCAGTGCGGAGAGATCGCCGAACAGACCGGCGAAATGCTGCTCCCGGAACTCGGAGGAGGCGATGAAGCCGAGCGCCGCGGTGCCGCGATCGAGGCCGGCTTCCAGCGCATCCACCCAGAACTGCAATCCGGCGGCCTCGGCCGAGCGGCTGAGCAGGTTGCCGTACAGCCCGGAGACGAAATCCTGCGTCGTGGCGCCGCCGAGCCCGTTGGAGAACTCGCTGGAACCCACCATGCTGCGGGCCACGCTGCCTACATCGGCCGTATCGGCGTGCTCGGTCCAGAACCGGAAGCCATCCGCTTCTGCCGAGCGGCCGAGGAGACCGCGATAGAGGCCGCCCACGGAGAGCCCGTCATCGGTCGCCGCACGCGTCAGTAGCGTGCCTTCGGTGAAGCGGAGTTGCTCGATCTCCACCAGCGCGTCGTTGGACGTGCCTGCCAGCGCCCGCACCTGGAACTGACCATCGACGAAATCCACGCTGTAGCCGGCGCGGGACTGCAGGTAGGCGGCGGTATCGGTGCCCGCGCCACCATCAAGACGGTTGTTGCCGCCAAGGCCCATCAGCACGTCGTCGCCGGCACCGCCCTGAAGGTGGTTATCCGCGTCGTTGCCGGTCAGCGTATCATCGCCGGAACCGCCCGTGGCGTTCTCGATCAGCACGCCATGGGCGATGGTGAAGCCGCCAAAGATTCCCTGGGCATGGGACATGTAGCCGCCGCCGCCCACGGCGAATTCCAGGCTGGCCGGGCGCAGGTCGATCGTCGCATCCCGGCTGCCCGCATAGGCCAGCGTGTCGTTGCCGCCGGCATCCCAGATGCAGGCGTAGAAGGTGCCCGATGCGTTGACGTCCGGCAGGAAGTAAGTGTCGTCGCCGGTGCGGTGCTCCATGTTGGCACCGTATTTCTGCTGGAGCGCCGCGATGTCGAACGCCATCGGCGTGCCGACAAAGCCGTAGGCCTTGTCGGGCGAAACGCCCTCGGGAGCCGTCGCCCATCCGTCCACGTAGGACATCATGGTGTAGATGCTCTGCTTCAGATCGAAGAAGCCGCTGCTGTCGAACGGGTCCGTGACGCCGGGGAAGATCGGCGAGTTGCCGCCGCCGGTATCGTGCGGATGCGCCAGGCCCAGCCCGTGGCCCAATTCATGGATCAGCGTATCGAAGCCATAGCCGCCCTGCTCCAGCGCCTGGCCCGGCGTGTCGGACCAGGAGGGACCGGCAGTGTTGAAGATGCCCTGGCCGGACTCTTCCCCGGTGTGCGGCGCGCCGAACGCGCCCAGGACACTCAGGTTATCGAGGAACGTGCCTTGGGCGAGCACAAGGATGGAGGCGTCGGCAGAAGCCTCGGCGAATTGCAGGTTGGTGATGTCGCTGAAGGTCTGGAACGCGAGGGCCGCCTGGCCCTTCTGGTAGCTGCTCCAGGCCTCCGGATTGAAGGAGATGCCGTGCAACTGCGTCACTGGGTCCATGTCGTCGTCGACCGGATCGGCGAAGTGGTAGGTGATCCAGTAGCCCGGAAGCTTCGTTCCCCAGTCCACGCCTTCGACCGGGTTGAATGGCTGCGCCACAGCGCTCTCCCTCAATTATTTCGAGGGTTTAATTTAATTGCGCAGAGTGAAAATCGTCAATCGGGATGAAATTTTCGAGAGGGCGAGTGATGCCATGGCGCAACATTGTCCACCGTGCCCCACGCCTCCGTGCAACGTGTGGCGACCGTCCGAACACTATCCAGCGTCAGCCTGCGGGTGCACCGCAGCCAGTCTGGCCATTCGAATACGGAAGCAAGGGGGAGGATGGTGCCGACGCCCGGGATTGAACCGGGGACCTACTGATTACGAATCAGTTGCTCTACCGCTGAGCTACGTCGGCTGGCGGCGGGTATCTAGCGGCCTCCGTGGCGGAGGGCAACTCCCCTTCGTCGCCTCATTGCGCAGAAAGCGCTGGGCGGTGGCCCCTGCCCTACGCGCGCGCGTGGCGGTGGGAATTGTAACAGGGACTATTTCGATCTTGTAATTTGTTATGGAACAAGGTTAAGGCCCAGGCCTGGGCAGCGGACATGTGCGCCACGTCATCATTCCTTCATCGCATCGCGACACATGAAGGACAGACGAACATGCGCCTGACACTGCCGACCCACTTCAGTCACCGCGCCCTGGCCCTGGCCCTGCTGGCCACCACCGCCATCGGTGCGGCGGAGATGCTGCCCTACCAGGCGCAGGCAGCCCTTTCGCCCGCCGTGGCCGCCAGCCATCCGCAGGGCTTCGCCGACCTGGTGGAGCAGGTGAGCCCCGCCGTGGTCCGCATCAGCGTCATGGAAGGCGGCCCGGAAGTGGTGCAGGACGGCGCGGTGCCCAGCAAGCGCCAGGCGCCGCCGCGCCAGCGTGACCAGGCCCAGCGGGACCAGAGCCAGCGCGAACAGGGCCGGCCGCGCGCCATGGGCCAGGGTTCCGGCTTCGTCATCGACGCCTCCGGTTACATCGTCACCAACTTCCACGTCGCCGGCCAGGCCACGCAGATCAAGGTGACGCTGCCCGATGGCACGGAGCTGCCGGCCAAGCTGGTGGGGGGCGATCAGCGCACCGACCTCGCCTTGCTGAAGGTGGAGTCGCCCAAGCCGCTGCCGACCGTCAACTTCGCCACAGGGGCGGACCCGCGGGTGGGTGACGTGGTCATCGCCGTCGGCAACCCGTTCGGCCTGAGCGCCACCGTCACCTCCGGCATCATTTCCGCCCATGGGCGAGACCTGGGCTCGGGGCCGTATGACGACTTCCTGCAGACGGATGCGGCCATCAACCCCGGCAATTCCGGTGGCCCGCTCTTCGACATGGCGGGCAACGTGGTGGGGGTGAACACCGCCATCGTCTCGCCCACCGGCGGCTCGGTCGGCATTGGCTTCGCCATCCCGGCGGAACTGGCCTCCAAGGTCGTGGCGCAGTTGAAGGACGGTGGCCAGGTGCAGCGCGGCTGGCTGGGCGTCGAGCTCGGCCCGAATGGCGAGGAGCGGACCGGCGCCAAGGTGGTGGCGGTGCAGCGGGAGAGCCCGGCGGCCCGGGCTGGCCTGCGCCCCGGGGACGTGATCGTCGAGGCCGATGGCGGGCAGATCGCCGATGGCCGTAGCCTGGCACGCCAGGTGGCCAACCACGCCCCCGGCAGTGCCCTGAAGCTGGCGGTGAAGCGCAGCGCCGCGACGCTGGACATGCAGGTCACCCTCGGCACGCTGCCGACGGAGGGCTGAAACGCGAAGCCCCGGCCGGTTTACACCGGCCGGGGCTTGATGCCGGCGAATGGGCCGCTGCCAGCAATGGCAGCGGCCTTTCCGCGTCAGTGCACCAGCAGCGGCACCATCTCGTGCTGCAGGATGGCGGCCGTCGCCAGGGAGGCGTCCGGCGCGGCGCCGATCTGCGTGCCATCGGCCGAGTGGATAGCAACCACATGGGCGCCATCAATCACCACCGGGCGGATATAGGCCATCTGCTCAGCCCCGAAGCGGGCCCAGTCCGCGGCGGTCAGGTGCCGCAGGGCAGTGGCGGCATCGAACGGACGGGGCGAGAAATCCTTGTTCATCTCTGTGACTCCTGTTGCCGGCCCGGTCGGGCCCGGCTTGCGGCCGGCTATTGTGCCGCACCGCGGTGAAGCTCTGTCAGGCGTCGCTTACCAAAGCCAACGCGGCAGGGCCGTCATGTTTGCAGGCACGTGTCGTCCCGGCCTCACTCGTCGCTGGCGGTATCGTCCAGCGTGGTGCCGTTCACCAGTGGCCGGCCGCCCTGGGCGCCCTTGGTGCCGATGCGGATGGCCTTCACCCGCACTTCCGGCAACGGCCGCTTCAGGTCGATATGCAACAGGCCGTTATCCAGCCAGGCGCCCTCGACATCGATGCCCTCGGCCAGCACGAAAGCGCGCTGGAACTGCCGGGCGGCGATACCGCGATGCAGGAAGATCCGGCCTTCCGAATCGTCCTTCTGCTTGCCGCGGACCACCAACTGGTTGTCCTCCTGCGTCAGCTGGAGGTCATCCATGCTGAAGCCGGCGACGGCCAGGGTGATGCGCAGGCGGCTCTCACCGGTCTGCTCGATATTATAAGGGGGATAGCCGTCCGAACTCTTCGCGACACGGTCGAGCATCTGCTCGAGATGATCGAAGCCGAGAAACAAAGGCGAGCCGAAAAGCGAAGAGCGTGACATGGGCGGTTTGGCCTCCTCATTTGAGAGCGAGACATCGATGGAGCCCGAAGCACCCCATCGTGCACGGAAATCTTGTGCGCTTTGGCCCGCATTGCAAGAGGAGCTCACTGTTGCACCCGGCGGCCACAGGGGGCTACAGCACGGCTTCCATGCCCGACGAAACCCTCCTCCCCATCCTGCTGGTCCCCGATTCGCGCCTGCGTGCCAAGGCCCGCCCCGTAGGCCCCGGCGACCTGGACACCGTGCGGGAGCTCGCGCCCCGCATGCTGACCACCATGTACAAGGCCCCAGGCATCGGCCTGGCCGCGCCGCAGGTGGGCGTCATGCTCCGCATGGCGGTGGTGGACATCCAGAAGGATGACAAGCAGGACCCCATGGTCCTGATCAACCCGCAGATCGTCGCCGAGAGCAACGAACTGGCGACGCGGGAGGAAGGCTGCCTCTCCCTGCCCAACCAGTATGCGGACGTGACCCGCCCGGCGCGCATCAAGCTGCGCTGGATGGCGCTGGACGGCAGCAAGCAGGAGATGGAGGCGGACGACCTGCTGGCCACCTGCATCCAGCATGAGCTGGATCACCTGGATGGCGTGCTGTTCGTGGACCACATCTCCGCCCTTAAGCGGAACATGCTGCTGCGCAAGCTGGCCAAGGAACTGAAGAACAAGACGCGGGACGGCGAGTGAGCCGCCTGCGCCTGGCCTTCATGGGCAGCCCGGACTTTTCCGTCCCGGCGCTGCGGGCGCTGCATGCGGCGGGGCACGAGATCGTCATGGTCTATTGCCAGCCGCCCCGGCCGGCCGGGCGCGGGCAGAAGGAGACCCCCTGCCCCGTGCACCGCGCCGCATTGGAACTCGGCCTGCCGGTCCGCACCCCCACCCGCGTCCGCCGCGACGCCGCCGAGCATGCGGCCTTCGCGGCGCTGGAACTGGATGCCGCCATCGTCGCCGCCTACGGCCTGATCCTGCCGCGCGAGATGCTGGAGGCGCCGAAGCTGGGTTGCCTCAACATCCATGCCTCCCTGCTGCCGCGCTGGCGTGGTGCCGGGCCGATCCAGGCGGCGATCCTGGCCGGGGATGATGAGAGCGGCATCACCGTCATGCAGATGGATGAGGGGCTGGATACCGGCGCGATGCTGCTGCGCGGCAACGTACCCATCGGCCCCCGCACCACCACGCCGGAACTGCACGACGCCCTGGCCGCGATCGGCGGCCCGCTGCTGCTGCGCGCCCTGGCGGAGCAGCCCGCCCCGGTGCCGCAGCCGGAGGACGGCATCACCTATGCCCCCAAGCTGGGCAAGGAAGACGGCCGCCTGGACTGGGCCGAGAGCGCCGTGGCGCTGGACCGCCGCGTGCGCGCCCTGAACCCCTGGCCCGGCACCTATTTCCGCCATGGCGAGGATACGCTGCGTGTGCTGGAAGCCGAGCCCGCCGCCGGCCAGGGTGCCCCCGGCACGGTGCTGGACGATGCCGCGCTGGTGGCCTGCGGCGAAGGCGCGCTGCGCCTGTTGAAGCTGCAACGCGCCGGCCGCGCCGCCATGCCCGCCGAGGCCTTCCTGCGCGGCTACGCCCTGGCCCCAGGCGACGTGCTGGGCTGAATGCCGCGCTACGCCCTCCTGCTGGAATATGACGGCACGCCCTTCGTCGGCTGGCAGCGGCAGATCAACGGCCTGTCCGTACAGCAGGTGCTGGAGGAAGCCGGCGCGCCGCTGAATGGCGGTGAGCTGCCCGAGACGGTGGCCTCCGGCCGCACTGATGCCGGCGTGCACGCGGAGGGCCAGGTGGTCCATATCGACCTGGCGCTGGACCTGCCGCCGGAGCGGTTGCGGGAGGCGCTGAATACCCGCAGCCGGCCGCACCCCGTCTCGGTCGTCAGCGTCGCGCGGGCGCCGGCGGAATGGTCGGCGCGCTTCTCCGCCCAGGGCCGTGCCTATCGCTACCGCATCCTCAACCGCCGCGCCCGCCCGGTGCTGGATTTCGGCCGCGTGTGGCACGTGCCGCAGGCGCTGGATGCGGGCACGATGCATGCGGCGGCGCAGATGCTGCTCGGCCGGCATGATTTCTCTGCCTATCGCGCCGCCACCTGCCAGGCCAAGCACGCGCTGCGGACGCTGGACCAGCTGGACGTGGCTAGGCAGGGGGACGAGGTGGTGATCCACACCGCCGCCCGCAGCTTCCTGCACCATCAGGTGCGCAACATGGTCGGCACGCTGGTGGAGGTCGGGCTGGGGCGCAAGCCGGTCAACTGGCCCCGCCAGGTGCTGGAGGGCGGCGACCGCACCCGCGCCGGCCAGACCGCCCCGGCCGATGGGCTGACCTTCCTGCGCGCCGAATATCCCGAAACGCTGGAGTGGTGCTGAGCGCCCTTCCGGTGCCCTGCCCTTGCGCCACCCCCGCATAACGCCGCAAGCTGGAGCTTGAACGTCCGCGATACATCGCGGGCACGAACCACGCGGCCGGACGGGTCGGGGCGACGCAAAGGGCTTCACCCCATTCACCCAGCCCGCCGCACGTTCCGCGGCCCGCGGCGATGCAGCCCGGTCCGCGATTCTACAGATCGTGACTTCAGGAGGTTGGTTGGATGGCGCACTCCCCGCTGGTCGATGGTTTCCATGATGAACGCACCGGCAGCATCCAATACGTGGTGGCGGACCCGCAGAGTGGCCAATGCGCCATCATCGACCCCGTGCTGGACTACGACGAAAAATCCGGCTCCACCGCCACCACCTCGGCTGACGCGCTGCTGGCGCATGTCGCGGCGCGGGGCTGGACGGTGCGCTGGGTGC
>Ga0308159_1002260_pt1 | contig 22888 bp, 15 predicted proteins | sample PhyCR1_FD_201040 | JGI IMG/M metagenome (GOLD analysis project Ga0308159, IMG submission 201040) | Phyllosphere microbial communities from UC Gill Tract Community Farm, Albany, California, United States - DLSLC.R1 | ecosystem: Host-associated > Plants > Phyllosphere > Unclassified | place: USA... | reverse complement strand
GGTCCGTAGGGCACCGTCATCATGACGCTCGTGCCGGAACCGGGCGACGACCAGATCTGGACGTCACCGCCGACCCGGCCGATCCGCTCGCGCACCGAACCGCGGAGGCCCATCCGGTCGGCTCCGGTGGCGTCCTCGTCGAACCCGCGGCCGTCGTCGACGACCATGACGGTGCAGGACGCGCTGTCGTCGAACACGCTGACCTCTGCGGCGTCGGTCCCCGCGTGCTTCCGCACGTTGGCCAGGCACTGGCCGACGGCCCGGACGACCGCCGACAGCGCACGCTGGTCCAGGCGCTCGAGCGCGGAGGTGTCACCCGAGACGGTCACGTCGAGCCCGAGCGTCCGGTGCTCGTCGACCATGGTGCCGAACGCCTCGGCTGCGGCCCCGGGACGCGCGCGGGCGGCCGGCGCGAGCCACCCCTTGCCGGTGAGCACCGCGACGTCGGCGTCGACCGTCTCGGCGAGGTGCGGGTCCATCGGGCCGTCGGGCGCGAGGGCGATGGCACCCAGGTGGTTGAGCACGGTGTCGTGCAGGATCGCGGACGCCTCGGCCTCGACCCCGGCGCGGTACGCGGACACGTGTTCTTCGCGCGCCGAGCGCAGGAGTTCGGGCTGCACCCGTTCGCTCCGCCCGGTGCTGCGGGTCGTGAAGAGCACGAGCGCGACCACGAAGCCCAGGGTGACCCAGGCGAGGATGAGCGGACGGGGCGACTGGTCGGCCTGCACGATGGCGATCCAGGTGGCGAGTCGTCCGGTCAGGAAGCCGACGAAGGACCACAGCACGACGCGGCTCGGCACGGCGCCGGCTCCCCCGACCAGGATGAGCGGGATCACGACGAGGGACATCAGGTACGAGGTCACCCACCCGGTCGGGACCTGCTGCTGGACACCGACGGCGAACCACCAGGCGCAGACACCGCCGACGGCCAGGAACGCGATCGCGGAGACCCGGGTGCCGAACTGCACGTGCACGCCGATCATGGCGAGCATCGGGACGACCGCCAGCGCGGTGCCGACGACCTGCACCCCGGGCTCGGACAGCCCGTAGAGCACGAGGGTGATGGCCGCGGCCAACAGGGACCCGATGGCACCGGCGTGGAATGCGCGCACGGTCGACCACGCGTTCACTCGCGGTGCGAGGTGCGTGGGGATGCCGAGCACGAGGTGGATCCTTCCGGGTGGCGAGGACGCCGTCCACGATCCAACCACCGGAGCAGCGGCCGTGTACCCCGAATCCGGGGCCGTGCGGCGACCCGCACGATGATAGCGGCCCGGACCGGGGTCTTGCTGTCCCCCGAACGTGGACCGGACACGACCCGGACGGACGCCCCTCAGAACAGCGTCTGTGCGGCCGTCGGCCGGAGCAGCCGCTGGTCGAACCCGGGGTCGGCGCGCTTCAGCGGCGACACCGTCGACACCGACTGCTCCTGCGGCAGCGCCTGTGGCCCGCCCGGGCCCAGCCCCTGCGGCACGCCCGGCTGCAGCGTCCGCGGTTCGGAGAAGCCCATCGACCCCGTCGCCGGGTCCACGCGCCCCAGTCCGACCCCGTGCGCCGCCAGGATCGGGCGGATGCGTTCCGACAGCCACCGTCGGTAGTCCTTCGGCGCGTAGGTGTTGTCGAGGTACATCGCGCGGTACCGCTGCACCAGGTCGGGTCGCTCGCGGCCGAGCCACTCGAACCACCACGGCTTGACGCCCGGCCGCAGGTGCAGCGCCGAGTACATGATGCTCGTCGCGCCGGCCGCGGTCGCCCGACCGACGGCGTCGTCGAGGTGCGCTCGGGTGTCGGTGATGTACGGCAGCACCGGCATCAGGAACACCGCGCAGTCGAGCCCCGCGTCGCGGATGGCCCGCACGGTCGCCAGCCGTGCCGACGTCGTCGGGGTGCCGGACTCGACGGACTGCTGCAGCGAGTCGTCGTACACGGCGATGGACATGGCGAGGTCGACCGGCACCACCTTCGCCGCCTCGGCCAGCAGCGGCAGGTCGCGGCGCAGCAGCGTGCCCTTCGTGAGGATGCTGAACGGGGTGCGTGACTCCGCCAGCGCCGCGATCACCCCGGGCATCAGCCGGTACCGCCCCTCGGCCCGCTGGTACGGGTCGGTGTTCGTGCCGAGCGCCACCGGGTGGCGGTCCCACGAGGGCTTGCCGAGCTCACGACGCAGCACGTCGGCGACGTTCGTCTTCACCACGATCTGCTGGTCGAAGTCGGCGCCGCCGTCGAACTCCAGGTACGTGTGGGTCGGGCGGGCGAAGCAGTACACGCAGGCGTGGCTGCACCCGCGGTACGGGTTGATCGTCCAGCCGTACGTGCCCGAGCCGTCCGCGCTCGGTACCCGGTTCAGGGCGCTCTTCGCGAGGACTTCGTGGAAGGTCACCCCGGCGAACTCGGGCGTCGTCACGCTCCGGACGAACCCGCTGTTCGATTCCATCCCGGGCAGCGCGTCGCTCTGCTCGGCGTCGATCGCCTGTCCACTCCACCGCATGCCGTCATTCGAACACACGTTCGAACAGACCGCAAACCGGAGCGGACCACGACCGGCCTCAGTGGTGCAGGCCGAGCACCTTCGCGGTGCGCTCGAGCGTGGCGTCGGCCAGGGCCGGGTCGTCCCCGAGGTCCTGCCCGTAGGTCGGCACCATCGCGCGGACGTCGTCCTGCCAGCCGTCCCACCGGTCCGGGAAGCACCGGCGCAGCATCGTGAGCATGATCGGCACGGCGGTCGAGGCACCCGGCGACGCCCCGAGCAGGCCGGCGATCGAGCCGTCGGCGGCGGTGATGACCTCGGTGCCGAACTGCAGCACACCGCCCTTGTCCTTGTCGGGCTTGATCACCTGGACGCGCTGCCCCGCGGTGATGCGGTGCCAGTTCTCGGGCTCGGCGCTCGGCATGAAGTCGCGGAGCGCCTCGAACTTGGTGTGCTTCGACGCGAGGAGCTGGCCGACCAGGTAACGGACCAGGTCGAAGTTCGAGAACGCGACGCTCAGCATCGGCCGGAGGTTGTGCGGCCGGATCGAGCGGAACAGGTCGAGGACCGAGCCCTGCTTCAGGAACTTCGGGCTGAACCCCGCGTACGGCCCGAACATCAGCGAGGACCCACCGTCGACGATGCGGGTGTCGAGGTGCGGCACCGACATCGGCGGGGCACCGACGCTGGCCTTGCCGTAGACCTTGGCGGAGTGCTTCTGCACCACCTCGGGGTCGTCGGTGCGCAGGAACTCGCCCGACACCGGGAAGCCGCCGTAGCCGCGGATCTCCGGGATGCCGGACTTCTGCAGCAGGTGCAGGGCTCCGCCGCCGGCGCCGACGAACACGAACTTCGCGGCGATGCGCTGCGTCGACCGGCCGATCTCGTTGCGGACGTTGAGCACCCAGCCCTCGGACACCTTCGAGCGGGTCAGGTTGGTGACCTGGTGCGAGGGTTCGAACTCGACACCGTCGATCTCGAGCTGGTCGAAGAGCTGGCGGGTGAGCGACCCGAAGTCGACGTCCGAACCGGCCGCCGAGTACGTCGCCGCGATCGGCTGGTCCTTCTTGCGGCCGGGGATGAGCGCCGGTGCCCACTTTCGGATCTGCGCCGGGTCGTCCGAGAACTCGATGCCCGCGAAGAGCGGGTGGCCGCGCATGGCCTCGTACCGGGCGCGCATGTAGGCGACGTTGGCCTCGCCCCAGACGAACGAGATGTGCGGCGTGGGGTTGATGAAGTTCGTGGGTTCGGGCAGCACGCCCGTCTCAACCAGGTGCGCCCAGAACTGCCGCGAGACCTGGAACTGCTCGTTGACCGTGACGGCCTTCGCGATGTCGACGCGGCCGTCCGGCAGTTCCGGCGTGTAGTTCAGCTCGCACAGTGCCGAGTGCCCGGTGCCCGCGTTGTTCCACGGGTTCGAGGACTCCTGCGCCACCGTGCCGAGCCGCTCGTACACGCGGATCTTCCAGCTGGGCTCGAGCTTGTGGATGATGGCCCCGAGCGTGGCACTCATGATGCCTCCGCCGATCAGGACGACGTCGATGGGGTCCACCTGCTGCTCTGCCACCCGTCGATCCTACCGGCGGCACCCGACAGACGGACAGGAGGCCCGTGGCGGTGTCGCCACGGGCCTCCTGTCCGTCTGTTGGTCGCGCTCGGGGCGCGCTACGCGTCGACGGAGCGGCGCGCGACGATCGTCTCGGCGATCTGCACCGCGTTGAGCGCGGCGCCCTTCCGCAGGTTGTCGTTGCTGACGAACAGCACGAGGCCGCGGCCCTCGGGCGCGGACTGGTCCGCGCGGATGCGGCCGACGAACGCCGGGTCCTGGCCGGCGGCCTGCAGCGGGGTCGGGACGTCGGAGAGCTCGACTCCGGGTGCGCTCGACAGGATCTCGGTCGCACGCTCGGGCGACAGCGGACGCTCGAACTCGGCGTGCACCGAGATGGAGTGCCCGGTGAACACGGGGACGCGCACGCAGGTGCCGGCGACGAGCAGGTCGGGCAGCTCGAGGATCTTCCGGCTCTCGTTCCGGAGCTTCTTCTCCTCGTCGGTCTCACCCAGGCCGTCCTCGACGATGCTGCCGGCGAGCGGCACGACGTCGAAGGCGATCGGACGGACGTACTTGACCGGCTCGGGGAACGTCACGGCGGATCCGTCGTGCGTCAGCGCAGCGGTGTCCTGCTCGAGCGCGGCCTTCGCCTGACCCAGGAGTTCCTCGACCCCGGCGAGCCCGGAACCCGAGACCGCCTGGTAGGTGGTCGCGACCAGGCGGCGGAGCCCGGACTCGGTGTCGAGCACCTTGAGCACCGGCATGATCGCCATGGTCGTGCAGTTCGGGTTCGCGATGATCCCCTTCGGCGCCTGGTCGATGGCGTGCGGGTTCACCTCGCTCACCACGAGCGGGACGTCGGGGTCCATGCGCCAGGCGCTCGAGTTGTCGACGACGAGTGCCCCGGCGGCGGCGAACTTCGGCGCGAGGGCCCGCGAGGCCGTGGCCCCGGCGGAGAACAGCGCGATGTCGATGCCGGACGGGTCGGCGAGCTCGGAGTCCTCGACCACGATCTGCTCGCCCCGGAACGGCAGCGTCGTGCCGGCGGAACGGGCGCTCGCGAAGAAGCGGACCCGGTCGGCCGGGAACGCGCGCTCTTCGAGCAGGCGACGCATCACGGCGCCGACCTGGCCGGTGGCGCCGACGACGGCGACGGTGAGGGTGCTCATGCGGTGCTCCTGGTGGTTCAGCGGATCGACGGGTCGGCGGGCGTCAGCGGCCGGTGCCGGCGTAGACGACGGCCTCGGCGTCGGCGTCGAGGCCGAACGCGCTGTGCACGACGCGCATCGCCTCGTTCAGGGTGTCGGCGCGGGTGACGACCGAGATGCGGATCTCGGACGTGGAGATCATCTCGATGTTGATCGACGCGTCGTGCAGGGCGCGGAACAGCTGCGCCGAGACACCGGCGTTCGTGCGCATGCCGGCGCCGACCAGGGCGAGCTTGCCGATCTGGTCGTCGTACTGGATGCTCTCGTAGCCGATGTCGGCCTTCGCGACCTCGAGCGCCGTCAGCACGGTCTGGCCCTGGTCCTTCGGCAGGGTGAACGAGATGTCCGTCCGCCCGGTCGACGCCGCCGACACGTTCTGGACGATCATGTCGATGTTCGCCCCGGCGCGTGCCACGTTGGTGAAGATCTCGGCGGCCTTGCCCGGCTGGTCCGGGACCCCCACGACGGTGATCTTGCCCTCGGAGAGGTCTCCGGCGATCCCGGTGATGATCGGTTCTTCCACGGTTTCCCCCTCGGCAGGGTTGTAGACGATGGTGCCCTCGTTGTTGTTGAACGAGGACCGGACGTGCAGGGTGACGCCGTGCCGCCGGGCGTACTCGACGGCGCGGATGTACAGGACCTTGGCACCCGAGGCTGCGAGCTCGAGCATCTCCTCGCTGGTGACGCGGTCGACCTTGCGGGCCTTCGGCACGACGCGGGGGTCGGCGGTGAAGATGCCGTCGACGTCGGTGTAGATCTCGCAGACGTCGGCGTCGAGTGCTGCGGCGAGGGCGACGGCCGTGGTGTCCGAACCGCCGCGGCCGAGCGTGGTGATCTCGCCCGTGGTGCGGTTGAAGCCCTGGAACCCGGCGACGATCGCGACGTGGCCGGAGTCGAGCGCCTCGCGCACGCGCTTCGGGGTGACGTCGACGATGCGGGCCTTGCCGTGCTGGGCGTCGGTGAGCATGCCGGCCTGGCTGCCGGTGTAGGAGGACGCTTCGACCCCGAGGCTCTTGATCGCCATCGCGAGCAGCGCCATCGAGATGCGCTCCCCCGCGGTCAGGAGCATGTCGAGCTCACGGCCGGCGGGGATCGGCGTGACGGAGTGCGCCAGGTCGACGAGTTCGTCGGTGGTGTCGCCCATCGCCGACACCGCCACGACCACGTCGTTGCCGGCCTTCTTCGTCTCGACGATCCGCTTCGCCACGCGCTTGATGCTCTCGGCGTCCGCGACGGATGAACCACCGAACTTCTGCACGATCAAGGCCACTGGCTGGTACTCCCGGAGACGGCGACACCGCGAGGTCACGCGGTCTCACAATGGTAGTCGGTGTTTCGGGGATGTTGCGTGCGAGCGGGCCCCGACGCAAGGATCCTGCGTGGCGGTCAGCCGCCGACGACGCGGCGCCCTTCGAAGGCACGACCGAGCGTGACCTCGTCGGCGTACTCCAGGTCGCCGCCGACCGGCAGCCCCGACGCCAGCCGCGTGGTGCGGATGCCCATCGGGACGAGCAGCCGGCTGAGGTAGGTAGCCGTCGCCTCGCCCTCGAGGTTGGGGTCGGTCGCGATGATCACCTCGGCCACGGTGCCGTCGGCCAGACGCGTCATGAGCTGCTGGATGCGCAGGTCGTCCGGTCCGATGCCGTCGATCGGGCTGATCGCCCCGCCGAGCACGTGGTACAGCCCGCGGAACTCGCGGGTGCGCTCGATCGCCGCGACGTCCTTCGCCTCTTCCACCACGCAGATCGTCGCCGGCGAGCGGCGCGGGTCGCGGCAGATGCTGCACTGGACGTTCTCGGTGACGTTGCCGCAGATCTCGCAGAAGCGGACCCGCTCCTTGACGTCGGCGAGCAGCTCGGACAGCCGGCTCGGGTCGAACGACTCGGTCTGCAGGATGTGGAAGGCGATGCGCTGCGCCGACTTCGGGCCGATGCCGGGCAGGCGACCGAACTCGTCGATGAGGTCCTGGACGATCCCGTCGTACATCAGGCACCGTCCTGGTGGAGAGCGGTCTCCTCGATGAACTGGGCGTTGAGGATCTCACGCACGACCGCCTCGCCGTACCGGCCGGCGACCGGGGCCCGGCGTGCGGGCGGTGCGGTGCGCGCGGGAGCGGCGGCGGGCTGAGCCGCGCGCTGCGGTGCGGCCTGCTGCGCCGGGGCTGCCGGCGCTGCGGCTACGGGCGCTGCACCGCGTCCGATCCCCGGGTCGGGGAACGGGGCACCGTCGTCGTACGGTTCGTCGTCGAGTGGGTAGTCGTCGACCGGAACGCCCGGCACGACGGGACCGCCGGGAGGCACGGCTCCCGCTCCGGACGCCGCCTGCGGACCCGGGGTGGTCGGCTGGTCGGGCTGCCCGGCCGTGGCAGCGCCCGGTCGCGCGGGTGCGGCCGACGGTTCCGACTCGGCCGGCTGGGGCGTGCTCGTCTCGGCGGGGGCGACCGGCGCGGACGCCGGCACGGTGCCGAAGGGTGCTGCCCAGCTGGGCTCGACGGACTCCGGGACGGCGTCGGCGGTGGGGTCGCTGGCGGGGATCGTCGCGACCGCCCAGTCCGTCACCGGCGCTCCCGAGGGAGCAGGGGACGGTTCGGCCGGTGCCTGGTCTCGCTGCGGGGCGGAGGCGGTCGGCGCTGCCTTCGGCTCCGGCGAGGACTTCGGCTCCGGCGCGGACTTCGGCGCGGGAGCTGCCGTCGGCGCAGGAGGTGCCGTCGACTCGGGTGCTGCCGACGCGGCCTTCGGCTCGGCGGCAGGGGCAGCCGTCGGCGTGGGCTCACCAGCGGACGCCGGTGCCGGGGACTCCGGTGCTGCGGGCTCGGGCGCCGGGGCCGGGGCGGGCGCCTGCGCAGCGGGCGCCGGACGCTGGGCCGGTGCGGCCTGCTGTGCCGGAGCCGACTGCTGCTGCTGCTGCTGCTGCTGCTGGGGACGCTGCTGCTGTCCGGGCCCGCGGGCGACGAACTTCACCCGGAGCCCGAGGACGTCCACGATGGCGGCGCGGAGCAGTTCGCTGACGCTCGCCGAGGGGTCGGACATCTCCTTGAACGAGGCGACGTCCTGCTGGCTCGGGAACGTCAGCGTCAGCACGTCGTCGCGGAGCGCGGTGACCTGCGCCGTGACGACCACCGACCACGCCGAACGCTTGGCGTGCTGCACGTGCTCGACGATCTGCGGCCAGGAGTCGCGCATCTGCTGGAAGCCGACGGCACCGACGGTCCGGACGGCGGGCTCGTCACCGATCGTCGTGCCCTGACCGGTGGACGACGCGCTGACCGGCTCGGCCGCGGGCTTCGAGGGCTCGGACTTCGAGGGCTCCGGCTTCGAGGGCTCGGACTTCGCGGGCTCGGCCGAGGTCTGCGCGGGTGCTCCAGGAGTGCTCGGAGCGACCGCTGCCCACGACGCTGCGGCGTCACGGGCCACGGCTCCGGAGTCGGCCTGCGGCGCGGCGGGCTGCTCGACGGGACGCTCGGGCGTCGCACGAGCCGCTGCCGGAGCGGGCGTCGGGGCGAGGGAGGGAGCAGGCGCTGCGGGGGCCGCGGCGGCCGGCTGCTCACGACGCGGCGCAGCGACGACGGCGGGAGCGGACTGCTCGCCGGCGCCGGCCTGGTGTCCACCGGCGTCGCCCACCCCGACGCGACGTTCCAGCCGTTCCACCCGGGCGAGGGCTCCGCGCTGGGTGTCGTCGGCCTCGGGCACGAGCATCCGGGCAGTCATGAGTTCGAGGTGCAACCGGGGCGAGGTCGCGCCGGTCATCTCGGTGAGGGCACGGTTCGCGATGTCGGCGGAGCGGGAGAGCCCGGTCGCGCCGAAGACCCCGGCCTGGCGGCTCATGGTGTCGAGTTCTTCCGGTGAGACCCCGCGCAGGACGGCGGCGGCGCTCTCGTTCGTCGCCGCGACGACGATCAGGTCGCGCAGGCGCTCGAGCAGGTCCTCGACGAAACGGCGGGGGTCCTGTCCGGTCTGCACGACGCGGTCGATCGCGGCGAACGCGGACGCCGGGTCGGCGACGGCCAGGGCGTCGACGACGTCGTCGAGCAGGGCGGCGTCGGTGTAGCCGAGCAGGGCCACGGCACGCTCGTAGGCGATCGCACCGTCTTCGCTGCCGGCCATCAGCTGGTCGAGCAGCGACAGGGTGTCACGAACGGATCCACCGCCGGCACGCACCACCAGGGGCAGGACGCCGGGGGCCACCGACACGGACTCCTGCGTGCAGAGCTGCTCGATGTACTCGAGCATCACCGCGGGCGGGACGAGCCGGAACGGGTAGTGGTGGGTGCGCGACCGGATGGTGCCGATGACCTTCTCGGGCTCGGTCGTCGCGAAGATGAACTTGACGTGCTCCGGCGGTTCCTCGACCAGCTTGAGCAGTGCGTTGAAGCCCTGCGGCGTCACCATGTGCGCTTCGTCGAGGATGAAGATCTTGTAGCGGTCGCGAGCCGGCGCGAACACGGCACGGTCGCGCAGGTCACGCGCGTCGTCGACACCGTTGTGGCTCGCGGCGTCGATCTCGATGACGTCGAGCGAACCGCTGCCGTCGCGGGCGAGTTCCACGCAGCTCGGGCAGACGCCGCACGGGGTGTCGGTCGGGCCCTCGGCGCAGTTCAGGCAGCGCGCCAGGATGCGGGCCGACGTCGTCTTGCCGCAGCCACGGGGGCCGCTGAACAGGTAGGCGTGGTTGACGCGGTTCGTGCGGAGCGCCGTGCGGAGCGGGTCGGTGACCTGCGACTGCCCGATCAGCTCGGCGAAGTTCTCGGGCCGGTAACGGCGATACAGGGCGGTGACCACGCGACAAGGGTAGCCGTCACGACCGACAACCCGCGTGCCCGTCCACAGGCCAGGCGGGAACGAAGAAGACTCCTCACGCACCCGCCAGAGCCTGGTTACCCTTGCTGCGTTTCCGCCCTGGGGGAGTTGGCCTGGATGGCGTCACGTGAGGAGCCGCCGAGAAGTCTACCGGACGCAACGGGCAGACTCGAACACATGAAGATCGCCATCGCCGGAGGACACGGCCAGATCGCCCTGCTCCTCGCCCGCCAGATCACCGACGCCGGCCACGACGCCGTCGCGATCGTCCGCAACCCCGCGCACGTGGCCGACGTCGAGCAACAGGGGGCGCGTGCGATCGTCGCCGACCTGGAGCAGCTCGGCGACGACGACCTGGCGCTCCGCCTGCGCGGTGTCGATGCCGTGGTCTTCGCCGCCGGTGCCGGGCCGAACAGCGGCGCCGAACGGAAGCTCACCGTCGATCGCGACGGTGCGATCCTGCTCGCCGACGCCGCCGAGCGTGCCGGCATCGAGCGGTACGTGATGATCTCCGCGATGGCGGCCGACACCTACGACCCCGAGCTCGCCGTCGTGCCCGCGCAGGACGACGCCGCGGTGTTCCAGGTCTACCTGCGGGCGAAGGCCGAGGCGGACGCGAACCTGCGGGCCCGACGCCTCCGCTGGACGATCGTGCGTCCCGGCGGCCTGCTCGACACGCCGCCGCAGGGCACGGTCCACGTCGGCCGGACGGTCCCGCGCGGCTCGATCCCCCGCGCGGACGTCGCGACCGTCGTCCTGCACGCCCTGCTCGACGACGCCGCGGTCGGCGTGCAGTTCGAGGTCACCAGCGGCGACACCCCGATCCCGGCGGCGCTGAACGCGCTCACCTGACCGGTCCGCGCGGCGCGCACCGTGAGCGCTCCGTCACCCCGTGCGAGTTCCTCGCCGAAGGTGCCGGGCCGCGCACCGTGCGCACCTGCTCACCCCGTGCGCACTTCCGCGCCCCGTGCCGCGCCGCAAGCGCGCACCCAGCAGTCAGCCCCGCACCGTGCACCGGACGCGACCCACCGGCGGACGGGAGGCACGGCGCCAGCCCGCCCCGCGCCTCCCGTCCGCACCGTGCGCACCTGCTCACCCCGTGCGGACTTGCGCGCCCCGTGCCGCGCTGCGAGCGCGCACCCACCAGGCAGCCCCGCACCAGCCCACGAACACCGCACCGTGCCGCCGCAACGCCTCGACGCCGCGCCGCGCGGCGACGCGACGGCACGCGTCAGAGCGCGACCGCAGCCGACTGCCGGGCGATCTCGAGCTCCTCGTTCGTCGGGATCACGAGCACCGCGACCCGTGAGCCGTCGGTGGAGATGCGGCGGGCGTCCCGCGACGCCAGCTCGTTCCGGTCCGGATCGATCTCGATGCCCAGGTGCTCGAGCCCCGCGAGCACACGCCGCCGCAGCAGCGCGTTGTTCTCGCCGACCCCCGCGGTGAACACGACCGCGTCGAGCCCGCCGAGCTGCGCCGTGTAGGCGCCCACGTAGCGACGGATGCGGTGGCGGTACACGGCGAGCGCCGCCTCCGCCTGCTCGTCGCCCTTGGTGGCGGCGTCCTGCACGTCGCGCATGTCACCGTTGCCGGTCAGGCCGAGCAGGCCGGACCGCTTGTTGAGCATGGTGTCGAGCTCGTCGAAGGTCATCCCGGCCTCGCGGTGCAGGTGGATGAGCACCGCGGGGTCGAGGTCGCCGGAGCGGGTGCCCATGACGAGCCCCTCGAGCGGGGTGAGCCCCATCGAGGTCTCGATCGACTTCCCGCCGTCGATGGCTGCGACCGAGGCACCGTTGCCCAGGTGCAGCACGATCGTCTTGAGCTCGGCGAGTGGCCGGTCGAGGAACTCCGCGGCCTGCTCGGAGACGTACTTGTGGCTGGTGCCGTGCATGCCGTAGCGGCGGATCCCGTACTCGGCGGCCAGGTCGGCGGGGATCGCGTACGTGTACGCGTGCGGCGGCATGGTCTGGTGGAACGCGGTGTCGAACACGGCGACGTGCGGGACGTCCGAGAAGACCTGCTTCGCGGCCCGGATCCCCTCGAGGTTCGCGGGGTTGTGCAGCGGGGCGAGGCTGTTGAGGTCCTCGATCTGCTGCTCGACCTGGTCCGTGACGACCGTTGCACGGTCGAAGGTGGTGCCGCCGTGCACGACGCGGTGGCCGACGACGGCGGGCGGGTGCTCGTCGAACGACGGCCCGACCTTCGCGAAGGCGTCGATCATCGCCTGGAACCCCGCTGCGTGGTCGGGCACCGACGCGGCGTCGTTCGACGAGGACTCCCCCGTCAGCGCGTTGGTGTGCTTCCAGGCCCCGGCGGATTCGCCGATGCGCTCGACGAGTCCGGAGGCGAGCGTGCGCTCGTCCTCGAGTTCGATGAGCTGGTACTTGAACGAACTCGAGCCGGAGTTGACGACGAGGGCTGCGGTCACGGGGTGGTCACTTTCTGTCGGGCCTGGAGGCGCGGTGCGGGTCGGGCGGTCAGGCCGCGTCGGTCGCGGTGCCGGCCTGGATCGCGGTGATCGCGACGGTGTTCACGATGTCGCCCACCAGGGCGCCCCGCGACAGGTCGTTGATCGGCTTGCGCAGGCCCTGCAGGACCGGGCCGATCGCCACGGCGCCGGCCGAGCGCTGCACGGCCTTGTACGTGTTGTTGCCGGTGTTGAGGTCCGGGAAGATGAACACCGTTGCGCGACCCGCGACCGGGGAGTCCGGCATCTTCGTCGACGCGACCGTGGGGTCGGCCGCGGCGTCGTACTGGATCGGGCCCTCCACGAGCAGGTCGGGCCGGCGTTCCCGCACGAACGCGGTGCCGGCGCGCACCTTGTCGACGTCGGCGCCGGAGCCGCTGTCGCCGGTGGAGTAGCTGAGCATCGCGACGCGGGGGTCGATGCCGAACTGGGTCGCGGTCTCGGCGGACGAGATCGCGATGTCGGCGAGCTGCTCGCTCGTCGGGTCCGGGATCACCGCGCAGTCGCCGTACACGAGCACGCGGTCGGCGAGCGCCATCAGGAACACGCTCGACACGATCGAGGTGTCCGGACGGGTCTTGATGATCTCGAACGACGGCCGGATGGTGTGCGCAGTGGTGTGCTTCGCGCCGGAGACCATGCCGTCGGCGAGCCCGAGCTGCACCATCATCGTGCCGAAGTACGAGACGTCGGTGACGGTGTCGCGGGCGAGCTCGATCGACATCCCTTTGTGGGCGCGGAGCCGGGTGTACTCCTCGGCGAAGCGCTCACGCAGCTCGGGGTCGAACGGCGAGACGAGCTGCGCGGCCTCGAGGTCGAGGCCGAGCTCGGTCGCCCGCGTGCGGATCGCGGCGGGGTCGCCGAGGATCGTCAGCTCGCAGACCTGGCGCTGCAGCAGGGTGGAGGCGGCACGGAGGATGCGGTCGTCCTCGCCCTCGGGCAGGACGATGCGCTTGCCGTAGCTGCGCGCCCGGTCGAGCAGGCCGTGCTCGAACATGAGCGGGGTGACGACCCCGGACGGGGCGAGCTGCAGGCGGTCGCGCAGGGCCTCGGCGTCGACGTGCTGCTCGAACAGGGCGAGCGCGAGGTCGGCCTTCCGGGGCGAGTCGGCGGCCAGGCGGCCCCGGGTCTGGGTGATCCGGAGGGCGGTGTCGTACGTGCCGAGGTCGTTCTGCGCGATCGGCAGCGAGCTCGACAGGCCCTCGAGCAGCCGGGACACCTGCGGGGCGATCTCGAACCCGCCGTTCAGGATGACGCCGGCCAGGCTCGGGAACGTCTCGGACTGGTTGGCGAGCAGCGTGGCGATGAGGACGTCGCTCCGGTCACCGGGGACGACGACGATGCCGCCCTCGATCAGCCGGGGCAGCACGTTCTCCATGCTCATGCCCGCGACGACGGTACCGAGGGCCTCGCGGTCGAGCAGGGCATCGTCACCGCGGACCAGGGTGGCGCCGGTGGCCTGCAGCAGGGCGCGGACCGTCGGGGCGACGAGCACGCGGTCCTCGGGGATCGCCCACACCGGCACGTCGGGGTGGTCGTCGTGCACGGCCTGCTCGACGCTCGTCACGATGGCGGCGAGGGCGTCCGGGTCGGCACGGTTCACCACGACGCCGAACAGCTGCGCGTGTGCCGCCCGCAGCTCGCTGGTCGTGACGTCCGCCACCTGCGCCATGCCCTCGGGGGTGCGGGCCGCACGTTCGGCGGCGTCGCGGCCACCCAGCACGAGGAGCACCGGAGCGCCGAGGTTCGCGGCGACCTTCGCGTTGAAGGACAGCTCGGTGGGGCTGCCCACGTCGGTGTAGTCGGATCCGAGCACCACGACGGCGTCGCACTGCCGCTCGACCTGGGCGAAGCGGGTGACGATGGTGCCGAGCGCCGCCTCGGGGTCGGCGTGCACGTCGTCGTAGGTGACCCCGACCGCGTCGTCGTACGAGATGCCGACGGCCGTGTGCTGCAGCAGCAGCTCGAGTACGTAGTCGGGTTCGACGACCGAGCGGGCGACGGGCCGGAACACGCCGACGCGGCCGACGGACCGGGCGAGGGTCTCGAGGACACCGAGGGCGACGGTGCTCTTGCCCGTGTGCCCTTCTGCTGACGTGATGTAGATGCGGGTCGACACGAGGCCCAGGGTAGTCGCCGGACATGTCACGACATCTGGGAGCACCGGCGCCGACGACACGCGGTCGTGAGCACCGCGCAGAACCTGTACTATTGGGTGTCGCCGTCGCGAGACGGTGTCAGGAGAATTCGCCTAGTGGCCTATGGCGCACGCTTGGAAAGCGTGTTGGGTGCAAGCCCTCGGGGGTTCGAATCCCCCATTCTCCGCAGCGAGCAACACAGAACCACCCACGAAGGACCCGCACCGATCGGTGCGGGTCCTTCGTCGTTCCACGACCGTGCGGTCCCCCACCCTGCGGACGAGCGCGTGCCCTGTTCCCCCTCGGTTGGCCGGGAAACGCCGACCAGGGGTGGAACGGGCTGTCCCCGGTACCCGTCGGTCGCCTATGCTGGCCGAGCGAACGGCTCCGGGACGAGCCGACCGCGGTGCATCGAGCGGCAGGGGCGTCGCTCGGAGGGCGTGCTGATCAGCGTGCCCGGAACACCCGAGGGGACGAGGAGACGCGCCATGGGGGACACCACCGTGCCCGCAGTGCCCGTGCGGCCCGCCGTCTTCGACACGGTCCTCCGTCCGCGCCGGTCCCTCGTCCGTTCCACCGCGCTGAGCATCGCCTTCTCGGCCGTGCCGCTCGCCGTCGCCCTGGTCTGGGTCTCGTTCCCGTTCCGCACGTGGGCCGTGTTCGCCGGCATCGTCGTCGCGATGGCCGCGGCCGTCGGCATCGTGTTCGTGCGACTGCACACCGCGTTCATCGGGATCGACGACGACGGTCTGACGATCCGCGGGGTCCTCACGGCGCACCGGCGGATCCCCCGCGAGCGCGTGCACAGCCTGGTGCTCGCCACGACCTTCGGCTCGTCGGTGGACCGGACCGTCCGGGAACTCGTCGCCTTCGACCGGACCGGCACCCACCTCTTCCGGCTCCGAGCCGACGTGTGGGGCGACGACGGGCTCGACCGGGTCGTCGACGCGCTCGGCGTGCAGGTCGTCGAGGATGCTCGACCGGTCTCCGCCCGCACCTTCGCGAAGCGCTACCCGACGAGCCGCGCCTGGTACGAGCAGCGGTCGGCGTTCCTGCTCGTCGGCGGCCTCGTCGTGCTGGTCGTCGGCGGGCTGCTCGCCGTCGAGTTCGCCGGCCTCGACGCCCGCTGACCCACCGGCGGACCGGTCAGCGCCGCCGCCGCAGCGTCGAGAAGATCCCGCGCACCACTTCCTTCGCGATGGTCCCGCCCAGCCCGGAGCCGAGCAGGTCCGACAGCGGGTCCCCCGCGGTTCGCCGCGTCCCGGATCGCTGCGTCCCGGACCGCCGTGTCCCGCCCGACCGTCCGGAGCCGGACCGACCGGACCGCCGGGCTTCCGATGCTCGCTCGGCCCGCTCGAACTCCCGCTGCTGCCGCTCGTACTCCCGCTGTGCATCCGCCGACGCGTCCGCCGCGGCAGCATCCGCCGCGTCGGCTGCGGCGGCGGCGTCGGCCGCAGCGGCCGCCGCCTCCATCCGGCGCGCGAGGACCTCGCGGGCCGAGTCTGGATCGACGCGGGTGCCGTAGGTCGCCAGGAGCGGTGAGGCCTGCACCCGTGCGGCCATCTCGTCGACCGGCATCGGGTCCATCGACCCCTGGGGTGCGCGCAGCCGGGTCCACGCGACGGGGGTCGGCGCGCCCCGCTCGTTCATCACCGTGACGATCGCCTCGCCGGTCGCGAGCGACGTGAGGACCTCGCCCAGGTCGTAGTCGCTCGTCGGGTAGGTCGACACCGTCGCCCGGAGCGCCTTCGCGTCGTCCGGGGTGTGGGCGCGGAGCTGGTGCTGGATGCGCGACCCGAGCTGCGCCAGCACGTCGTTCGGCACGTCCTTCGGGGTCTGCGTCACGAAGAAGACCCCGACGCCCTTCGATCGGATGAGCCGCACGGTCCGCACGATCTGCTCGGTGAAGTCCTTCGACGCCCCGGTGAACAGCAGGTGCGCCTCGTCCAGGAAGAACACCAGCTTCGGCTCGTCCTGGTCGCCGACCTCCGGCAGCTCGTTGAACAGGTCCGCCAGCAGCCACATCAGGAACGTCGAGAAGACCTCCGGCCGGTCCTGCACACCGGGCACCTCGAGCAGACTGACGATCCCGCGCCCGTCCGCCGCCGTCCGCAGGAACACCTGCGTGTCGATCTCGGGCTCGCCGAAGAACTGGTCGGCACCCTGGTCGGCGAAGGTGACGAGCTCCCGCAGGATCACCCCGGCGGTCTGCTTCGACAGGCCCCCGAGCTCGGCGAGCTCGCCCTTGCCATGCTCGCTCACCAGGAACGTCAGCACGCTCCGCAGGTCGTCGAGGTCCACCAGCGCGAGACCCTGCTGCGTGGCGTAGTGGAACACCAGACCGAGCGAGGACTCCTGCGTGTCGTTCAGGCCGAGCACCTTCGACAGCAGCAGCGGCCCGAACCCGGAGACGGTGGCACGGATCGGCACGCCGGTGCCCTGCCCGCCGAGCGAGAACAGCTCGGCCTGGCTCGCGACACCCTGCCACTGCTGGCCGATGCCCGCGGTGCGGTCGAGCAGCTTGTCGGTCGCCTGCCCAGCGACGGCCAGACCCGACAGGTCGCCCTTGACGTCGGCGGCGAACACCGGCACCCCGTTCGCCGCGATCTGCTCGGCGAGCACCTGCAGCGTGCGGGTCTTGCCGGTGCCGGTCGCCCCGGCCACCAGCCCGTGCCGGTTCAGCATCGCGAGCGGGATCCGGACCTGCACGTCGGGCACCGCTGCGCCGTTGACGAGGGCACCGAGTTCGATCGCGCCGCCGTCGACGGCGTAGCCGTCACGGATGGCCGCGACCGCGTCCGGTCCGAGCGGGCCGGCTTCGGCACGGACGGGAGGCACGGTGCCGGTCGCCGCCGTCGCCCCCGGATCCGGGGCGGTCGCCTCGACCGCCGCGGCAGGGGTGGTGGGAGCCGGTGCGGCTGCAGGGGCGGGCTCCGCGTCGGGCGCGAGCCGCGCCTCCAGGCCGGTGGGTGGCGGGGACCCGACGACCGCGGGTTCCGCGTCCGCGGTGAGGACCGCCTGCTCCTCCACCGCCAGTGCGGCGGCGAGCTCCTCGGCTCGTCGCACCGCTTCGTCGGCGAGCCGACGTGCCTCGTCGGCGGCCTGTCTCGCTGCCTCGGCAGCCGCTCGTGCCCGCTCCGTCGCGTCGCTCATGGGCACAGCCTAGGGACCGGAGCGCGCGGCGGCCCGGGTCGTCAGTGCGTCAGCGCGGGGACCGTACGGGGCCGGACCACGAACCAGAGCATCAGGATCGCGACGGCGGCGGTCGACGCCATCACCATCGCCATCGGGGTGGCCGTCGTGATGCCGAGCCAGCCGACCACCGGCGAGATGAGTCCGGCGACGCCGAAGTTCAGGGCGCCGAGCACCGAGGCGGCGGTCCCGGCCTCTTTCCCGTGGGCGGCGAGACCGATGACCTGCACGAGCGGGAACGAGAACCCGCACGCGGCGATGAAGAACCACAGCGGCACGAGCACGCCGACCAGACCGGCCCCGAGCTGGTCGAGGACGATGATCGCGATCGACGCCAGCAGCAGGGTCGCGGTCGAGCACGCCAGGATCCACTGCGGACCGACCCGCTGGGCGAGCCGCGACGAGATCTGCACGCCGAGGACGACCCCGACGGAGTTGACGGCGAAGAGCAGCCCGTACTGCTGCGCATCGAGCCCGTAGACCTGCTGGAACAGGAACGGTGACGCGCTGAGGTACGAGAACAGCCCGCTGAACACCATGGCGCCGATGAGCGCGACGCCGACGAAGATCCGGTCGGAGAACAGCGCCTTGTAGCGCTGGCCGATGGTGGAGTGCCCGGCCTCGTGCCGGCGGGCCGGCGGCAGGGTCTCGACGATGAGCAGGATCGAGGCGATGACCACCGCCAGGCCGTAGCAGGCGAGGAAGACGAAGATGCCGCGCCAGCTGGTGAACTGCAGCATCTGCGAACCGATGAGCGGCGCGAGGATCGGTGCGAGACCGTTCACCATCGCCAGGCGGGACAACATGCGCACCAGCGGCTTGCCGCCGAACAGGTCACGCACCGTCGCCATCGCGACGACACCACCGGCTGCGGCGCCCATGCCCTGCAGGACGCGGAACACCGCGAGCAGCTCGATGTCCGGCGCGGTCGCGGCGCCGATCGACGCGGCGATGTGCACCGTCGTCGCGATGATCAGCGGCAGTCGGCGGCCCACCTTGTCGCTCCACGGGCCGACCAGGAGCTGCCCGATGGCGAAGCCGAGCGTCGTCGCGGTGAGCGTCAGCTGGACCGCGCCGTCGGTGACGCTGAACTGGTCCTTGATCGCCGGGAACGCCGGCAGGTACAGGTCGATCGTGAACGGACCGAGCGCCGTGAGGGCGCCCAGGACGAAGACGTAGACGAGTCGCTGCCCGCGGGAGAGCGAGTCTCCCGGGTGCAGGACGACCCGGAGCGAACCGGTGGTGGCGGGCGCGGTCACGAGACAGGAGTCCTTCGACGATGAGGGGGCGGGGGGTGATCGCGGGTCGATCGAATCGATTCGTCCGCGGAACCATCCTACGGTCGCCGGTGCCTGCTCGGCGCCGCCGGTGCAGGCCGCCCGCGTGAAGCGGCTGGTGCTGCTCCTCGGCCCGGCGCGGACCATGCGGTAGCGTCGGGTTGCTCGGGGGCCTTCCGGGTGAAGCGGATCAGAAGGGGGTGGGCGTCATGGTGGATGCCCGGATCCTGCACACCACTGCAGCGCTGCGCGAGGCGATCCTGCGACTCGCCGCGGACCGACCGGTCTCGGAGATCACCGTCGCCGACGTCACGCGTGCCGCCGGCATCAACCGGGCCACGTTCTACTCGCACGCCGTCTCCCCCGGGTCGCTGCTCGCCGACGTCCTGACGCCGGAACTCGACCGCATCCGGCAGGACGACGCCGACGAGCGCCGGGCCGCCGCCGACCGGGGCGCCGGAGCCGACGAGCTCGTGGCCATCACCCGGCGCGGCATCAACGCCGTCGTCGAGCACGTGACGACGCACCGCGACATCTACGGCAAGGCGCTGCCGGACCCGAACGACGCCTCGCTGCACCGGCTGCTCGTCGAGCACTTCACGGTGTCGAGCGCCCTGCACATCCGCGAGCTCGACCCCGCACACCGGCCCGACCTGCTCGACGACGTCGCCGCGGGGTTCGTGGCGCAGGGCTTCGTCGGGGCGATCGAGGCCTGGCTCGCCGGGCCCCGTCGGTCGCGGAAGGCGCTGGTCGAGACGATCACGCTGTCGTTCCCGGCGTGGTGGAGCTGAGCGGACCGTTCCTACTCGGCGTCCGTCGTGTCGCCGTCCGTCGGGTCGGTCTCCGGCTTCTCGCCACGCTGCAGGGACTGCACGACGTCGACCGCCGTCGCCGCGGTGTCGGCGTCGTCGCCCTCCGACGGCACGCGGTAGTCGGCGGACACCCCGTCGCCACCGGTGCCGGTCGCGGGCAGCGGATCACCGAGGGACACCACGACGACCCCGGCGTCGTGGGCGGTCTGGATCACGCCGGTCAGTGCGGACGGCCGGGCGGCGTGCACGAGCAGGGCCTTGGCCCCCTTCCGCACGAGCTGGGCGACCGCGGTCCGCTGGGACGCCGCTGCACCCGATGCCGGAGCGACCCGGACGTCCGGCCGGAACCCGGCGTCCGTCAGGTCGGTGCGGAGCCGGTCGGCGAGGGCCGCGTCGTCGTGGACCAGGACGACACCGATCACGGCCTGCTGGTCGAAACCCCCGTCGGAGCTCGTCAGGTCGGTGCTCTGCACGGGCGTGGGGGCGGCCGACGTCGTGCCCTGGCACCCGGCCAGGGTTAGGGCCGCCGCCAGGGCGACGGTCACGGCGACGATGCGCAGCACGGTGGTCTCCTCTTCGGTCCGGTCTGCCACGCTACCCGGCGGCCGGGCCGTGCGACGACGGAGTCCGCGACGGGACGGATCCGCCCGGGCCTGCCGACACCGCCGTCGCCGGCGCCGGCACGGGTCCGAGCCGTCGGACGGCCGCGATCGCCAGGGCAGCGAACCCGATCATCGCCGCGAACACCAGGGGGAACGACACGGTGCCGTCGGCGCCACCGGTCGCGGTGAAGAGCAGGCCGGTCACCGCCAGGCCGATCACGCTGCCCGCGGCATCAGCGATCGTCAGGGCCGAGCTCGCGAACCCGTCGTCGCCCTCGCCGGAGAACCGCAGGGTCAGCATCGAGGCGCGCGGGTAGATCGCCCCCATGCCCGCACCGCCGACGAACCAGCCGGCGACCAGCACCCACCACGACAGGTCGAACGTCGCGACCGCGAGCGCCGTCACCAGGCTGACGAGCACCAGCGTGAGCCCCACCCCGAAGGTGCGCCGGGCGGTGAGCCGCCGCTCCCCCAGACGGCCGTGCGCCCAGCTCGACGCGGCCCAGCTGAGTGCCGCCACCGTCAGGGCGAGCCCGGCTGCCGACGGCGACAACCCGTGTTCGGCCTGCAGCAGGAACGGCACGTACGCCTCGCTCCCAAAGAACGACGCGGCGACGAGCCCGCGCAGCAGCACGACCGACGGCAGCCCGGCCGCGGCCCGGAACGTCCCGGTCGGCAGCAGCGGCCGCAGGGCGAACCAGGTGCCCACCAGCCCGACGACGACGGCCGCGACCATGCCCCACGGGGTCAGGTCCGGCGCCACGTTGAGCAGCAGGATCGACACGGCCGCCGCCACCGACCACCCGATCCGGACCCGCTGCCACGGCGGGCGGAGCGACGCGGCCGGGGCGTGCAACCGGCCGAGCGTCGGCACGAGCAGGACGAACGCGGCCAGCGCGATCACCAGGGCCCCGGCGAAGACCCAGTGCCAGTTCCAGGTGTCGGTGACGATGCCGGCCAGCGCGGGACCGATCAGCGCCGGGACGACCCAGGCCGCGGCGAACCCGGCGAACACCGGTCCGTGCAGCTCAGCGGGGAAGATCCGGGCGACCAGCACGTACAGCACCACGTCGATCGCGCCGGCGCCGAACCCCTCGATGAGCCGCCCCGCCAGGAACACCTCCATGGTCGGCGCGAGCATCACCACGGCGGTCCCCACGGCGAAGAACACCGCCGACACCCAGGCCACGATCCGTCCGCCCGCGCGGTCTGCCCAGTTGCCGGCGAGGACCATGCCGGGCACCCCGGCGGCGAGCGGGGCGGCGAAGGCGAGCGCGTACAGGGTCTCGCCGTCCAGGTCGCGGCTGATCACCGGCATGATCGTCGTCATCGCCAGGTTCTGGAACGCCGCGACGCCGACGATCGCGACCATGCCGATCGTCGCGAGGGCGTACGGCCCGCTCAGCAGGCTGGTCCGCGACGCCGTTGTGCTCACCCGATCATCGTAGGGGCGAGGGGTGACGCTCTGGCAGCGTCACCGGGCCACGCGTCAGCGCGTCAGTGCCTGCTCCAGGTCCGCCACCAGGTCGCCGGCGTCCTCGATACCCACCGACAGGCGGACCACGTTCTCCGGCACGGCCAGCTCGGTGCCCTTCACCGACGCGTGGGTCATCTCGCTCGGGTACCCGATGAGCGACTCCACACCGCCGAGCGACTCGGCCAGGGCGAACAGCTCCGTCGACTCCGCGAACCGCTTCGCCGCCTCGGCGCCGCCGGACAGCGCGACCGAGAGCATCCCGCCGAAGCCGCGCATCTGGCGTGCGGCGACGTCGTGCCCCGGGTGGTCGGGCAGGCCCGGGTAGTAGACGCGCTCGACGCCGGGCGCGACGACGAGCGCCTCGGCGACGGCCTGCGCGTTCCGCGAGTGCCGCTCCATGCGCACCGCGAGCGTCTTGATGCCGCGGGTGGTCAGGTAGGCGTCGAACGGCGACGAGATCGCGCCGGCGCCGAACTGCAGGAACTGCACCTTCGCCGCGAGCTCCTCGTCCGCCAGCACGACGGCTCCGCCGACGACGTCGGAGTGTCCGCCGAGGTACTTCGTGGTCGAGTACACGACGACGTCGGCGCCGAGCGACAGCGGCTGCTGCAGGTACGGCGACGCGAACGTGTTGTCGACGACCACCAGTGCGCCCGACTCGTGCCCGAGGGTCGCGAGCGCGGCGATGTCCGCGATCTTCATGAGCGGGTTCGTCGGCGTCTCGACCCACAGCACGGTGGTGGCCGGTGCGCCCTGCAGCGCCGCGCGGACCTGGTCGAGGTCGCTCATGTCGACGACGACGAGCTCGACGCCCCACGGCACGTGCAGCCGGCTCACCAGGCGGTGGGTGCCGCCGTACACGTCGTTGCCCATCACGACGCGGCCACCGGGGACCAGCGCGGC
>Ga0308159_1002259_pt1 | contig 22900 bp, 18 predicted proteins | sample PhyCR1_FD_201040 | JGI IMG/M metagenome (GOLD analysis project Ga0308159, IMG submission 201040) | Phyllosphere microbial communities from UC Gill Tract Community Farm, Albany, California, United States - DLSLC.R1 | ecosystem: Host-associated > Plants > Phyllosphere > Unclassified | place: USA... | reverse complement strand
GGCTGATCCGACGGAGCATAGGTATTCTGCGGCGAGTAAGGCCACAGCAGCGCGAGCAATACGACGATGACGCTGATAATTATCCAGCGACGGTGGAAATACGGCAGCGGATCCATCCAGTGAAAGTTGTCGCTGAGATGCCAGATTTTATCGAACGCCGACGGCGCATGACGCTTGCGCGCACGCGTTTGTGTAACGGCGTCTTCGCTCGTGTCGAATGCGGCGTCAGGCGCCTCTTCCTCGGCGATTTCCGTCGGGGTCGCTCTTTTTTGCAGTGGCCGTTGGATGACTGAAATCCAGGATTTCAGCATCGGTTGATAAAAACGGGTGGCCTTCCTTCTCCTGGGCGGATATTTGCCCATGACAACCTCTCTTGTTGCGGGAAATACTCATAAAATTAGCTCAAAACTCATGGCCTAAGTATAGCTGCTTAACCACTGCCAGCGATATCCCCTTCATCACTTGCCGTGCAAGGCATGGGCGGCAGCACACAGGATTTTTGGGCGCGCGCGTTCCGATGGCGTAAAATGTGTTGGAAAATTTTACCCGTCACCTCGGCGCTGTTATGCTGCGTCTTCGACTTTTTATGATTAAAGGAAATCCCATGACTACCCCTTCATTTGATAGCGTAGAAGCGCAGGCAAGCTACGGAATCGGCCTGCAGGTCGGTCAACAGCTGCAAGAATCCGGTTTACAGGGTCTTGAGCCTGACGCACTGCTTGCCGGCCTGCGCGATGCGCTGGAAGGGAATACCCCTGCTGTGCCTGTCGATGTCGTACACCGCGCACTGCGCGAAGTTCACGAGCGTGCCGATGCCGTTCGTCGTCAACGTCAAGAAGCGCTGGCCGTTGAAGGTCAGGAATTCCTGGCCGCCAACGCACAGCGTGAAGGCGTGACCAGCACCGAGTCCGGTCTGCAATTCTCCGTCATCACTCAGGGCGATGGCCCGATCCCGGGTCGTCAGGATCGCGTGCGTGTTCACTACACCGGTAAACTTATCGACGGTACCGTGTTCGACAGCTCCGTACAGCGCGGCGAGCCGGCAGAATTCCCGGTCAACGGCGTCATTGCAGGCTGGATTGAAGCCCTGACCCTGATGCCGGTTGGTTCCAAGTGGGAGTTGTATATTCCTCACAACCTGGCCTACGGCGAGCGTGGTGCAGGCGCCTCCATCCCGCCATTCAGCGCCCTGACTTTCGAAGTCGAGCTGCTGGAAATCCTCTAATCGCCCGCGTAGACACGCAGCGAGCAGAAACAGAAAAGGCGCCTTGTGCGCCTTTTTTGTTGTCGATTTTGGCTGAAAGCCTAACTTTTTGCCTGCAAATCGATCTGGTAGAGGGCAAAGCCGACGGCATCGGTGCCTTTGGCCGCCATGGGATATTGCCCCTGCGAGCTGATGAATTCGGCGGCTTTCGGGTCCGGCGAGGTTTCAAAGCGGATATCCAGCGGCTGCTTCGAGACGATGGGCGCAAGACGCCAGTTGTTGTCCGCACTCGGCGTCACTGCGCCATGCGCCCTGGTTTCGGCGCTGATATAAGCCGCCAGCACGGCGCGGTTCTCGTCAGGCGAAGCGAAGGCAATATGCTTGTCGCCGGTTCCGGCAAACTTACCGCCGTAGGCGCGGTAGTTGTTGGTCGCGACCAGGAACACGGCATCAGGGCGGATGGGCTTGCCCTGATAGGTCAGATTTTTGATGCGCTCGGCCTTGCTATCCCGCAGGTTGCATTCACCGTCAAAGCGCGCGGGCTGCGTGACATCAATCTGATAGTTTACGCCGTCGATGACGTCGAAATTATAGGTGCGAAAACCGTCCCAGTTGATTAACGACTGTGGTTTACTGTTATGAATATCAATCTGGTTATACTGACCCGCCGAGCACTCCAGCCAGTCTTTGACCTCCTTTCCCGTTACCTTCAACACCACCAGCGTATTCGGGTAAAGATAGAGATCGGCGGCATTGCGGAAGGTCAGCGGCCCTTTTTCGACTTCGACGAAGCTGGCCGGATCGTTTTTGCGCCCTCCGGCCTTGAACGGCGCGGCGGCAGAAAGCACGGGCAGGTCGGCAAGGTCAGGATCGCCCTGGATAAAGTGCTCGGTATAGGCTTTCTGCGCATTGTTCACAATCTGCACAGTCGGATCGTCCTGCACCAATGAGAGATAGCTGTACATATTGGCGGTGGATTTGCCTATCGGCTGACTGACAAACTCGCGCGTGGCGTCGTGATCCGCGGCCAGCACTTTCACCAGCGCCGGGTCTTCCGCCGCCAGCGATTTTTTGGCGGCCTTGTCATAGATAGGACGCGCTTCGGCTTTGGCGTGCGTCACTTTCCAGCTGCCGCCATCATTGTTCAGGACCAAGTCTACAATGCCGAGGTGATCGCCCCACATGCCGGGCATGACCGCCGGGATCCCATTGAGTGTGCCCTGACTAATATCGGCACCTTTTATATTGGCAAACTCGGCGCTCGGAAATACGGCGTGCGCGTGGCCAAACATAATGGCGTCGATGCCTTTAATCTGGCTGAGATAATAGACCGAGTTTTCGGCGAGCGTTTTGTAAGGCTCGGCGGAAAGACCGGAGTGGGGGATGGCGACAATAATGTCCGCACCCTGTTTACGCATTTCCGGCAGCCATTTTTTGGCGGTTTCGGTGATATCGGCAACGGTAACTTTGCCTTTAAGATTAGCTTTATCCCATACCATAATTTGCGGTGGCACAAAGCCGATATAGCCAATCTTGAGCGTCTGTGTTTTCCCGCTGCTGTCGATAACCTGATGCGGTGTGATAATAAACGGAGTGAATAGCGGCTTACCGGTTTTCTCGTCAATCACGTTGGCATTGATATAGGGAAATTTGGCACCGGCCAGCGCTTTGGCAAGATAATCCAGCCCGTAGTTGAATTCATGATTCCCCAAATTGCCGACCGTATAATCCAGTGTATTCATCGCCTTGTAAACCGGATGCACGTCACCGGTTTTCAATCCCCTGGCTGCCATATAGTCGCCAAGCGGGCTACCTTGAATGACGTCGCCATTATCGACCAGCACCGAATTCCTGACCTCTTTACGCGCGGCATTGATAAGCGTGGCCGTGCGAACCAGGCCAAACTGCTCGGTGGGTTTATCTTTGTAATAATCGAAATCCATCATGTTGCTGTGCAGATCGGTGGTTTCCATAATCCGCAGATCGACGGTGGCGGCCTGCGCCGTTCCGGTCAGGACGAGCAGGGCGATCGCAGAAAGTTTCAGGTGACGCTTAAGCATGACTTTGGCTCCGTCAAAGAGAAAAATAGGCGATAAACACGACAGGTATCTCAAAAATATTAGAAAATGTAACCTGCTGTCACCAACAATTGTGATCGCGGGCATTTTTAATCGCTGCAAACTTCATTCGGACAATGATTAAAAATCCTTTTGAAATTAATTCATTATCAGAATGGGAATACGAGATAGCTATTCCAGCCAAAAAAAACTAGGCTTTATTCATGATGATTTAAAAAATGAATTCAGATCCGAGGTGAAATTATGCTGGAACACATTTGCCAACTCGCGCGTGATGCAGGCGAGGCGATTATAAAAGTCTATGAGGGCGAACAGCCGCTGAACGCACGGCAGAAAAACGATGATTCGCCGGTGACGGCGGCAGACATCGCCGCGCATAACGTGATTAAAACCGGGTTGCAGGCGCTTGATCCCGACACGCCACTGCTCTCGGAAGAGGATCCTCCTTCGTGGGCGATTCGCCAGACCTGGACGCGCTTCTGGCTGGTGGATCCGCTCGACGGCACCAAAGAGTTCCTCAAGCGTAACGGTGAATTTACCGTCAACATTGCGCTGATTGAAAACGGGCATCCCGTGATGGGGGTGGTTTACGTGCCGGTAACGGGCGTGATGTATGCCGCGGCCGACGGCAAGGCATGGAAGGAAGAGAACGGTCAGCGCGTGGAAATCAGCGCCAAGGAAGCCCATCCGCCGCTGGTGGTGGTAAGTCGTTCGCACAGCGACGATCAGGAGTTGCAGGATTATCTGGTGCAACTGGGCGAACACCAGACCGTTACCATCGGCTCGTCGCTGAAGTTCTGCCTGGTGGCCGAGGGTGCCGCCCAGCTTTATCCGCGCTTTGGGCCAACCTCTGTCTGGGACACCGCCGCCGGTCACGCCGTCGCCAGCGCCGCAGGGGCCACGGTGACCGATTGGCAGGGGCAAACGCTCACCTATACGCCAAAAGAGTCCTTCCTGAATCCGGGCTTTCGCGTTTCGCTATTTTGAGTAACAGCGCTCAATAGCGGCAAGGTAAAAGCCTCGGCAGGGGCTTTTACTCTTTCACCAACTGATTTACGGTATCAATCACTTTGGTGACTTCCGCTGGCGTCAGCGCACCTTCTTTGGCGTATCGCACCGCACCGGACTTATCCAGCACCACAATCGCCGAACTCTTGCTTTCAAGCTGCCACGCTCGCCGTACTGCGCCGGTGTCATCCACCACTATCTGCGACCACGGAAACTCCTTTTTACCGCCCTCGATGCTGTTGCGCACAAACAGGCCGGTGCCGATGATTGCGTCATCGGTATTGATAATGGTGGTGGTCTGATAGCGGTCGCGCGGCAAGTTGTCCCTTCTTATCGCCTCAATCAGTGGTTCATTCATCTCGCGTGCGCGGGTACGGCCGGCAATGTGTTGAACAATGCGTACCTTGCCGGGAAGCTTTGCACTGTTCCAGCGGCTGTAGCTGAATTCGCCGCTGCGATAGTTGAGTTCGCCCTTGTCATCGACTCCGACAGGGGCCACGCGACTTCCGATTTCAAAATTGTGGGCTGTAACCATAAATGGAACTAATAAGCAGGCTATAATTGATAAAGACTTAACCAGCATAGATTCTCCTGTCAATTTAACTTAGGTAGGCGATGTTGTTGGCGAACGTGTTTTCTTAAACCAAGCATAGAAGGAGTTGAAGTGGTCCGTCCTGTTGGGCATCCAGTATTGTGCAGTCCTTAGCAGAAATTGGGATTTTGTCTGATGGTTGCCAAAGGTAAACTGGATAAAATATCGCGCTGTCATATTCGGTACATATTGAAGGGATATACTGCACCGCAATATGAATAAGGCGATTCAGTATCGTCAATCGGTGTAAAGGTAGTGAAATATAGGGTCAAGAACTGGCTAATCAGCCATTGAGTGCTATCTTTTAGGTCTACTCAGCGTAATCGCAGTAGAACTCGGACAATCTTTAGCACAATAGCGTCCGAGAGAGAGCAAGAAACATAAGGGAGAAAAGAGAAAGAAGATGAGGATTTTTCAACGTTATAACCCACTGATTGTGGCGAAATACGTGAAGACGTTGTTCAGAGGCCGTATCTATATTAAAGACGTCGGTGCATTTGAGTTCGACCAAGGTAAGATACTGTTGCCAACCATTCGCGACAAACGCCATTTCAGCGTGATGTCCGAGGTGAACAAGCAGATTGTTCATCTCCAGCTGGAAGCTTGATGAAAAGTATTATTCACACCCGATAAAAAAGGCCGCCTAACTATAATCAGTTAAAGAAGCGGCCTTTTTTGTGGCTGTCATTCGGCAAACGCCGTTATGCGGTTTTGCCTTCGGCAGGCAGCGGTAACAGAGGCGATACCGCCTTGTCAGTGATCCGCGTGACCAGCAGCTGGTCTATCTTGTAGCTGTCGATATCCACCACTTCAAACTTGAAGCCCGAGAATTTGACGAAATCGGTACGTTTCGGGATTTTGCGCAGCATAAACATCATGAAACCGCCGATGGTTTCATAGTTGCCGGACTGCGGGAAATCTTCGATATGCAGAACACGCATTACGTCTTCGATAGGCGTACCGCCTTCAATCAGCCATGAATTCTCGTCACGCGCCACAATCTGCTCTTCCATACCCTGTCCGACAAGATCGCCCATCAGCGTGGTCATCACATCGTTGAGGGTAATAATGCCGACCACCAGCGCATATTCGTTAAGAATAACCGCGAAGTCTTCACCCGCCGTTTTAAAGCTTTCGAGCGCTTCGGAGAGAGTCAGCGTATCTGGCACAATCAGCGCAGAACGAATTTGCAGCCCGCTGCTCAGCATCAGGCTTTGATTGCCCAGCACGCGATTCAGTAGGTCTTTCGAGTCGACATAGCCGACCACCTGATCGATTTGCCCGTCACAGACCAGGAACTTGGAATGCGGATGGGTGGAAATCTTGTTCTTGATGCTCTCTTCGCTCTCGCGCAGATCAAAATAGATGACGCTTTCGCGGGAGGTCATGGAAGAGGGCACGGTGCGCGACTCGAGTTCGAACACGTTTTCGATAAGCTCGTGCTCCTGCTTGCGCAGCACGCCCGCCAGCGCACCGGCCTCTACAACCGCATAGATGTCATCGGAGGTGATGTCGTCATTGCGCACGGTCGGCAGTTTGAACAGGCGGAAAATCACGTTGGCCAGGCCATTGAAGAACCACACCATCGGACGGCAGATGAACAGGCAGAAACGCATCGGGTTGACTATCCGAACGGCAACCACTTCGGGTGAAATCATACCGATGCGCTTCGGTGTCAGGTCAGCAAACAGAATAAACAGGCTGGTTACCAACACGAAGGAGCAAATGAAACTTATCTGATCGGCCAGTTCGGGGGAGAGAAACTTCTCGAAGAACAGCTTGAATACAGGGGAGAAAGCGGCGTCACCGACGATACCACCCAGAATGGCGACGGCGTTGAGACCAATTTGAACCACGGTGAAGAACAGTCCGGGTGTTTCTTGTAACTTGAGTACACGTGCGGCGTTGATGTTTCCTTCATCTGCCAAAAGTTTGAGTTTGATTTTGCGAGAAGCGGCCAGCGAAATCTCCGACAGGGAGAAAAATGAACTGATCGCGATTAATAAAAGAATCAGCAAGATACTGTTTAACATAATCTATCCGTTTAACACCGGCATTAAAGCCGACAGGGAAAGGTAATTCGTTTTGTATTGTCAAAAGAGAAATCACGCGTGGTGATATAAGCCAAGATAACAGCAAGAAACGTATTTACCGGGCCGCGAATGCGGCCCGCATAGTATAGCAGGGGCATCGAGGGAATCGCCACTGCTGAATCTCTAGCCGTTTTAAGACCTTTGGCCTACGCTTTATCTCAGCCCTGCAACTGAGGCGGCAGGCAGACGCCAATACCGCCCAGCCCGCAATAGCCTTCGGGATTTTTATAAAGATACTGCTGGTGATCGTCCTCGGCATAATAGAAAGGCAGCGCCTCGCTGATGTCGGTGGTCACCGTGCGCGTATCGCCCGACGCCTGCATGGCTTGCTGGAAGCGTTGCAGGCTGGCTTTTGCCGCCGCCTTCTGTGCGTCGCTGAGCACATAAATGGCAGAGCGATACTGGGTGCCGATATCGCCGCCCTGACGCATCCCCTGCGCCGGATCGTGATTTTCCCAGAAGGTTTGCAGCAGTTGCTCGTAGCTCACCGTGGCCGGGTCGAACACAACGCGTACCACTTCGGCATGGCCGGTCTGGCCGCTGCATACTTCGCGATAGGTCGGGTTGGGCGTGAATCCGCCCGCATAGCCTGCGGCAGTGCTGTAAACGCCGTCGAGTTGCCAGAACAGGCGCTCGACGCCCCAAAAACAGCCCATCGCGAAAATGGCGACCTCATGCCCCTCGGGCACATGCGTCATTGAATGACCGTTGACAGCATGAAGTGTGGCAACCGGCATCGGGGTTGTGCGTCCAGGTAACGCGTCTTCTTTGCTTATCGCCTGAGATTTATCCGAGAGTTGTACCACGTAAGACTCCACTGAGTTTATTCATCTAAGTTGTTGGTTGTATCTGGCAGGCTCTTTGCACACAATAGCATCTTATGCACATCGGACTGTTCCAGCGATTTGGATAACTATTTTAACAGGATAAATGATACATAGCAGGAGAGCTTGTGCCACGATACCGTGAACTTTGTTTGTTAGCCGTCCTGCTGGCACCCCCCTTATCGTACGCAGCCAAGGTTAGGTTGCAGTTGGAAGGATTGACCGGTGACCTTCAGAAAAACGTTCGCGTTCGCCTCTCTTCCATCGGAAGTGACGAGGTCTCTGCCGACGGACGTTTTCGCGCACGGGTCAGTGACGCCATTAAACTCGGGCTTCGCCCTCTGGGTTATTACAATCCCACCATCGATTTCGATTACGTGCAGACGCCGCCGCCCGGCCGACCTGTTCTGATCGCCAAAGTAGCGCCCGGTACGCCGGTCAAGATAGCCGGTACGCGTGTCGCAATAGAAGGGCAGGCCAAAGACGACAACGAATTCGAAGCCCTGAAGAAAACGCGCGTGCCTGCCAACGGCACCATTCTCAACCACGGCACCTATGACAGTTTCAAAAGTTCGCTAAGCGGACTTGCGCTGCGCAAAGGGTATTTCGACGCCGATATGCGCAAGAGCCAGCTGGGTGTAATAGAAGAAGAACATCAGGCGTTCTGGGACATCGATTTCGACAGCGGCCAGCGCTACCGTTTCGGCAAGGTCGATTTTCAGGGAGCGCAAATTCGCGACGACTATCTGCAAAACGTGGTGCCTTTCCATGAAGGCGACTATTACAGCTCTTCGCAGCTGGCGGAGCTAAATCGCCGTCTGGCCGCGACCGGCTGGTTCAATTCCGTGGTGGTATCGCCCGACTTCGACAACAAGACCGCCAAAGCCAGCAAAACGCTGCCGATGAATGCCGTGGTGACGCCGCGCACCCGCAATACGCTCGAACTGGGCGGCGGTTATGCAACAGACGTCGGGCCGCGTGTCAAAGCCGACTGGAAAAAACCGTGGCTCAACGATCGCGGGCACAGTCTCGAAACCTCGGTCAGTCTTTCGGCACCCGAGCAGACGCTGGATCTCAGCTACAAGATCCCGCTGCTCAAGGATCCCCTACAGCAATATTACCTGGTGCAGGGCGGTTTCAAGCGCGAAGATCTCAACGATACCAAATCCGATTCCAGCACCGCCAACGTGGCGCGCTACTGGGACAGCGACAGCGGCTGGCAGCGGTCGGTCAACCTGCGCTGGAGCCTGGATCACTTTACACAGGGTAACGTGACCAACACGACGATGCTGATTTATCCGGGCGTGACCGTCAACCGCACACGTTCGCGCGGCGGCCTGATGCCAACGTGGGGCGATTCGCAGCGCTACTCGCTCGACGTTTCCGATACCTCGTGGGGATCCGATATCGACTTCGCGGTTATTCAGGCGCAGAACGTCTGGATCCGTACGCTTGCCGACAAACACCGCTTTGTGGTGCGTGGCAATGTGGGCTGGATTGAAACCAACAATTTCGAGAAAGTCCCGCCGTCACTGCGTTTCTTCGCGGGTGGCGATCGCAGCATTCGTGGCTATAAATATAAATCCATCTCGCCGAAAGACAGCGACGACAAGCTGACCGGTGCCTCCAAGCTGGCGACCGGTTCGGTTGAATATCAGTACAATGTGACCGGAAAGTGGTGGGGCGCGGTGTTTGTCGACAGCGGCGAGGCGGTGAATGATATCGCGAAAAACGATTTCAAGACCGGCGCGGGTGTAGGTGTGCGCTGGGAGTCTCCCGTCGGACCAATCAAGCTGGACATCGCCGCACCGGTTGGCGATCAAGATGAACACGGCGTGCAATTTTATATCGGCCTGGGTCCGGAATTATGAGTTTGTTTAAAAAGATCTGCCTGGCAATACTGATTATCCTTCTGCTGCTGATAGGCGCAGTGGCGTTTCTGGTCGGGACCCAAACCGGCCTGCATCTCGTGCTTAACGGCGCGCAACGCTTTGTTCCGGGGCTGTCCATTGCCTCCGTCGACGGCGGATGGCGCAGCCTGACGCTGAAAGGCGTGGCGTACCAGATGCCGGGCGTAGACGTGAAAGCGGGCGAGTTCCATCTGTCCGTGGACTTGAGCTGCTTCAAGAATAAATCACTCTGCATCAACGCACTACGCGCGCGCGACGTCAATGTGGCGGTGAAAACCAGCGAAATGACGCCGTCGACGGCTCCTGAACCGGAATCGAGCGAGCCGCTGACCAATCTCAGCACGCCTTACCCGATTTTCCTCAAGCTGCTGACGCTTGATAACATCAATGTGGCCATCGACGATCGCAATATCTCGCTGGCGCAGTTCCGCACGGGCGTCGAGTGGCGCGATCGTGCCGTTACACTGCTGCCGACCAAGCTGTCCGGATTGCTGGTAGCGCTGCCGAAAACGCCGCAGAATCCGCTGCCGCCGGTGGTTCAGGCCGCGCAGGACAAAGCCGTGACGACGGTCAAGGAAAAGGTCACGGGCGAACCGGAAAAAGCCCCGAAACCGGCGGTGGAAGCGCCGCCGATTGGCGAAATGCTAAAGGCGCTGTTTGCCAAACCGTTGCTGCCCGCGCTGCCGGACTTCCAGCTGCCGCTGGATCTTACCGTGCAGCAGTTTAGCGGCGACAACCTGCGTCTAACCGGCGATAACGACTTGCTCATCAACCGTTTGCTGCTGAAAATTACCACCCTGAATCAGCAGGTCAAACTCGACAACCTCGAGGTTCGTTCGCCGCAGGGCAGTATCGACGGCATCGGGCAGGCCCAGCTGACCGGAAGCTGGCCGGTCGATATGACGATCAACACGACCGTCAATGTCGATCCCGTCAAAGGCGAGAAGATCAAACTCACCCTCGGCGGTGCGCTGCGTGAACAGCTGAAACTGGGCATCAATCTTTCAGGACCGGTGCGTGCGCAGTTGGCGGCGCAAACGGAGCTGGCGCAGGTTGGCCTGCCGCTTGAGCTGAACGTGCAAAGCGAGGCGCTACAGTGGCCGCTGACCGGCACGCCGCAGTATCAGGTGAAAGGACTGAACCTCAAACTGGGCGGCAAGGCGACGGACTACACGCTTTCCCTGCGTTCAAGCTTCAATGGCGAAGGCATTCCGCCCGCCTCCCTGACACTCGACGGTAAAGGCAATCTCGAACAGTTCAACCTGACGCTGATGCGCCTGGCTGCACTTCAGGGCAATACCGACCTGACCGGCGTTGTCGACTGGAGCAAGGCGGTAAGCTGGAACACGATGCTGACGATGAACGGCATTGATACGTCCCGGCAGTGGCCGGACTGGCCTGCCAAAATTCAGGGTAAAATCGCCACCCGCGGCAGTTTGTACGGCGGCACCTGGCAGGTCCAGATCCCGACGCTCGAGCTTGACGGCAACGTGAAGAAAAACCTGGTCAAGGCGCGCGGCAATCTGCGCGGCAACAGTTATGGTCAGTGGGATATTCCCCAGCTGCACCTTGAACTCGGCCGCAATAATCTGGACGTCAAAGGCAAGCTGAGCGACAAGTGGGCGCTGGACGCCAACATCGATGCCTCGCACCTCGACGGCGCGCTGCCGGGCCTCGGCGGTGTCGCGAAGGGCAAGGTTCAGCTGCGTGGCGACCTCAAGGCGCCACAGGTGCTCGCCGACCTCAATGCCAGCAATCTCAAATGGCAGGCGATGAGCGTCCGCAGTGTCAACGTCAAAGGCGATATCACCTCGACGGATCAGATTCAGGGCACGCTCGCGGTAAAAGTCCAGCAGCTGAAACAGGATGCGCTGGATATCAGCGATATCACGCTCGACGCCAAAGGCAACGAAAAGCAGCATCAGTTAACCCTGAACATCACCGGCAAGCCGGTGGGCGGGCGTCTGGCGCTGAACGGCAGTTTCGATCGCAAGACCCAGCAGTGGAAAGGCACGCTGAGCAATACGCTGTTCGATACGCCGGTAGGAGATTGGCGGTTGACGCGGCCTATCGCGCTCACCTATTTCAATACGGAACAGCGTGTGACGGTCGGCCCTCACTGCTGGCAGAACCCGAATGCCGACATCTGTGTTCCGACGACCATCGATGCCGGTGCCAGCGGACAGGCCAGCATCGTGCTCAACCGTTTTGATCTGGCCATGCTCAAGCCGTTCCTGACCGACGACACTCAGGTGTCGGGCCAGTTTAGCGGCAAGGCCAACGTCGCGTGGAAAGCGGAAGGCGGTTTGCCGCAGGCCAGTCTGGCGCTGGTGGGCAAGGGCGTAAAAGTGCAGCAGCTGGTGCAGGGCAGTCCGCTGCCGGTCGCCTTCGATACGCTGAATCTCAACGCCGCGCTGCAAAATGGTCGGGCTAACCTGAACTGGTTGATCAAGATTGCCAATAATGGCCAGCTCGACGGTAACCTCCAGATAGCCGACCCTATGGGCAGTCGCAATCTGAGCGGTAACGTCAATATCGCCCGTATCTCGATGGCGCTGCTGCAACCGGCACTGCTCGACGGCGAAAAGGCGGCAGGTATGCTCAACGCCAATCTGCGCGTCGGCGGGAATGCAAAAGCGCCGCAGGTTTATGGCCGCCTGGCTCTGTCGGACGTCGATTTCGATGCGCAGTTCATGCCGTTCGACATCACCCACGCCAACCTGAATATCAACTTCAACGGCATGTCTTCATTGCTCGCGGGTGTCATTCAAACGGCGCACGGACAGTTGGCGCTGAACGGCGATGCGGACTGGAGTCAGCCCAATAATTGGCGTGCGCGTATCGCTGCGAAGGGGGAAAAGGTCAGGGTATCGGTTCCACCGATGGTTCGGCTTGATGTCTCGCCGGATCTAGTGTTTGATGCTACACCGCAAGCATTTGCGTTGAATGGCAAGGTGGATATTCCCTGGGCGCGCATCACCGTTCAGGAGCTTCCGGAGAGTGCGGTCGGCGTTTCGTCTGATGAAGTCATGTTGAATGAACAGCGTCAGCCGATTGCGCCAGCCTCGACCTCGATACCTATCAACACCAATCTTGTGGTGAACATCGGGGATGATGTTCGACTCGATGCCTTTGGCCTGAAAGCCCGCCTCAAGGGTGCGCTGAAAGTGGCTCAGGATAAACGTGGGTTGGGATTAAACGGCCAGATAGATATCACATCCGGTCGTTTCCATGCCTACGGACAGGACTTAATCGTCAGGAAAGGTCTCTTGCTGTTCTCGGGACCGGCCGACCAGCCGCTGCTGAACTTCGAGGCGATCCGTAATCCGGAATCGACCGAGAACGATGTGGTGGCGGGTGTGCGGGTCACGGGTGAAGCGGATGCGCCGAAGCTTGAGGTTTTCTCCGACCCGACGATGTCGCAGCAGGAAGCACTGTCCTATCTGTTACGCGGACAGGGGCTGGACAGCTCGGGAGCCGACAGTAGCGCCATGACATCCATGCTTATCGGCATGGGGGTTGCACAAAGTGGCAAACTTGTGGGTAAAATCGGTGAGGCATTTGGCGTCAGTAATCTGGCGCTGGATACGCAGGGTGTGGGCGACAGCTCGCAGGTGGTTGTCAGCGGGTATGTGCTTCCCGGGTTGCAGGTTAAATACGGCGTGGGTATTTTCGACTCGCTGGCGACACTGACACTGCGTTATCGTTTGATGCCTAAATTGTATCTGGAAGCGGTGTCTGGCTTGGATCAGGCATTAGATTTGCTCTATCAGTTTGAGTTTTAACCATGCGAATAATTGTCTACGGCAGTTTACGACGCAAGCAAGGTAATAGTCACTGGATGACAAACGCTCAGTGGTTGGGTGACCACGAGCTTGACGGCTATGCCCTGTATGATCTGGGGCATTATCCGGCAGCGGTTCCCGGAGAGGGAAAGATCTACTGCGAAGTTTACCGCATCAACTCATCCATTATGGCTGAGCTTGACGAACTGAAAAGTAACACCAAGGATTATCGTCGAGAGCTAATCTCTACACCTTACGGCAGTGCCTGGATCTACCTGTATATTCGCCCGCTGGAAGGCGTGGAACGTATCGAAGGTGGCGACTGGCTCAAACGTATCCAAAAAGTAGAGAAGTGAGAATAAAGTAAAGGTCGTCCTAGTCAAAAAAAACACCGCCCGATTGGGCGGTGTTTTTATTTGCGAAAACCGTAAAGCCGAAAGACTTATTTAGCTTTTGCACGCTCGAAAGAGGACACGATTTCAGCTTTGGCCGCTTCTGCGTTATCCCAGCCTTCAACCTTGACCCATTTGCCTTTTTCCAGCGCCTTGTATTGCTCGAAGAAGTGGGTGATCTGGCCGCGCAGCAGTTCTGGCAGGTCGTTCACATCTTTGATGTGATCGTATTCTTTGCTCAGCTTGGTGTGTGGAACCGCAACAACCTTGGCGTCTTCACCGGATTCGTCGGTCATTTTCAGCACGCCAACCGGACGGCAGCGAATAACGGAACCTGGCTGCAACGGGTACGGAGTCGGGACCAGCACGTCAACCGGGTCGCCGTCCAGAGACAGGGTGTGGTTGATGTAGCCGTAGTTGCACGGATAGAACATGGCGGTTGACATGAAACGGTCAACAAAAAGTGCACCGGTATCTTTATCTACTTCATATTTGATTGGATCGGCATTGGCCGGAATTTCGATAACTACATAGATATCTTCTGGCAGGTCTTTACCAGCCGGTACATTAATTAAGCTCATTGTTGGTTTCCTTTATTGAACCAGAAATGGAGTGCCGCACATTATAGCCAACTCCATCAAGAATTCCTGCCTTTTCATCGGCACCTTTATCTGAAAAACGTTTATCTAAAAGCAAAACGGGGCGGCTTGAGGCCACCCCGTTATTAGGGTACTTGAAGTAACTTAGCAAACAGCCTGAGTAGGGTTTTTATTCGTCAGGATACTGTTTGATAAAGCGTTCTGCATCTTCGACCATGTCGCAGTTACCTACGAAGAACGGCGCGCGTTCGTGCAGCTTTTGCGGAACGATATCCAGAATGCGTGTTTTACCGTCGCTGGCTTTACCCCCGGCCTGCTCTGCGAGGAAAGCCATCGGATTGCATTCATACAGCAGACGTAGCTTGCCTTCAGGATGGCTCGCGGTGCTTGGATAAATGTAGATCCCGCCTTTCAGCAGATTGCGGTGGAAGTCGGCGGCGAGAGATCCGATGTAGCGCGAGGTGTAGGGACGGCCGGACTCTTCATCCTGTTCCTGACAGTATTTGATGTACTTTTTAACGCCTTTCGGGAATTTGATGTAGTTCCCTTCGTTGATGGAGTACATGTAGCCTTTTGGCGGGAACATCACTTTCTCGTGGGAAAGACAGAAAACGCCGAGCGACGGGTCATAGGTAAAAGCGTGAACGCCGGCACCCGTGGTGTAAACCAGCATGGTCGAGGAACCATACACGACGTAACCGGCTGCAACCTGCTGGCTGCCTGGTTGCAGGAAGTCTGCTTCCGTAACGGGCTGACCCAGTGGCGAAGTACGACGATAAATCGAGAAGATGGTGCCGACAGAAACGTTGACGTCGATGTTTGACGAGCCGTCCAGCGGGTCCATCAGAATGACATATTTGGCATTGTTGGCGCGTTCACCGTCGAAGATAACAATTTCGTCTTCTTCTTCGGAGGCGATACCGGCGATTTCACCGCGCGCTTTCATCGCTGCCTTAAGTTTTTCGTTTGCGTACAGGTCGAGTTTCATCTGAACTTCGCCCTGAATATTCTCAACGCCGCTGGTTCCGAGTATATCTACCAGACCTGCTTTATTGATATCCCTATGAATAATCTTAGCACCAAGCTTTATTGCAGACAGCAGTGCAGTAAGTTCGCCTGTGGCATGTGGAAAATCGTGCTGCTTTTCAACAATAAATTCGCCTAACGTTTTCATGATACGTTCCCTGAATCTTAGGATGAGTAATCGATTTATAATAAATCATTTACAGAAGCGAAAGCAGTTTAGCCCAAATATATGGACGGATCATAGGCAAATCCATTTCTTCTGGAGGATTCTGAGCGTTAGAATAGCCGCTGACTACAGAGCAATAATGGAAAATTTATGCGCATTCATATTCTTGGGATTTGCGGCACCTTTATGGGCGGACTGGCTATGCTGGCGCGCGCTCAGGGACATCAGGTGACCGGATCGGACGATAACGTTTATCCGCCGATGAGTACATTGCTTGAAAATCAGGGCATTGAGCTGATTCAGGGCTACTCTCCGACTCAGCTGGATCCCAAGCCTGATCTGGTGATTATCGGGAATGCGATGACGCGCGGGAATCCCTGCGTCGAAGCGGTGCTGGAGCAGGGCATTCCCTACGTGTCCGGCCCGCAGTGGCTGCATGACCATGTATTGCCGGGGCGCTGGGTCATCGCCGTTGCCGGTACGCACGGTAAAACCACCACGGCGGGGATGGTCACCTGGATCCTCGAAGCCTGCGGCTACCAGCCTGGCTATGTGATAGGCGGTGTGCCGGGCAACTTCGACGTGTCTGCACGTCTGGGGAACAGCCCGTTCATGGTTATCGAGGCGGACGAGTACGACTGCGCCTTCTTCGACAAGCGCTCCAAATTTGTTCATTACAGCCCACGCACGCTGGTGCTCAACAATCTCGAATTCGACCACGCCGATATCTTCGACGATTTGAAGGCCATCCAGAAGCAGTTCCATCATCTGGTGCGACTGGTGCCGGGTCAGGGCAAGATTATTCTTCCCGAACACGACACGCCGCTGAAACAGGTCATGGCGATGGGATGCTGGAGCGAGCAGGAGTACGCCGGTGACGGCTGCACCTGGAATGCCAAAAAGACCTCGCCGGATGCCAGCAAATTCCAGGTCTATCTCAATGGCGAAGTCGCGGGCGAGGTGTCATGGTCGCTGGTGGGCGAGCACAACATGCATAACGCGCTGATGGCCGTTGCCGCCGCACGTCATGTGGGCGTTACGCCTGCGGATGCCTGTCAGGCGCTGGGTACCTTTATCAACGCCCGTCGTCGTCTCGAACTGCGTGGCGAAGCGCATGGCGTGAAAGTGTATGACGATTTCGCACACCACCCGACGGCGATTCTCGCCACGCTGGCGGCGCTGCGCAGCAAGGTGGGCGGCACCGCACGTATTATTGCCGTACTCGAGCCGCGCTCGAACACCATGAAGCTCGGCAAAACCAAAAACGAGCTGGCGCCTGCGCTGGGTCGCGCCGACGAAGTGTTCCTGCTGCAACCGCAGAACATTCCGTGGCAGGTGGCTGAAGTCGCCGAGCGCTGTATTCAGCCTGCTCACTGGCATGCCGATGTGGATGCGCTGGTCGACATGATTGTCAAGACCGCCTTGCCGGGCGATCACATTCTGGTGATGAGCAACGGCGGGTTTGGCGGCATTCATGGCAAGCTGCTGGCGGCTCTTGACAAGAAAGCGCAGAAACTCGCCCAGCAGTAAGCGGCTACCCAAAAAAAAAGCCCTCGCAGAGCGAGGGCAAAAGGGTGTCGTCGGACAGGACGACGAGGGTTCGTTATAATTCGTTTTACAAGAGCAGGGCGGGATCCTTGCTCTTATTTATAGATCTGAGCCGTAGCATGGTAGTTACCGTCGTTGCGTGCTTCAATGACGCGGTAAGAAGATGCCCCTTCGCTGTCTGCCTTCTGCGACAGCTGCTGACGAATATCCGTTGGCACGCCATTGATACCACTCACAGTGATTGTGCCCATAGGTTGCAGGTTCTGCGCCTGCTGGTCAGTAATGAGCTGCGCGGCCGAAGCGCCGAAAGAGACGGCAGTCATCAGACCTAATGCGGCAAAAGCTGTGGTGATTTTCATGATAGTTTCCTTAATTTACCTGTGCGCAGGCTGCCCGCTTTTGTTGAAGTCGGTGCAAGTATCAGCGCAGATTAATTTTTGGATTTATCAGGTCAGAAAACTTCATTCTGCATTAACGGCGTCGCATTACCCGGGGAATCACAGGCTGGCGAACAAATGCACGGTTTTCGCGGCGATAAATCCGTTTTATCGGCGGCTTTTGAATGGGTATTCAAAATTCGTCCTTTCAATGGCAACTTGACGAGAACGTCGTGATCAACATTTTCATCAATGCGTCATTACGAGAGTAATTATACATCTAATAACTTGGCATATTAATAGTATGCTAAGTAATTATTAACGCCCTTTTTGCTTTTTTAATAACCGCAAAGCATAAAAAAAGTCGTTTTATTGCGCGTTTTTTGTTTAATTTAAGTTAAATCAAAGAATTGAGAAGAATGAACTTTCTGTGCGGAATCTCGCAGGGGATTATGCTGGGGTAAGACGGTTTTAACAGATATCCGGGAGGCAGAGAGGGGGAAAGCCGGTCGGTAAGTGAAACCTACCGACCCGATAACGAACTAAAGCTCTTGTTCGAACAAGCTGAGTATCGCGTCGTACAGCTGTTTTACGGTAAACTTGCGCGCAGGCGTAATAAAGATGGTGTCATCACCGGCGATGGTCCCGAGAATACCTTCCGATTTGCCGAGCGAGTCGAGCAGGCGCGCAATCAGTTGGGCAGCGCCCGGACTGGTGCGGATTACCACTACGGCGTCGTTGTAGTCGATATCCAATACCAGATTTTTCAAGGGGCTTGTCGTGGTTGGCACGCCAATTTCCGCGGGAAGACAGTAGACCATTTCCATCTTGGCATTGCGGGTTCTGACGGCACCGAACTTGGTCAGCATGCGTGAAACTTTAGACTGATTGATGTTTTCGAAACCATCATCTTGCAGTGCGACTACGATTTCACCCTGAGAGCTAAACTTCTCTTCTTTCAAGAGCGCCTTGAAAGCTTTGATTAAATCTTCCTGTTTGGCAGGATTACGCATGTTGCACCCATAGGTTCATGATGATAGTGGCGTTGATTATGCATAAATTTGAATTTTTATGCAATAAAACATCGAGTGAAGGTCAAGAAAGACACAGAGACGGCGTTTTTTAGAGGCTCCGCTGTGTGGAGAGAACAAAAAAATAAAACCTTTTATACGAATTGTTAGTTTAATAATTAAAACAAACCTCTTTGCATATTAAATAATTTTGATTTTTTAATCGCTCAGGTACTTTTCCTTTTCCACCCCCTTCTCCGTTATAAATAATTCATCATGCTGATGATTTTTTATCCTTATGATAAAGAATAGTAATTTAATTCCCGCCTCTAAATTCGGAATTTAAATTCTGCGCCAGCTCGCAATATATAAAATGGTCGTTTGTCTTTAATACGGCCATTTACTAAGGTTATTAGGTTAACAGTTATTAAGTGAATGAAAGCATGATGTTTTTTCAACGTCATTTAAAAAGGAGTACAGGATGAAAGTTGCAGTCCTTGGCGCTGCTGGCGGAATAGGCCAGGCCCTCGCTTTACTACTCAAGACTCAATTGCCGTCTGGCTCTGACCTCTCCCTCTATGATATTGCCCCTGTCACGCCGGGCGTAGCGGTAGACCTCAGCCATATCCCCACCGCCGTAAAGATTAAAGGATTCAGTGGTGAAGATGCCCGACCCGCGCTTCAAGGGGCAAACGTTGTGCTTATCTCTGCGGGGGTAGCCCGTAAACCCGGCATGGATCGTTCAGACCTCTTTAAAGTCAATGCGGGCATTATCCGCAATCTGATGCAACAGGTTGCGGAAACCTGTCCACAGGCCTGCATCGGTATTATTACCAATCCCGTCAACACGACGGTCGCCATTGCCGCCGAAGTCCTGAAGAAGGCCGGTGTGTACGACAAGCGAAAACTGTTTGGCGTGACAACACTTGATACGCTGCGCGCCAATACCTTTGTGGCTGAAATGAAAGGCAAACTGCCGCAAGAGGTGGAGGTTTCCGTCATCGGCGGTCACTCCGGGCTGACCATCTTGCCGCTGCTGTCTCAAGTCAACGATGTCAGTTTTACGGATGACGAGGTGAAAGACCTGACTCGTCGCATTCAAAATGCCGGAACCGAAGTCGTCGAGGCGAAAGCCGGTGGCGGTTCGGCAACGCTCTCTATGGGGCAGGCGGCGGCGCGGCTGGGGCTTTCACTTGTTGCAGCCATGCAGGGCAAAAGCGAGGTCGTCGAATGTTCGTATGTCGAAGGCGACGGAGAATATGCCCGTTTCTTTGCACAACCGGTTGTGCTCGGAAAAGAGGGGATAGACGAATATAAACCAATAGGGAGTTTGAGCCAGTTCGAGCAGCAGGCGCTGGATTCCATGCTCGCCGAGTTACGCAAAGATATCGAGTTGGGAGAACAGTTCGTGAATGCTCCCTCTCCGACCACCGCGGCAACGTGAAGGCAGACAGAAGCCGGTAACAGGTAACCTATTCCTGATAACCCGCCGGGTCGTACTCCGGCGGTTTGTTATGTCCAAATTTCGGTGAAACGCCGTTTCTACATACTCTTCTCCTCGGCAGCGGGCACCCTGGGTTTCAATATCGAGGTTGCACGCATCCTTCTCTCAAGCAGTTCATCCGTATCAGGATCAAAATAGCGGCTCGGCCAGATAACGGATGGGTGAACCTGTAGCGCATTGGCGATAATCCATTCTCCTTTTGGCCATGGGCGGGAAAGCGCATTGGCGAGCGTTGAAGAGCTTAGCCCGGCAGAACGTGACAGGGCGGCCAGCGTAGTCCGCTGTTTATGCAGTGATGCAATAATATCGGCATGATGCCAATCTTCTTTCCGTAAAAGCATTGTGGCTTCCTTATTTAATGAGCAGGCAGGTGAAATATATAGAGGGTGACTTTCTCCCTTCTCGATTGGGAAACATATAAAAGCAAATTTATGCACTTTGTTCAAACACGTTTCCCAAAAGATATTATTATTTTTCATCATGAGGGGTTGGGCTTATTCAAACCAGTAAGCAATCAATCTCATTGAGATAACTAGCTGTAATTGTTATTTTTAACCGTTATTCGTTAAAGCAAAGAAAACTTTTTTTAGCGGGGTAGGTGATTTTTCGGAATGGTTGGTTATTATTAAAAGATCGTCATTGCTGCCTGTTTTCTGAAAATCCCAAGGGCGAATGAATTGATGTAATCTGTTATCCTGATGAATTAATTGTATTTTTATTGGATGATGATGATTGCTCTTCATTTTAACTTACCGTTGAGGGTTAAATTGCCGAGTTAGTTTTATTTTTCTCCATCAAAATATTTCATCATAAAAAGGAATAGCGTGAGGTAAATAAATTTATTGCTGCAAATTTTAATGGCCTAATGGTATAACTTAAAGGTTCAACTAAAAGAGATATTCCGGTTTTTTCGGGCGGTGTCCTATCGTGAAGGTAACGACCAAACCCTGTTGTCAATAATAATCCGGGTAACGGCAATTCTTCCGGTAGCATTAATCATAATGATATATACACATCAAATAGAGAGTGTACTTATGAATCGTGAGTGGTTTTCAGCTAAAGAACTAACAAGTTTTACTGGATTGCCTTCTTCACCCCAGGGCATACACAGTATGGCGCGACGTCAGGGTTGGGTTAGGCGAAGAAGGTTGGGAGTACAGGGAAGAGGGGTTGAATATCATAGAGATAGCTTGCCAGTTAACACGGGGTCAACGCTTAAGTTGCAGGAGCAGTCCGCGGAATATCTCTTTTCACATCTTCAGGATCCACTCGTTATTTGGATTGAAAGTTATAAGCAACTTCATGAGGAAGAGAGAAATAGGATGGTCACGTTCATTATGCGGGAAGGGATTCTGGAAATCATAAATAGGCTGAATAAAATAGATAACAATATTTGTTAAATAAATGAATTCCAGTTTATCTTCTCTATTAATTAACTGTTGATGTAAATTCGACCTCTTATGTGTTACCTGTATTGGGCTGGGCGCTTTTAAAATAATCTCTGTTAATTTCAAGATTTAAAATAATAAAAGGAATGCCATGAAAAAGGAATGGTTTGCAGCCAAGGAACTTGCAGGGGTAAATGGTTTACCTAAAACGACACAGGGTATCCACGGAATGGCCAGAAGGCAGAAATGGGAGACGCGCCGTCGTCGTGGCGTGCAGGGTAAGGCGGTGGAATATCACATCGGCAGTTTACCGAAACCGATGAAACCCGCGCTGATCATTCAGGAAAAATCTGCCGAATATTTGTCTTCGAGCTGTCATGATCCTTTACTCATCTGGATCGAAAGCTATAAGCAGCTAAACGAACGGGAACGCGGACAAATCGTGTCCTTCATCGTGAGAGAGGGCATGCTGGCGGTTATCAAGAGGCTCGGAGCAAACAGGGAAGAGGCGCAGCAGAAAAGCGTCAGCCCGGAAGAAGAACAGGAAGACCGCGAACGTGCAAGGCCGCCGGAAGAGCGCGGGCCTTGCAGTTCATTCGACGTTTAACGGGTTCACGTCGGAGGCAGACTCTAGAAATCGCGTTTGACGGCGAGATGGGCAAGCCCTTCAAGCGCACGACGGTGAGAGGATTCTGGCAGCGCCTGAAGGGCCGCGATGGCTTTATCGGCCTCTTCCTCGGCACGCTGGCGTGTGTAGTCGAGCGAGCCGCACTGATGCATGGCTTGCAGCACGGGTTCAAGCAGATGCCTGCCGTTGCCCTGCTCGATGGCCTGGCGAATCATGCTGGCCTGCTCGACGTTGCCGTGCTTCATGGCATGAAGCAGCGGAAGCGTGGGTTTGCCTTCGTCCAGATCGTCGCCGGTGTTTTTACCCAGCGTTTCACCGTCGGCGTCGTAGTCGAGCAAATCGTCAATCAGCTGGAATGCGGTACCGAGATAGCGCCCGTAGTCCTGCAAGGCACGTACCTGAGCATCCGTTCCGCCTGCAAGCATGGCTGACGCCTGTGCCGCCGCTTCGAAAAGACGCGCCGTTTTGCTGTAGATAACCTGCATGTAGCTTTCTTCGGTGATGTCGGGGTCGTTGCAGTTCATCAATTGCAGCACTTCGCCTTCGGCAATGACGTTAACGGCTTTCGACATCAGTGCCAGCACGGGCAGCGACTCGAGGTCGGTCATCATCTGGAAGGCGCGGGTATAGATAAAATCGCCTACCAGCACGCTCGCCGCGTTGCCGAAAGCCGCATTGGCCGTCGCCTTGCCGCGGCGCATGTTGGATTCATCGACCACGTCGTCGTGCAACAGCGTTGCAGTATGAATAAACTCTATCAGCGCAGCG
>Ga0308159_1002258_pt1 | contig 22904 bp, 20 predicted proteins | sample PhyCR1_FD_201040 | JGI IMG/M metagenome (GOLD analysis project Ga0308159, IMG submission 201040) | Phyllosphere microbial communities from UC Gill Tract Community Farm, Albany, California, United States - DLSLC.R1 | ecosystem: Host-associated > Plants > Phyllosphere > Unclassified | place: USA... | reverse complement strand
AAATTTTTCATCATAGAAATTTTCATCCAAACCCACCCAGGTTTCGTAAAACATCTGGTTAAATTCAGCATTTAGGTTCCTTGTAAATTTATAGCCATGATCGATCTTATCAAGCTTATTCCCTTCTAAAGTATATTTATTGATCACGCCTCTGGAAAGCACAAAAAACTTATCTCCGGCTTGAACCATTGAATAATCACCCCCATCTGCAACTTTTTCCGTTTTATTCGCTTCAAAAGGTTCAATAGTTGTTCTGTAAATACCAGGTGCGCCACCCTCATGATTCGATGAATAAAAAACGTAGGTTTTATCGCCCTTAGCATAAGCATCTGTACCAAACTGACCTCCAAAAGCAGGACCAACCAGTTCAATTCTGTCCAAAATATCTTGCGTATTGATGGTAATCACAGCCGCGGGTTTAGGCGTTGGCTTTACTTCAGTTTTCTTTTTAGCGGTATCTACCTTTCCTTTTTTGGTTTTCGTTTCAACAATTGCTGGCTTAACCTCGGCAGGTTTGGTTTCCTTAAATAAATCATCAAATTTATCCGAACGGTAAGGCTCATCGTAATTGTTCAAAGCCATTCGGTAAATGTGCGCATTCGACATTCCTGTTGGATAAGAGGGTTTTGTGCGGGCACTGGTGAAGAAAATGTATTTGCCATCTGGCGACCATGACGGGCCGGTTTCTGTTACGCCAGTATTGGTGAGGTTGATTGTCTTATTGTTTTTTAAGTGATGAACTACGATATCCTGCTCAAAATTTCGATAGACGGTAAATAAAACATATTCATCATTTGGAGAAAAACTTGGCGCTGAATTTTGAAAAGCCCAAAACTCATCGGTTACAAGGGTTTTGCTATCAAAAGTTTTCAAGTCCATTAACCTCAACTCGTTTCTCCCACTTAAGTAAACCGCCATCGTTTTGGCTTTATTTAGGGTGATATCTCTATTGTTCGCTTTATCTTTTGTAAGTTGTTTAATCGTCCCTTTTCCATCGCCGGTAATGGTAAACCAGTTTTGAAAACCATTTGCTGTTTGACTAAAAAGAATAGTTTTATTATCAGCAAGCCACTTACATTCCATAGCCCTTTCGCCGCTATTGGTAATTTTCCTAACGAACTTGCCATCAACATCACTTACAAAAACTTCACCGCGAGAAATAAAGGCGATTTTTTTTCCATCTGTTGAGGCATCAAAAGCAGAAATGTTTGCCCGCACATCATATTCTTGCTCTTTACTCAATACCTGATTTCTTGATGTACTGATGCTTACTTTTTCTGTTTTCTTAGCAGCAACATCATAGGTGTAGAGCTGATAATCTTTCTCAAAGACTACAATCGTTCCGTTTGCAGCAACAAATGGACGCTTAATAGAAGTTTCGAATTTTGTTAAGCCTGTTTTCTGTCCGCCAATAAAGGTGTAAAGATTATATTCTTCATTACCTTCATCAGATACGAAAAATACGTTGCCTGTCCGATCAACGCTGGTCCAAAAATCTTTTCCGATGTAATCGGTATAGCGCTTATAAGTTTTGGTTTTAGGATTGTAAGATTGAATATCAGGATTGTAAGCGCCTTTATAATGCTTGCGGTTAGGAAATCGCATACTTTCCCAGGTATCATTAAAAAACAATTCTCCCGTAGGCGACTCTGCAATATGGTGCGTAGTATTGAAATAGTTATTGAATAAACGTGTTGCCGTACCGCCATTAATACCAACCTTATAGCTGGAAAAAGAATTGTATCTACCTGAAGTGAAGTAGATTGTTTTTGAATCCCAACTCCAGTTATCCACTTCATCAGATGCATCATTAAAGGTAATTTGTTTAATCTCGCCCCCATTTATTGGCATCAAATAAACATCATTATTTCCAAATTGGTTGGAAGAAAATGCCAGCCATTTCCCATCAGGAGAAACTTTTGGATTGATCTCCTCTCCTTGCATGGCTGTAATCCGGTCGGCAACCCCACCTTTTACCGGCACTTTCCAAATGTCGCCATCATAACTGAATACTATGGTTTGCGCATCGGGCGTTAAAGCTGGATAAGATGCAAAATACGTTTGATTTTGAGCAAATGAATGACAAGGCAACAAAAACGCCATTGCTGTGAGCGATTTTAATAGGGATTTGATCATGATTTTGTTAGTTTGGCTTTGGTTGGATGAAATTACACAACAGATTTTACATTCGTAAACAATAAAATGTATTTTTGATTGATTTGAAAGTTGTACACCTAAATACTTATGACGGGAATGGCGGAGCTGGCAGAGCCTGTTTACGCTTAAGCGATGCACTAAAAGCCAGCGGAATTGATTCAAAGGTTTTGGTTTACTATAAGTTTGGGCAGAATCCAAAAATTGATACCTTCAGCAAAACACCGATTCAGAAAGCGATGGCCGTTTATAACATCTTATCAGAGAGATATTATGCAAAATGGTTAAGTAAATCGGTTAAAACCCCTTTTAGTTTGCAGTGGTTTGGTAAATCTATTAAAAACCATCCTGATGTTAAAAATGCAGATATTATTCATTTGCATTGGATAAACCACGGTTTTCTTACGCCTAAGTTTTTAGCAGAGCTTGATGAATTGGAAAAACCAATCGTTTGGACTTTTCACGACAGCAATGCTTTTACAGGCGGTTGCCATGTAAGGTATGGCTGTGAAAATTTTCATCAGCAATGCGGAAACTGCCCTATTTTGAAGATAAGTGGCGATAATGATATCTCTCATAAAACCTGGTTGCGCAAACAGAAAGCTTACGGCGAATTAAACTTCCATATTATAGCGCCCAGCAACTGGATGGCAAAATCTGTAAAGTTTAGCAGCTTGTTGGGTACCCGGAAAACTTCAGTGATACCGAACACCATCGAAACGAATGTGTTCAAGCCTTATGTAAAATCGGAGGCAAAAAAAATATTGAAAATTAACCCTGATAAATTTGTATTAATGAGTGGTTTTATGCCCTCAAAAAACGACAAACATAAAGGAACGCCTTATTTAATCGAGGCGCTCGAAATTTTATCCCGGCGCACAGGCATTCAAAAATCAAATATCGAACTTGTTATTTTTGGAAATAAGGAGAACGCAGAAATGCCTGAGTTCCCATTCAAAACGACTTTCCTTGGCACCATTAATAAAGATGATCATTTGGCCAAATGTTATTCAGCCGCTGATGCTTTCATCACGCCATCTTTGGAAGATAATTTACCCAATACGGTGATGGAAAGTTTGGCCTGTGCCACGCCAGTAATCGCTTTTACTACAGGCGGCATCCCAGATATGGTAAAGCACATGCAAAACGGATACCTGGCCGAATATGAAAATGCAGAAGATTTAGCCAATGGCATCGAGTGGTTGTATCATCGCCCAAATAAAGAAGAGATACAAAAGGCTGCAAGGTTAAGCATATTATCTGATTTCTCTGAAGAGGTAATTGCAGCTGAACACATTCACTTGTATGAAACCCTGATCAATTTACAGCCGAAATAATATGGAACTCGCTGAAAGCCATCTTGATAATATTAAGGCCTTGAAATCGGCAATTCTGCAGAGTCGTTACAGGGCAGCGGCTCTTGTTAATAAAGAACTTCTATCCCTTTATTTTGCGGTAGGTAAATTTATTTCCCAAAAAATTGAAGAGGAAAAATGGGGTGCAAAAGTTATCGAAAATCTATCAGCTGATTTACAAGTTGAGTTGCCAGGTTTAAAAGGTTTTTCCGCAACCAACATGAAACGAATGAGACTCTTTTTTGAGTCGTGGCAAGAACAAACTGTAATTAGACCGACAGTGTCGGCCAAATTACAAATTATTGATTTAGAGGAGATTAAATTTAGACCAACAGTGTCGGCCCAATTAGAAAAATCATTTTTTGGGCTAAGTTTTTCACACCATTTAGAAATCATACAAGGCACTCAAAAAATAGAGGAGAGAATCTTTTATATTCAAAAAACAGCCTCAGAATTTTGGAGTCTAAGCACATTGAAAAATCATTTAAACAACCAAACTTTTCAAAAAACTGGCAGCTTACCCAATAATTTCTTAAAAACAATTACCAATGATGAAGCTAGGCAAAAAGCCTTGCAATCATTTAAAGATGAGTACCTATTAGATTTCATTAATATCGAAGATAATGATGAGAAAGATGAACGGGTTTTAGAAAGCGAAATCGTTCAAAATATCAAGAAATTCTTAATGTCATTGGGATCAGACTTTGCTTTTATTGGCAATCAATATCGGTTAATTATAGAAGATGAAGAATACTTTTTAGACCTTCTATTTTTTAATCGGCGTTTACAATGTTTGGTGGTTTTTGAGCTGAAAACCGGCAAATTTAAGCCAGAATATATGGGCAAAATGAATTTTTATTTATCAGCTTTAGATGAATATGTAAAGCAACCTCACGAACAACCATCAATTGGACTTATTCTCTGTAAAGAAAAGAAAAATAAGATTGTAGAGTTTTCTTTTAGAGATTTTAATAAGGCAATGGGTGTTTCTACCTATAAAACCAGTCATGTTTTACCGGCAGCATACAAAGGCGTTTTGCCAGATGTTGAAACCCTTAAAAAATTAATGGACTAACAATGCCAAAACTAACTGTCATCACCATCGTATACAATAATGTCCGGGATATTGAGCGAACAATCAACTCTGTGCTTAATCAAACCTATACACAAATAGAATACATTATTATCGATGGTAAATCTACAGACGGCACATTAGCAATTATTGAAAAATACAAAAGCAATATTTCCAAAATCGTTTCGGAACCTGACAAAGGGATTTATGATGCGATGAATAAAGGACTGGCCTTGGCTACAGGAGATTATGTTTTGTTTATGAATTCGGGCGATGAAATATATGATGAGCAAACTGTAGAGGATGTTTTTGCTTCGGCCATAGGTGCTGATATTTATTATGGTGAAACGGAAATGTATAATGATAATTGGGAAAGCCTGGGACGACGAAGGCATGAGGCACCGGAAAAATTCGACTGGACGAGCTTTAAATATGGAATGAACATCAGCCATCAGGCTATTTATATTCGCCGGAACATTATAGCCCCCTATGATTTAGCTTACAAATACAGTTCAGATATCGATTGGATTATTAAGGCTGCCAAAAAAGCTTCAAGCATTGTGAATGTTCATCGCTATGTGGCCAAATATTTGGTTGGCGGAATGAGTAAGAAGAAACACCGTGAAAGCTTGAAAGAGCGGTTTAAGATCTTCACCAAATATTATGGGTTAATCCCAAATATTTTTAATCACTTGATTATTGCAGGTAATTTGGCTTTTTATTTTCTTAAGCATAGAAGAACGAATGATTAGCATATGAATGAAGAACTTAAAGAGCTCCTCAATTATTATGAAGAGGAAAAAGCATTACTAGATTCATTAATTAAGGAAGATCTTATTGATTATGATTATAAGTCTGCTGGGTTACATTCTAAGGTTCTTTTTAAAATCGAAAATCAAACAAGATTACTAAAATCATTAATAGACCCACTGGCGGATGAAAAAAAGAGACTAAGTAGTCAAATCGAATTTTTCTTAACACAAGCCGATCTAAGTGAATCTAATGACTATAGGATATTTATGCTTGCACAAATTGATAAAAAACTCGACAAGTTACATAAACACAAACCTAAATATTTTAATGATGGACAAGAATTTGACGATGTCATTTTCGACCTGGTTGAAAAACGGGTCAAAGGTTTCACTTTCCGCTTAAAAGAATCGGCAAATCTCTATTTGGATTTCTCTATTAAAAATAGTTATTTAAGGATAAAGTTAACTCCATTTTCGAAGCTTCGTGATTATCTTAGCGTAGATAAATCAGAGATTGTCAATTTAAAGCAGATTGGATTCAGGAAAAATAAATCTAAGAAATACCTTCGGTACAAATATCCTTTAGTGCAATTTAAAGATTCGATTTTTATAAAAACAATCGTTAGCCGAGTTATTTATGAAGTATTTTTCTATCACGATTTGGATGCCGTAACAACCTTAGAAATTAAAGGTTAATCATAAATTCAAAAAACAAAAATTCCCATAAAGCTGTATTTAATACATCACCTATTAAAAACAGAAAGATTATGGGACAATTAAGTAACCGCACAATAGCTGTACTTTCAGAAAGCGGATTTGAAGAAGTTGAATTAACCGAGCCAGTAAAAAGGTTAAAAGAAGAGGGGGCAACCGTTCACATCATCTCCTCTAAAAGTGGAAAAATTAAAGCATGGGATCAGGATCACTGGTCGATAGAAGTCGATGTAGATAAGACGATCTCGGAGGCAAATGCTGATGATTACAATGGCCTGCTTTTACCAGGTGGTGTAATTAATCCAGATGAATTGCGTGTAAATGAAGATGCAATTGCTTTCGTGAAATCATTTTTTGCAGCTGGAAAACCTGTTGCAGCCATCTGCCATGGTCCACAAACATTAATTAATGCTGATGTTGTGGAAGGCAGAAAATTAACATCAGTTAAAAATATTTCGCAGGATTTAATAAACGCTGGAGCACTTTGGAGCGACGAGGAAGTGGTTGTAGACCAAGGTTTGGTAACCAGTAGAACCCCGAAAGATTTGCCTGCATTCAACGATAAAATTGTAGAGGAATTTGCCGAAGGCGTACACGAAGGGCAACACGCCTAAATGTTTTGGACGCTCTTTCTAGATTCACTCAAAAAACGGTTGGCAATTTGTCAACCGTTTTATTTATAACTTAACCTGCCGGATGATATTTTTGATATTCAATTCAATAATATCCGTCATGTTTTTGCACATCAAATAATTCGTGTCCTTAAAATATTCGCTCATGCTTTGTTTCAAAATGGCAATATTTTCTGGCGTAGTTAACTCTTCCTTGTTCGAAACATCACGCAAATCGGTTAACCGGTGACGCTCACTGCGTACGCGGTGTACAATGGAAGAACGTTCTTCCTGCTGATATTGAAGTACGGTTTTTTCGGTCAGCTGCTCCATACTCATTTTAACATAAGGCAAATTTTCCTTAAAAAACTGCGGCAGGTAAACCTTCAGATTTCCTTCGTAAAATTGCTGGTCAAAGTCGATTGCCCGAATGCGAAATTGAATATCATCGAAATCAGGTGTAATTTGAACTACAAAATTGTACGCCCGCATATCGCCCAGCAGCATAATTAAACAACGCTCATTAAATTTTACAAATTCTTTTGCAATTCGCGTCGGATTGAATTCCGGGGTATATAATTGTCCTTTGGTAAAAACATCACCGGGGATGCCTGCAATGTGCTCCTCTACCAGAGTATCGCCATCAACTAAATAATTCACCTGGTTTGGAGAAAGAATTTCCTCCATTTCAAGACCATAAATTCGCGAAGCATCTGCTTTTTTAATATAAAAATAATCGTAAACGTCATTTAAGCGATTAACGATCCTGATCCGGAAAGGATGTGTGTTGCCAAAAGTGCAGTACTCAATCTTATCAATGTATTTATGTTCAACGATACGAAGATTTCCAGAAGCTTTGAGGTTGGCATATATCTCTTTTAAACCGTTATGCAAGGTTTCGATAAGATCTTGAGCATAAATCGGTCCCTCCCAAAGGGAGTCTTTACCAAATTTATCCATTAACGGAAAAGCCTCATTAAACTGCATCAAATCATTGTAGCCAATAGGCAATTTAGCTTCACGCTGATAAGTACGAAGGTACTTTTGCAATGCATCCGTAACCGGAAAAATCGGTTTCTTTTTCAGGATTTTTACGTCTTCGTTTTCCATTGAAAAGCAATGTAGGATTTTAAAATTAAACGCAAAGAATTTAAAGCATGCGCAGATAACGCAGAGCTAGATGCAAACCTCGTGTTTCTTTGCGAATAACATTGTACCCTTTGCGGTTAAATAATTCTAAGGGTAACTGAAAGTCAATCCGGCTAAATACCTGCTTATTTTCCGATATGGATGATCGCCAGCACCACCCGCAGCAAACTGAACAATAATGGTATTCGTTTTAGGATCGATATAAAGTCGCTGCCCCAACATCCCTTCAGCAGCATAATCTCCATTTTCGCCCGTTTGCGGAACCCACCACAAATAATGATGAGCAGATTTCTGCCAGCCTTTTGCCGATGCCGGTTGCTCAGCGCCTATACTAATGGATTTTTTTACCCATTCTTCTGGAAGAATCTGACTGTTGTTATATTTTCCATAATGAAGATACAGTCGACCAATTTTAGCTAAATCGATAGCGGTAACCTGAAATCTGCTTGCAGTGTTGGCTAATCCCTTAATGTGGTCTAAACCAAAAGAGGCATTGTATTCAGCTCCAATTTTTCGCCAGATATTTTCTTCAAAAAATTGAGCTACAGATTTACCCGTTGCCCTTTCCAAAACCCAACCCAATAGTATCGGGTCAATACTTTTATACTTCCAAACGGTACCAGGTTTATTTACCAGCTTCACTTTCATCAGTTCAGCTTTCATATCGTGGGTATAATAATATTTGGCTTCGTCAGAAAAAAATGCTTTCAGAACACCACCAAATGCATCCTGAAACTCCAATCCCGATTTCATATCCAATAGGTTTTTAACGGTGATATGATCAAATGCCTGATTGGATTTTAACTCCGGAAGATAATCGGTAACCTTATCGTTTAAACTTTTGATATCGCCATTGGCCAAAGCCACACCAAGCAAAACAGAAACCATACTTTTAGCGCCAGAAAATATAGAAGTTAAAGTGCTTTCACTATAACCCGCAGCATATTTCTGATAGAGAATGCTATCATTCCGAATGACGATAAAGGCTTTTAATTTCCCATTTTGGAAATAATCAGCAAAAGAAACAAACTGCTTATTGCCATCCCGAACTTTCAAAGTATCAAGATCATTTCTCATTTTCGAAGCCGAAAAGAAATGAAAAACCGAATCGCTTTTATCTACAATTTCTTGTGGAAAAGCCTTGTAAGTATTGGCATCAGGTGTACGATACCATAAAACCCGCATTAAATATGGATGCCAGATAAATAGACCTGCGAAAATAAAAAGTACAGCTAAGAAGAAGTAAAATAATGTCCTTTTGAAGATTTTCATCAATATAGATTCCAGAGACAAATATAAAAGATTATGCTTGTTGCCGATATTCTTTATGTGAAAAACTAGCCGCTTTCTCTTTTGGTTTATATTTCCACCGGCGGTGACTCCATAGCCAATGAGCAGGCTCCTCCCGGATAATTTCTTCCAGAAAACGGGTGTGTAATTCTGTAATTTCGAATTCTTTTGTCGTTGCTGGATTTAAGCAAAGCGGCACACAATCTACCTCATAATAGCCCCGTTTTAGAACCTTTACCTTGAAATAAAAAATGGGTTGATTGGTTTTCCGCGCAATTTTTTCGATACCAAGCTGAATAGAGGCTTGCTGGTGCAAAAAGCTTGTCCAATAATGCGATTCATCTTTTGATGGGGCTTGGTCATTTCCAAAACTGAAGATACTGGCGGTACCTTTGCTGGCTGCAAGCGCCCGCATAGTTTGGCGCATTGGTACTAACTTATTTCCAAATTGACTACGCACTTTTTTAAACCATTTATCGAAGGTTTTGTTGCTTAAAGGCTTGTAAATAGGATAATGATCTGCATTGAAATTTAAACCTATTCCTAAGGTACCCCACTCCCAATTACCATAATGTGCTGAACATACCAAAATGCTTTCGCCCCGATCGAGATAGGATTGTACCATTTCTTTATTCCTAAAAACAAATCGTTTTTCGATCTCCTTTTTCGAAATACTACCCATCTTAACAATTTCGAAAATAAGTGTAGACAGGTATTTGAAAAAACGTTTCTCAATATGCTGGATTTCGATTAACGTTTTATCTGGAAAGGCACGGGTTAAGTTAGTTCTAACTACTTTTTTACGGTAACCGAGAACGCGGTAAATAAGCACATAGCTCATATCAGCTAGTGTATACAAGATGGGTAATGGCAGCAACGATAATACGCCTAAAAAAAATATTCCCAAATGGGAAATGCCCTTTTTAATCATATCAGATTAATTAATTCAAAAACTGAAAACACGATAAAAACTCAAAAAGATTTATGTGTTTGTCATTCTCATTAAAAGCCTAAGCCAAACTAGCAGAAATGCCTCCCTCATTCTCTAATAAACTAACTGGCTTAGGCTGTGGTTTATATTTCCATCTACGGTGGCTCCACAACCAATAAGCCGGCTCTTCCTCGATCATTTCTTCCAGTACACGAGTATGCATTTCTGTGATTTCAAATTCTTTAGTTTTATTGGGATGTAAGCAGATAGGAACACAATCCACTTCGTAGTAGCCTCTTTTCAAATAGTTGATTTTTAAATAAAATACTGGTCTATTTGTTTTCTTGGCAATTTTTTCTATGCCCAACTGAACAGAAGTTTCTTGATGTAAAAAGTGGGTCCAATAGATTGATTCGTCTTTCGATGGCGCCTGATCACTTCCGAAAGTGAACATACTGGCTGAATTTTTACTAGCCTGAATGGCTCTCAAAGTTTGACGCATGGCTACCATTTTATTACCAAATTTACTTCGCATGGTTAAAAACCAACGGTCGAAACTTCCGCTGCTTAGCGGCTTGTAAATGGGATAGTGTTGACCCGAAAAATTTAAACCGATTGCCATACACACCCATTCATAATTGCCATAGTGCGACGAGCAAAACAGTACGCTTTCATTATTCTGAAGGTAAGCCTCGACTAAATCAGCATTTTTAAATTTTACCCGTTTACTAAGCTCCTTCTTTGAGATGCTTTTCATTTTGATGATCTCGATAAATAGCGAGGATAAAAACTTGTAATATTTCTTTTCTATGGCTTTAAGTTCCAATGCGCTTTTTTCTGGGAAAGCGTTGTATAAATTCTCCTTCACCACTTTTCTACGATACTTAACAACGTAAAAAATCAATACATAAAAAGCATCAGCTAATCTATACAGTAGAAATAGTGGTAAAAGAGAAAGTGCGTTTAATAAAAATATCCCCAGAAAGGATAGGCTCTTATTAATCATAAAGGGATTGATTAGTTTGGTAATGCCAGCAAAATTAAAAGGACAATGAAATCCATCTGCCATGGAAATGTTAGTTTTTTATTCTTAAAAGTTTTATGAAAAATAGCTGACAGAAAATCAATCGATTGATTAATTTATGAGGATTTCCTGATAGGAAACCTTATGAGTATCAGCTTAGGTTTTCTTAAATCAAAAAACTCACCCTCTTTAAGTTTGTGCTTTCGCAAAATCGTAGTCATCCCGCTCCTCGAGGAAAGGGAAACCAAGAGCAATGGTTCGAATCCTTACCTCCATGTTGAACAACAAAAACCCCTCAAAATTAAAAAGCCCCGATTTACATCGAGGCTTTTGATTTTATAATAGCGTTAGCGAACTATCTACCGTTATTTTTACGTTGTTGCTCTGTTAAGAGGATTTTACGCAAACGCATGCTTTGCGGCGTAACTTCGATGTACTCATCAGCCTGGATATACTCCATAGATTCTTCTAAAGAGAATTTAATCGCAGGTGCAATACGAGCATTATCATCTGTACCAGAAGCACGCATATTGGTTAATGCTTTTCCTTTAACGATGTTGATCACCAAATCGTTATCGCGAATGTGCTCACCCAAAATCTGTCCTTCGTAAATATCAGTTCCTGGATCTACAAAGAAACGACCTCTATCCTGTAATTTATCAATAGAATAAGCGGTAGTTGTACCCTTATCCATAGAGATTAATACTCCATTCAAACGACCTGGAATTGCACCTTTCCAAGGCTCATAAGCTTTGAAACGGTGTGCCATAATCGCCTCACCAGCAGTAGCCGTTAAGACGTTGTTACGTAAACCGATAATACCACGAGACGGGATTTCGAATTCTAAGTGTTGTAAATCGCCTTTTGGCTCCATAATTAACAACTCACCTTTACGCTGAGTTACCAATTCGATTACTTTACCAGCAACATCACCAGGAACATCAACAATTAATGTCTCAACCGGCTCATGTTTTTTACCATCAATTTCTTTAACGATAACCTGTGGCTGACCAACCTGTAATTCATAACCTTCACGACGCATCGTTTCGATTAATACAGATAAGTGAAGAATACCACGACCATAAACTAACCATGAATCAGCACCTTCGGTTTCAACAACTTTTAATGCCAAGTTTTTCTCCATTTCCTTCATCAAACGATCTTTGATACGTTGAGAAGTAACCAATTTACCTTCTTTACCGAAGAAAGGAGAGTTATTGATGGTGAACAACATGTTCATTGTTGGCTCATCAATGCTAATTACTGGTAATTGCTCTGGCGCCTCAAAATCAGCGATTGTGTCACCAATATCAAAACCATCAATACCTACAACTGCACAAATATCACCAGAACTAACTTCCTGAGTACGGATTTTTCCTAAACCTTCGAAAGTATAAAGTTCTTTAACTCTTGTTTTAACAATTTTGCCATCACGTTTAATTAAAGTAACTGGCTGGTTTTCTTTAATAGTCCCACGGTGAACACGACCGATTGCAATACGACCTACGAAAGATGAATAATCTAACGAAGTAATTTGCATTTGTAAAGTTCCATCGTTAATTGGTGCAGGTGGAATGTTAGCCACAACCGCATCCAACAATGCGAAAATATCTGTAGTTGGTTTCTGCCAGTCAGTACTCATCCATCCTTGTTTAGATGAACCATAAATTACCGGAAAATCTAATTGATCTTCAGTTGCCTCAAGGTTAAAGAACAATTCGAAAATTTGCTCATAAACCTCTTCCGGGCGACAGTTTTCTTTATCCACCTTGTTTACCACCACGATTGGTTTTAAACCTAACGCCAAAGCCTTTTGCGTTACGAAACGCGTTTGAGGCATTGCACCTTCAAAAGCATCGCAAAGTAAAAGTACACCATCAGCCATTTTTAATACACGCTCTACCTCACCGCCGAAATCCGCGTGACCAGGTGTATCGATAATGTTGATTTTTACGTCTTTATATTGTACTGATACGTTTTTAGATACGATAGTGATCCCACGTTCACGCTCTAAATCGTTGTTATCTAATATCAATTCTCCTTTTTGTTCGTTATCACGAAAAACAGAACAAGAGTGTAAAATTTTATCAACCAAAGTGGTTTTACCGTGGTCAACGTGAGCTATAATAGCTATATTTCTAATCTTTTGCATAAAATGCGCCTATAAATTTGGCGCAAAGATAGTGTTTAAAAATGGGAAATCTACTATACGAGCCACTATTTAATGCTATGATAATGTTGTAATTATCTCATCTCTAAATAGAAAAGCCAATGATGTAGCACTTAGGTTTGCATCAGCCCGCTGTACACTATAGTCCTCATCAAAATCCGGAGCGCCGTTGCCATTGAGTTTAAATCGCAACCCTATTCAAACTATTGATGTGTTTAAAGGAAAGTACAATCAGCCTTACTGAGCGCTCAACCATTCTGTATAAGAAATCACCCCTAATTCCGGTTTAGCATCGCCTTTTAAAATCGCAATAAATTCCAAAGCATGGCCATCAGGATCATTGAAATAAACTGCGATAGCGGGCATCCATGCAAAAACCATGGGTTGGCTATCGTTAGACTTAAGGAAATTATAAGGCTGCAATCCTCTCTTTTTTAAAAAATGTACCGATTTTTCCAATACATCTTCAACATCACATGTGAATGCAAAATGACGGATGTCAATTTCTTCTTTTGGTTTTTCCCAAATGCCCAACATTGCTTCTTTGGGTTTACCTACCCAGAAAAAAGCAATTTTGCGCTCGGGCTCGTAATGGCATTGAGTGAGTCCTAAAACATTACTATAGAAATCGGTAGATATTTCTAAGCTTTCTACATAAATATGCGTCTCAAATAGTCCTTTAATCATGTGTTGAAGGTATGGCTTTATAAAAGCTATTTAAAATCACCTTTGTTGATGTGCCTATAAGAAATATCGATATAAGAATTATGGGTTACCGAAGAATGATTTCTGGCATTAACAGTAATGAACAAAAGATTTTTAACCTACGCAGCAAGGCTAACAGTGGTATTTCTATCGCTTATAGCCTTTTATTTCCTTGCTGCTTTTATACTCTCGCGGATTACGGTAAACGGGAAGTCGGTACCAAGCAATGGCATTGCCATCTATATCATAAGCAATGGAATTCATACTGATATTGCCGTACCAGCAACGCATTTGCTAAGAGATTGGACGAAAGAAATTAAATACAATCACACTGTGCATGCAGACAGCACCTACAATTACCTCTCTTTTGGCTGGGGCGATGAAAAGTTTTATCTGGAAACCCCTGAATTTTCAGATCTTAAACTGAGCACCGGCTTGCGTGCAATTACAGGCTTAAGTACTTCAGCAATGCATACCAGCTACTATCATACTCCTGTTGAGGATCAGCATTGTAAAAAGATTATCATCAGCAACAAACAGTATCAGCAGTTAATCAACTACATTACTGCTAGCTTCCTTACCGATGACAAGGGGAACTTCATAAACATTGGTCCGGAAATCCACTATGATGAGACCGACGCTTTTTATAAAGCGAAAGGCAGTTATAGCATTTTTAAAACCTGCAACACCTGGGCGAATAGCGCATTAAAAAGCTGCGACCAAAAGGCCTGCCTATGGACAATTTTCGACACCCCAATTCTCAATAAATATTAGTAGCTTATTAAACTTCAAAAGCCCAGTCTAAAAAGGCACGCATCACGCTTTCCCAGGTAGCAACATCATGTTTGCCGCCAACTTTTTCATAGTAAAATATATTTTCAGGCCGCTTATAACCTTTCCTTAAAAGAGATTTTACTACATCAATGGTATCATCAATAGAATCGATGATTAAGTTTTTGTTCCGATCTGCTTTTTCATCTTCAGTTCCAGTCATTAACCAGAATTTCATATCAGGTTTTGTAGATGTAGAATCAATAAGTGAGTGCATTATTCGATCTGCATCTGTATAGCCTTCGGTCAAATCTTTCTTTCTCCACCAAAAAGCTCCCGAAAAAACACCTATTACATCAAAAACCGATGGGTTATTCCACGCAATATCAAAAGCTGACAAACCACCTAAAGAAAAACCGGCAAAACCAACTCTTCCGGTAATAGGCATGGCAATTTTCTTTTTCACAAAAGGCAAAAGCTCCTTAATCACAAAGTCGGTATACAAATTCGCTTTGGCACCGCGGCCTTTAAAATCAGGAACGCCTGCAACTCCATACTCCATTAATCGTTCGGTAGATGCCTTAATGGCAACAACAATTAACCTATGATTTCTTTTATTGTGATGTGCTTCTTGCAAAATTCTACTGAATTCCATCTTGGCTACATCTTGCCCATCGTTTAGCAAAAGGAGTTCTATTTTCTCATTGCCCAAAATGCCTTCAGGTGCATATATATCTATTTCAACCTCCCGCTTCAAAAAAGCAGATGGTATCTTAAAACTACTGGTATTAACTTTTACTGATAAAATTGTTGTGTACATGATATTCTAACCCCCAATCGATTGACACAGTTTGATAAAAGTACAAATGTACAAATCTTGATAAACTATCAATTAAAGGCGGCCAATTTTTACAAAATCCTTTATTTTAAAACGATTACATTCTTTTTGTTGAATTAAATTTCTATCTTAAAACATTCAATTTTATATATGATTAAAGAAGAACATAAAAAGTGGTACAGCCCAAATTTAAGTGCTGAAATCGACATGCTCATCTTTGGTCACAGTGGTATCCCTATTCTACTGTTCCCAACAAGTATGGGGCGATATTTCGAAAACAAAGACTTCAAATTGATAGATTCTGTTGAGGGTTTTATCAATGAAGGAAAAATTAAGATCTATTGTCCTGATGGCATTGATAAATTAAGCTGGTACAACAAAAGCATCCATCCTGCAGACAGAGTAAAAAATCACATTTGGTACGACAAGTATCTACTGGAGGAAGTTGCACCTTTAGCCAGACATGAAACCGGGCACAGCAAGATCATTACTGCTGGCTGTAGTTTTGGTGGATACCATGCGGCCAATTTTGCTTTCAGACATCCCTGGCTGGTGAGCCACATGTTTAGCATGAGTGGCGCATTTGATATCAGTGGCCAATTAGACGGATTTTATAATGATGATGTTTATTTCAACAATCCGGTTGATAATTTGATGAACAACAGCAATCCTGAACTTCATTACATTAAAATTGTTTTAGGTACTACGGATAGAGATATGTGCCGGCCAGACAACGAAAGGTTATCGGGCATACTTGCACAGAAAGGCATCAATCATTGGCTTGATATCCGCCAGAATGCCGACCATGACTGGCCAATTTGGAGAGAAATGTTTCCCAATTATATTGCGCAATTATAACTGCGGCAGTCAAACAATTTAGCGATAAAAACAATTAATCAGTTATACTGATTATACACCTAAACATAAAAAGTACCAATGAAAAAAATAGGGATTTTATTTGGCCAGGAACGCTCTTTTCCTGAAGCCGTTGTAGAGAGAATTAACCAAAAAGCAGAAAACGGCATTAGTGCCGAACCTGTTAAAATAGAAAAAATACTGCAAAATACTCCGCTGGATTATGCAGTAATTATCGACCGCATTTCCCAGGATGTTCCTTTTTATAGGGCTTCGTTAAAAAACGCAGCCATTACCGGTACCGCAGTAATTAATAATCCATTCTGGTGGAGTGCCGACGAGAAATTCTTCAATAACGCATTGGCTGAACAAATCGGAGTTCCGGTTCCTAAAACAGCTTTGATTCCATCACGTCAACACCCTACCGGGACAACTGGCGAATCTTTCTCAAACCTAACGATGCCTTTAAACTGGGATGCGATTTTCGATTACGTAGGTTTCCCGGCATACATGAAACCATATGATGGAGGCGGATGGAGAGATGTTTATAAATTACATGATAAAGAAGATTTCTTTGATAAACACAGTGGAACTGAGCAATTGGTGATGCTTTTGCAAGAAGAAATCATTTTCGATGAGTATTTCAGATGTTATTGCATCGGCGGAAAACATGTTCGCATCATGCAGTACGAACCTCGCAACCCACAACATTTGCGATATGCTGTTGATGGAAAAAAACCAGATCCAAAATTGTTAAAAACCGTAGAAGAATACACATTGAAATTGTGCCAATATTTAGGTTACGATTTTAATACAGTAGAATTTGCGGTACGTGATGGTGTGCCTATCGCTATCGATTTTTGCAACCCAGCACCTGATGCTGACATCAAAAGTGTTGGACAGGAAAACTTTGATTGGGTAGTAGAAACCACTGCTAATTATGCAATCGAAAGAGCAAAAGCGCAAAAACCTGGTCAGGATAATTTAACCTGGGGCGAATACATTAAAACTTCTGTTGCTGGAAAACCATTAATGGCAAAAGCAGCTGCTAAACCTGTGGTGCCAAAAGCAGAGGCACCGGCAGCAAAAATAGAGAAAGTAAAAGCTGAAAAAGCGCCTGCCAAACCAAAAGCTGAGCCTAAAACCGAAGCAAAACCTGTGGCTAAGAAAAAACCAATAAAATAACCGGGATTATATAACCAAATATTACTAGGATGAACGAATTTACGCTGGGCATAGAGGAAGAATACATGGTAGTTGATCCCGTTACCAGGGAACTTACCTCGCATGACCAAAAAATCGTAGAAGCCGCCCAAAAAATACATAAAGACCAGGTTAAGGCAGAAATGCACCAGGCTGTGGTCGAGGTTGGAACAGGCATTTGCAAAACAACGGAAGAAGCCCGTAAAGAAATTTCTCAATTGAGATACACGGTTTCTCAGCTTGCCGGCGAGCAGGGTTTAAGAATCGGCGCAGCTGGTACTCACCCATTTTCCCACTGGGAAAAACAATTAATCACAGAACATCCTCGTTATAATGAAATTGTAAATGAGCTGCAGGAAGCAGCTCGCTCCAATCTAATTTTTGGCTTACACGTTCACGTCGGTTTTCAATCTCGCGAGCTCGCTATTCATATTGCAAATCAGGTCAGGTATTTCCTGCCTCACGTATTTGCTCTGTCAACAAATTCTCCTTTTTGGGAATCTAGGAATACAGGCTACAAATCTTTTAGAACGAAGATCTTTGATAAGTTTCCACGAACAGGTATTCCTGATATTTTCAATAGCATTGAAGATTATGATAACTACGTAAAGCTCCTGATTAAAACCAATTGCATGGATAACGCCAAGAAAATTTGGTGGGACATCCGCGTACATCCTTTCTTTGATACAGTTGAATTTCGCATTTGCGATTGTCCGATGTTGATTGATGAAACAATGGCTTTTACGGCATTATTTCAGGCTTTATGTGCCAAACTGTATAAACTTCGTTTGCAAAACATGGAATTTATCAGCTATTCCAGAGCCTTAATTAACGAAAACAAATGGCGTGCTGCCCGTTATGGAATCGACGGAAATTTAATCGACTTTGGTAAAGAAATGGAGGTAAACTGCCGCAACCTCGTGCTTGAGTTACTTGATTTTGTTGATGATGTGGTGGACGATTTAGGTTGCAGAAACGATTTGGAATACGTTCATAAAATACTTGAGCATGGCACAGGTGCAGACAGACAGTTGGCAGTTTACCAACAAACCGGTAACTTTGAATCGGTGGTAGACTATATTACTACTCAAACACTTATAGGCGCAAAGTAATTTTAAAATGGATAAAAGAGAGTTAAAGGTCGCCGTTATTGACATGAATAACGGCGCACCTAATCAAGGTATGCGGGGTATTCAGGAAATTTTATCCCGATTCAGAAACGACAACAACATTAACCTTTCTTTTGATATTTTCGATTTAAGACAGAAAGGTGAAATACCAGGTATTGGATACGATGCCTACATCTCGAGCGGTGGTCCGGGTAGCCCAATTGAAAGTAAGGGTGAAAAATGGGAAAACGATTTTTTTAACCTATTAGATCATATTGAAGCTTTTAACGCATCGAACGACGAACAGAAAAAATATGCTTTTTTAATTTGTCATTCTTTCCAACTGGCTTGTAGAAAGTTCGGATTAGGAAATGTAACGGAAAGACGATCAAATGCTTTCGGAATTTTTCCCATTACTTTAACTGAAGATGGCGAACAAGATGAAATTTTCAGTGGCATCACGAATCCTTTTTTCTCAGTCGACAGTAGAGATTGGCAGGTAATTGAGCCAGATTTCGCTGCTTTTGAGGCTAAAGGTGCTAAACTGCTGGCCATAGAGAAAGAACGTAAACACGTAGATTTGGAAAGATGCATGATGTCAATGCGCTTTTCTGATGAAATTATCGGTACTCAATTTCACCCTGAGGCAGACCCTGTTGGAATGAAAATGTACTTGCTACAAGATGAAAAGAAGAAAGCCATTATCGATTTACATGGTGAGCCGAAATATTTGGACATGCTTAACAGCCTTGATGATCCTGCCAGAATTGTATTAACCCAAAGCATTATCCTTCCTAATTTCCTAAAAAAAGCGATTGGGAATCTTCAGCAGGCGTAGCTCCGAACCCCTAATGGGGCTAAGACAGGTAATCTGTCTTCATTTCGAGGTACGAGGCAACCTCTCTTCTAAATAGATTGCTTAGTGCCTCGCAATGATGATATTATTAAAAGAATAACATTATGATACCAGCTCAACGCCAAAAATATAACAAACAGTTTACGGAAGAAAAATACAAAAACTTCATCACTGATTTGGAAAGCGACTATTTCGAAATTCCCTTTCGAGTTGCCGAAACGCCAATTTTTGTACCCAGAGCGCTAAAAGAAAAGCTGATTGCGGCAGGTGAAGAAATCATTAATCTCATAAAACAGCCTAACTTTAAGGCGTTAACGCAAAAATCGATTCCTGCAGATTGGAATGTTCCGAATGAGAACAAACAGCCTCATTTTTTAACTTTTGATTTCGGAATCTGTAAAAATGAAGCTGGCGAATTAACCCCCATGTTAATCGAAATGCAAGGCTTCCCTTCGCTTTATGGCTTTCAAATTCATTTGGCAAACACCTTTAGAAAGTGTTTTGACATTGATCACTCCGTGAATCATTTCTTAAATGGTTTTGACGAAGAAAAATACATCAACCTTTTTAAAGAAGTAATTATAGGCAAACATCAACCGCATGAAGTTGCTTTGATGGATGTAGATGCTCCAAACCAAAAAACAGCTATTGATTTTTTCGTAACTCAAAAAATGCTCGGAATTAAAATCCTGGCTTTAGAGGATATCACGAAAAAGGGTAAACAATTATTTTACGAAGAAAATGGCCAGCAAATCCAATTGAAACGGATTTATAACAGGTTAATATTCGATGAAGTAGCTGGCAATACTGAAATCTTTAAAAACAGTTTCGACCCGAGGGAAGAGCTCGACATAGAGTGGGTGACGCACCCAAACTGGTTTTACAGAATAAGCAAGTATACCATGCCATTTTTAAAAAGCGAGTTTGTTCCTGAAACCCGTTTTTTAAATGAGCTTTCTGCAATACCAACTGACCTGGAAAATTATGTTCTAAAGCCACTTTTCTCTTTTGCGGGTATGGGGGTGATTATAGATGTTACCAAAGCTGATATTAATAAGATCTCTGATCCGGAAAATTGGATCTTACAAAGAAAAGTTACTTACGAACCCGCAGTTCAATCGCCGGATGGCGGTGTAAAGGCCGAAATTAGAATGATGTATTTGTGGCCTGATGGTGGCGAACCACAGCTTTGCACGAATTTAGGCCGGTTAAGCAAGGGAAAAATGATTGGTGTTCGTTACAATAAAGATTTTGACTGGGTTGGCGGAACAGTTGGTCTTATGGAAGAATAACCTTTTTACATTAACCTGAGTTCGAAATAGCAAAATCAGCTTATATTTGTTTTATGAATACTCAAACGATTTTAGTCTTTCTACTTTTTGCGGTTGCATTGGTGTATGTTGGCCGTTTGGTTTATAAATCTTTACAGGTTAAAAAAGATGGATGTGGTGGTAATTGCAAGTGTGGCGTAGATTTTTCTGACATTAAGCCTGCGAAAAAGTAAGTTCAGCCGTTATGATTGATCAGTTTAAAAATTACCTCAAAGAAAAAATTCAAATAACTGATGAACAATTCGACAGTATTTCTACTGGTTTAAAAATAAAAAAATTCGAAAAAAGCGAAATCGTTCAATACACCGGCGACATCACGAAACACGGCTTTTTTGTTTGTAAAGGTCTGCTTCGTGCTTACTCCATCGATGCAAAAGGCAGAGAGCACATTCTTCAATTTGCACCCGAAAACTGGTTGATATCCGATCGCAATAGCATGAACAATGAAGCATCTGTTTTTTTTATAGATGCCATTGAAGCGACAGAGGTAGTGATAATGCCAAACGACTTTATGGAACAAGCCGCTATACAAGTTCCTTGTTTGCAGCCCATGCACACAAGATTGCTCAATAATTCTATCCGGTTTATGCAAAAAAGGATTAATATGCTTTTAAGTGCACCCGCTGAAGAACGTTACCTTGATTTTATAAAACTTTATCCAAACCTTACGCTCCGCGTTCCCCAATGGATGATTGCATCCTACCTGGGAATTACTCCAGAATCTTTAAGCCGTGTAAGAAAAGAACTGGCCAATAAACACTTCAGGCCATCATAGAAATTTTGAGTGTTGAGTTTTAAATGAGAGAATGCCAAAATTGTAAATATTCTTAATTCAATCACTCCCTAATCCTTTCGAATAAATCTATGTTTCTCTAATTCACTCATTTAATTAACATACATCAATTTCTATTTCACGCCCTTGCTGTAATTTTGTAGTGTAAATATTAAACACCTCAAAAAACAAAACGATATGGCAACTACTAAATGGACATTAGATCCAACACACAGTGAATTACAATTTAAAGTAAAACACTTAATGATTACTACCGTTACAGGTAGCTTAAAATCTTTCTCAGCTGAATTAACTTCAGAGGGCGACGAATTTGAAAACAGCGAAATCTCTTTTAAAGGCGATATTGATTCGTTAGATACAGGAAATACAGATCGTGATAACCACTTAAAAAGTGGCGATTTCTTTGATGCTGAAAAGTTTGCACACATCGAATTTCAATCTACTTCAGTAGAGAAAGATGGCGGCGATTATATTGTTAAAGGCGACTTAACCATTAAAGGTGAAACTAAACCTGTAAAATTAACTGCTGAATTTGGAGGTATTGCAACTGACCCATGGGGAAATACTAAGGCTGGTTTTACCTTGAGCGGAAAAATCAACCGTTCTGATTTCGGTTTAACCTGGAATGCTGCACTGGAAACGGGGGGCGTTATGGTGAGTGAAGAAGTACGCCTTCTTGGAGAATTGCAGTTTGTAAAACAAGCTTAAGTGTATAGGCGTTTGGTGTTAAGCGTTCAAATCGCTTACCTCCAAACGCTAAACAAAATCTCCAAGTATGGAAACTAAACAAATAGCCAATATTCTAAAAGCACCTGCACCACACATGGTTGGAGATGGATTTAGAGTGCATAATTTTTTCCCGGGCGGTTATGAAATTAATATGAGTCCTTTTTTCTTAATGGATTATGGCTCTAAAATTGAATTCTCTGCCAGGAAAGAACCTCGGGGCGTTGGCATACATCCGCATCGTGGTTTTGAAACAGTTACTATTGCTTACCATGGAGCAGTTGCTCATCATGACAGTGCGGGCCATAGCGGCGTTATTTATCCCGGAGATGTGCAATGGATGACGGCAGCAAGTGGAATTCTTCATAAAGAATATCACGAAGAGAACTACAGCTTAGCGGGCGGCCCTTTTCAAATGGTCCAACTTTGGGTTAATCTTCCGGCAAAATTCAAAATGAATAAGCCAAAATATCAGGCTATTCAGCAAAGTAAAAT